>Ga0209535_1003232_pt1 | contig 10441 bp, 9 predicted proteins | sample LinPmetageLP28_FD_184041 | JGI IMG/M metagenome (GOLD analysis project Ga0209535, IMG submission 184041) | Marine viral communities from the Pacific Ocean - LP-28 (SPAdes) (version 2) | ecosystem: Environmental > Aquatic > Marine > Oceanic | place: Pacific Ocean | collected 2009-08-22
AATCCTACTTGGCAGTTTCTTTTAGTAAGAGTCTCCACTGATGAAGTAATAGTAGTCCCGGCGCCGACTGAGTTATGAGTAGAAGTATGAACTTCGAAAGTATCAGCACCGGCTACACTACTTACCTTTAATTGGTTAGAAGCGTCTAATTCAATCGGCTTCATAGTTCCACCATTATCTTTAGCGAGAAGCATAACACCTTTAGTTGAGCTACCGGAGTAAGAAGCTCCGTCTGTTAAGACTACATCGTCTATGATTTCTACGGCAGTCTTAATATCAGCAAGACTGCTATTTCCGGCAGTCTGTAGGACTTCTAAGGCGGCGGCGTCGGTCTCAATCGCAGTTAAGGTGGTCTCTAAAGTTGCTAAGGCAGTGTTGGTCGCAGTCTGTAAGACTTCGAGGGCTGCGGCATCGGTCTCAATCGCAGTTAAGGATGCCTCGAGAGTTGCACTATTCACGAGTAAATGCCCTGAGGCATCACATTCAAGGGTTTGGAGGATATCGCTGGGGTTCTTGGCTCTAATCTTCACGGACATTTTATAGTATATATTTAGAAAAAAAAAGAAAATAAATTAATTTTAATAGTCAATTGGTAAAGAGTCTTTGCCGTCGATGAAGAAGATATCGTTATGACTTAAAGAGGAACTCGTAGTCAGATTATTTTTTTGGAGATAGCCGAATAATTCTACAGAAACTTTGTTAATTCCGGTTGGGGTAATCGAAGTCTTCCCGACCACAGCTATTCTCTGTTTCTCTTCTACTTTGAGTGCTAAGTCTATAGTCATACTTCCGCTTCCGTGTAATAAAATATTTTTTATTTTTCGAAGTAGGATTGAGTTGGCGGGGGAAGTAATCCATTCATAGTTATTAAGAAAAATACTTGTCTCATCCTCGCAGTGATACTCAAGAGAGATTTTATCTAAGATTAAAGAATATCCAACTGGAACACAGAACTGGGGGTTCTGCGAGACACCGTGTCCGATGGGTATGATACACATAGGATTAGAAGCACCACTGCTGATATCATAGAGTAAGATAGTCCCACCGTTTGCCTTAAGACCTGAAGGCGCAGTATCGATGACTGTTGCACTGTTTATCTCTGTATAGTTATTTGAAGTAGCTACCACTGAAGTCCCATTCAGGGTAATATCTTCAGTAATCTCCTTAAAGGCTGAGTTGAGACCTCTTATCCTAATCTTTCTCGCACCGATGTTTGGATGGGGAGCATCGTGAGTTGAAGTGGATTTGACTTGGATTTGGTAAGGGTCGTGAGTGTTTGAGGAGTAGAAGTGTCCGGAGTGAGCGATAGAGTCCAATTCGAGTAATGATTCAGTATTAGTCATATCACCCCTACAGGATATATGGAATGCTGATACACCTTTTAGAAGTTGGTTCTGAACATCTGTCTTAAAATTGCTTAAGCTTCGAACAGACATAGCATCTGAGTATAGTTCCACAATACGGTCTCTCCGAGACACTAAAGGAAGAATCGGTGCAGAGTGTTGATAGTTTGGTTTAGCTGTTAATTCATACATCATCTCTGCTTCTTCGCCCGTAAGAGTGATGGTGAGATAGGGCATCGAACTTGTATGAACGATGTGGAAACTCCCGCACCGACTACCGGCTGGATTCAAGTGTTTAGTAAAGACCTTCTCATTAACCACGAGGTGCTGAGTTGAGAGGGTGCTTGAAGACCCGCTGTTAATCGTAGAGTGGGTCGTCTCTGATTCATAAACTTTAATAGTTAGAAACTTGCTGACATCGTTGGTAGTTCTTTGCTCGCACTTTAAGGATATTGAGACAGAGTTAGACCTTGCTAAATCCAAGTTAAGTGAAGGCAGGATGTGTTCTTTCGGAAACGAGGATTCGGCTTCAAAGGTGTGTTCGTGGTAAAGGTGTCCGTGAGAGAAGTTCATTCTATTATATATAATGTTTTTTTTTTATTATTCAAATAAAACTAACAAAGTATTTTTTATTTATTTTTTTCTTTTATAAATATATACAATGTCTAATGCCAGTGCTTCACCGATAATGCAAACTAATAACTCAAAGTATGTCTCAATCATCCCTGACAACGGGACAGAGTTTAACCCAGCACAAAAAATTATTTTTAATATAGACCCAAGTGTTGGATTCGTCAAAGCGAGAGATAGCTATATCGTATTTGATATTCTCGACAACGCAACTAATCCAATTAGAAGAACACTTAATAATATAGGTATTTCGTCAGTAGTTAATAGAGTAGATATTTATTCAAAACACAATGGAATGCTGTTAGAGTCTTTGGTCGATTACAACAAGTGGGTTGGATGCGAATTACCCTACAGGCTCGACGATAATACTAACTTAAGAAACATCGAAGGCGGACAGCGATTCATCGAATGCTGGGGCGGTCTGGCGGAAAGCAAGACCAATGTTATTGGTTTCCCCAATGTTATGAACACTTTTGACCAACCTGAACACCAAAAGATAACTCCGGTAGATGCGGCAGGACGACTTTGCCGAACTCCAGTCAGATACTGTATGCCCCTAAGATGTGGGATATTCAGACACTGGGACGACGAAGCACTTGTCCCTATTCTTCAGATGGGCGGACTTCGAATTGAACTCACACTTGCGAGCGGGAACGAAGCCTTCCAGCAAGTCTTTTCAGGCGCACTCGACGGAAAGCAGAGAGAAGGTTTTGTCTCTCATCTCAACCCTTACTTAGCAGTAGTTCCATTACCTTGTGATAATGTGGGGGCGACAGATACTACCCTTACTCTCACCAATACTAATCTGTCTGTGCAGAATTGCGGTCTTGCCGTCGGGAACGAGATAGTTGCTAAGGGAACTGGACACCTTGCCGGAAATAAATACACTATTAATGCTATGACTGAGACAGCTGGTAAGGTAGTTCTTACTCTCAATCAGGCTTTCGGAGCGCCGAGTATAGCAGACGGAAGTTGCACTTTAAGTCTTCACCCTGATATGTATGTAGCTTCAAACCTTTCTTACAAGATTACCAGTGCTGAGTTTAGACTTCTTCAGGTCTTACCACCAAACCAAAAGATGACTGATATTGACTATGTATTCACTTCTTACGATGTATTCAGAGATACTATCCCACAGACACAGACACAGTTTAATCAAGACATCACATCGGTGGCTTCAAAAGCGCTCTCTATCTTCACTACTTACGAAGACCCAAGCACGACCGGAAGTGTAGCGAGACAAGGTCGTCAAGAGTATATCAACGGATTACCGCCTAATCAGAACTGGGGATTTAACCTCAATTCAGTTGTTTATTTTATTAATAACAAGCTATACCCACTTAACGCCTACAATCCTCAAGAGAAGGGAGACAGAGTTATTGCTATGAATGAATTAGTCAAGGCTTTTGGTTCAATTAATATCCCAGTTAAGAGTTTAGGCAGTGCTGTATCCTCTGATTTAGGACTCTACACCAATCGATTCATACACGCAAGAGAATTAGCAAGAGGAAGTAGTGTATTTAACCTACAGAACGCAGAACCTCAGATTAGACTTGGCTTCAGCGGAGCACGAGGAGTTGATGCTCTTACCAAGCAGTTAGGCAATGTTAGAATGCAAAGCTTTGTTTTCTCCAAAAAGATATTAAGAATTAGCGGAGAGACTGGACTTGTCCTCGAACATTAGAGCGGACTTGTCCGGCTATTAAGTAGGTAATCAATAGACGAGCAACTTTGCTCCAATCCGTTGCTATGGCAACCAATTTTTTTTTCTTTCACATTATTTTCTGTATTTTTTTTTATTGTATAAATATATACAATGCCTGTTAAGAAACTGAACTTTTCCTTTGCCCCAATTAACGACAACCCAGTATCCGTAGATGCCTCCTCAAAGTTTAAGAACGGATTTTCACATAAAAACGGTTTTCCCACTATCAAGTTTTCTATCCCCGCCCAAGATATTCTCTTGGATGTAGGTAATCTTTATCTGTCCGGACAGTTTCTCGTAGTAGATACTTCCGGTTCAAGTTATTCAATCAACGATGCAGGAGCGACTACCTACAACCCCAACAACGACTCTGCGACTATCATTCAGCAGAATTGCTTAAACAAGTCTAACTGGAACGGTGTTCAATCAGTCATAGATAAAGTAGTAGTTCAGTCAAAAAAAACTCAGACCGAATTACAGACAATTATTAACTACGCACCTTACAACGCTCTTAAGATGGGTTATTCACACAACGAGGATGACTATAGACAAGTTCCAAGTATGCGAACACTCTGCGCCGGAGCTCGAAGTGGTTTCGTGGATAGACACTTCAATAATACCGCTACAGTCAGTGAAGGACGACTCAGTGGTTTATCTGACAAGTTTATGGGACACTTCTTCTCAATGAAGTTAGACATCGCACTCCTCCAATCACAGATGATTCACTTAGGTAATGACTTTTCCGGCGGACTCTTACTCACCCTCCATCTCAGTCCGGATGCATCAGTCTTCCACTCAAGGTTTAGAACAATTAACGCGGGAACTTCAAACGCCGACCCAACAGGGGCTTCATACATCCTGAAGAATGTGAGATTAGAAGGTAAATACGCTGTCCCTGACGCCCAAGACCTTTCTTCATACAACCCTGTCCTCACTATGAACAGCAGAGTTAATCTTATGAACGATATTGTATCAAGTGAGAACTCCAACTCTTTCACACCTCAGCTTCAGATGGTTAAAGGTATAGTTAATACTTTCTTAGACGAAGACCAGCAGAATAACTACTTACAGAATACTAATAACTTCAGACCCCCTCTTGCCCTTGTGGATTACCAGCACGCTAAGAATAATATTAGATATCCAAACGACTTCCAAACCAAGATACAGCCCAACGCCGAATCGACAAACGAAATTAGCGGAGATACTGGTGTCCCAACACCCAAGTTCGACTCGCACCCCGCTGCAAGACAAGGAGACTCTGAACTCAGACTTCAGCTCAACCGAGCCATCACAGGCGGTATTAGTCCATCCCATCACTCTGCTTCTTTAGAACTCACTAACGATAATATGAAGGCAGACTACGACGATGCGACAGCAACTGCCACACTCCAAGTCGGAGACAACACCAAGCCTGACTTACTTGGAATAGGTGTAGATTACGCGAATAACATTGGTCAGATTCAGAACTATGTGAATCAAGACTACGAGCTCAAGGTTAAGTGTGGAGTGAATACTGGCAGAAGCGGTCTCCCAACTTCTCGAAGCAACAAGATTGAGGTTCAAGAGTCATTCTTACGCAACTTCAGTCAGATTGACCTTAGAACTCTTCAGAAAGTCCAGTGAGCCTCCGGAGGCTGTTGAAGAGCGGACTTGTCCGTCTATTAAGTAGGAAGTTAATAGACATACAGGTTTGCTCCAAAAGAAATATGTAGCCAATTAATTAATATTAAAAAAAATTGATTTAAAATTGTTTCAGTATTATATAGTAGAATCAAAATGACTGAGTGTCTTACACCTACCTCCCTTCCCCGTCCCACTTCCCCCCACGAGCAAGACTTTGACAAGTATTACTGGGATGCACTCGCAGAGGCGATGAAGATTTCCAACGGAAAGATGAGTCAGAAGCACCTATCCAATCTCGTTCTCTTCATAATGTGTTATCGCGCGGGTCTTCTCGACACCCCTAATTAGTATCAGTAAATAAAGATTTAATAAAATTGATTTAAAGTTTCTACTCATATAGTATATAGAGAATGACTACCAAAGCCGAAGAATTACCCCTTTCTGAGTTAGTGAATGGTTATAATCAGTTATCCCAATATGTGGAAAAGAGAAAAGAGACTTGCAGGGCAAGTTCAAGAAAATACTATAATAAAAAGTTCAAGCTGAGTGAGACACCCACTGAGGATGAACTAAAAAAAAACAAAGACGCACTCGAAAAAAGAGATGCGAGGCAGAAGAGCTACTATGAGCGAAACAAAGAAAAAATCTTAGCCAGACAAAAATTATACCGACAGAAGAAAAAAAACAGTAAATCTGATGAGAGCTCTGATTAATTTTCTGATAAATATTTATTTATTTTCCCAATTAATTTTTTATTACTATGATTATTTAATAACCAATTTAGATAATCATAAGGCACATTTTGTAAAGGCACTCCTTTATAGATTCCAAACCATAACTTAAACAGATTCACAGGCTGTGGCTTCCATTTAATAAACTTCTTACACTCAACACACTCAACTCTAATATGGGTAATACCGTTCTTAAATACTACCGGATATTCTATTAATTCTACACAACTACAACTATTCATTTATTTCTATAATAAAATATATTAATAATTGTTTAAATGATTTTATCTTAACTAAGAAAGATTAGGCTTCCTGACACGCCTGAACGAAAGGGTGTTCCGGCAACTCTTGTCGGTATTCGGGGTTATTTTTTATTTTAGATAGAGTATCCAATCTAAAATCGTAATTTTTTTTATACTCATTCGTTGAGGCAAGGTAGCCTCCTTCCCCTGTCCGCTCATCGGTCGTTTTATAGCCGTGCAAATCGGTGTGATACTTGACTGCGGATACTATAGTCTTACCTTCTTCAGCTATGTTCTCGCAAAACCTTTCGGTAGTTGCCTGTTCCCATTCGAGAGTCTTTTTGTGGTATTTCTCAGCCTTCTCATAGTTCCAGTTATGAGCGTATCTCATAAACTTTTCTTTTAATTCACTATATTTAATACTTTGCTCCAGTCCCTCGAGGAAAGACTCAGAGACATTCTCTCCCTCCAACACACCCGATACTGAACCGATGAGATTAATTCGGTCAGGATTATCGTGCTTCAATTTTTTTAACTTAAGAAGGTAAAAAGCGTCTTCCCACTCTTGTCTATCGTTCGCCCCCACTTCGATTCCTTTTTTTAATTGTTTTTTTAGAAAATCCACACCGCGCTGGGAAAGTTTCATTCTCGTTCTACATATCAACCGAGACAAAGTTTTAAATCAATTTTTAATATTAATTAATTCAACCAAGATAGAGCGGACTTGTCAGTCTATTGACTACCTACTTAATAGACCTACAGGTTTGCTCCAACCTCCGGAGGCTGTTGAGCTTAGGACTTAGCAAAAAACGGATAAAACCGGCGAAATCGCTACATTGGGGTTAGGGTAGGGCTTGGGCTACTGGTGATTGGGCAGAAATCCCCTATGGGGGAAAAGCTCACTTTTTTTGGACAGGGGCAAAAACCACCTCAGGTATTATAAGGAATAGCCACCCACCGCATCCGACCAACTGAGAACGCAGACCATACTTGCCTATAACTCATTTGACCAACTCGGACGCTTCCCAATACCTCACACTCACACTCACACCCCACACTTATTCGAGACCCCGTAAGTCCGAATCACACTCTCAACAATGCCGAAGTCAAAGACAGCTAAATCGTCCTTTGCCGGTCTGAGCGTTAAGGAACGCAAGCAGGCAGGAATACCGCTGGATGCTATTTTAAATCCACGCCTGAAGAGAGAAGACGCAATCTGTAGAGGGATAAACTACGGATGTGAATGCGTCGCCTGTATCCTTCTTCTCTTTCTAAAGAAAGGGGGGAAAGTTAAGTGGGCTGATATCAAGAGATACAACGACCCTATCAAAGGTGGGTTCAAGTTCATCGATACTGAACTGCCCAAGTGGATAGGTGCTGGTCGTGTCGCACAAGACCAAAGAGAGCAATATTCAGTCGCTATACAGGAACAGAAAGCACACGAGACACAGAAACTACACAACAGCGAAATTATCAAAGATAGGAGATTCGAGAAAGGCTATAAGGGTATGCAAGACCACTTGTTTAAAGACACTCTTAGAACTATCCATCATTTGACAGATAAACTGAAACTGCCTCAAAAGGAAAGAGATGCTGCTATGGGCAAAGTCCGTGATTATGTAATAGCTGAACAAGATAAACTCGAAAGTGATTTTAGGGAATCGGGAAGCAGGTGTCCGGTTGAATGGGCAAACCGTCTATTGGGGCTGAACGAAGCGCTTCGTAATGGTGAGTTCAGTATTACTGCTATGAAAAGAAAAGACCACGCGCAGTGGAAAAAGGAAAACCCCAACCTCGATAGTCTCGGGGATATCCCGCTCAGAAAGTCTGCTCTTGAAAAAGCCGAGAAAAAGGGAATGGATGTTAAATACTACACTACAGCCTCTCCTCCCCCTGTTGCCAAAATGATGCTGGGCTTGAATGAACTGGTAGAAAACGGAAAAGTTGGTGATTATATTGAGACTCCAACTCACAGAATTAGAAAGACCGGACAGGTAAAGGTATCAGACCTTACCTGTCCGGTATGCGATACGGACTCTGACTCTGACTCTGACTCTGAATACTTCACGGCTGAGTCAGAGAGTGATTCAGATAATTAAATCTTTTTTTATTTTGCATTCATTTTTTTATTAAAATAAAAATATAGTTTTTCGACCCAACCTCCGGAGGCTGTTGAGCTTAGGACTTGGTAGATTTCGCAAAAACCCCCTGTGGTGGGGGAAATCGCTACATTGGGGTTAGGCATAGGCTTGGGCTACTGGCGATTTCTCGGATTCCGCCGAAAATCCCGTGTGCGGAAATCGGGTCGATTTTTTTGGGTATGGCAAAATCGACCTCAGGTATTATAAGGAATAGCCACCCAACGCGACCGACCACTTGAGAACGCAGACCATACTTGCCTATAACTCAATTGACCAACTCGGAAGCATTACCCAAACCCCACACTCACACTCACCCAAAACACTAATTCGAGACTCCGTAAGTTCGAATCACACTCCATCAAACAATATGACTTCTATTCAATACCAAGAAGCTGAAGAGACCCGGCAGATGTATCAGGAATACATCATTGCCAATTACGAGAAACCATCGGCAGAGTTCTCTGAAGGAATTAACGAGCGCTTTATTGAGGCTTGTGAAGTTGAGAACCGATACAGCTTTGGGGACGACACGGATACGCCCTCACTCCTCACGGCTGAACCGGAAGAGAACGACGGATGGACTACAGAAGAATGCGAGGGCATTCTGAGGATGCTATCAGGTGAAGGAGATAAAGACTCTGATGACGAGACGGTTATATTCGAGTCTGAATCAGACGAGGAAAGAGAGACTCGAATTAGAGCCGAAGAACTTGAAGAGACTGAAGAAAGAAACAAGCAACACGAGATTCTTATGGGAAAGTCTCTCAAGGCGGCATCCAAAGTGCTCGGGGAACTCTTAAATAAGTATGAGTTCCCGAGCCAGTCTATTGAGACACTATCTGACCTCGCAGAAGAATACCTCTACGCACACGATATGGATATACTCGATGCACTCGCTCTGATTCAAAAGACTGTTATTGACGGTCTCGGCGTCGATGAAGCCCTTATGTGCTCTGTTCAGTCTTGTCTAATGACTGACGACGAAGACGAAGAGTGTGAAGCTTGTGGGACAACTTGTCTCGACCACACCTCAAACAAAGGCAGGGGCAGTGAGTATCCGTGTGAAGAATGCGGTGATACTCGGTGTAAGAATTGCCCCTGCGAGTGTGAAGAGCTGGCGCTTTGTAAGAATTGCGACCCAACCTACACAGGCAAGAAAGACCCTTGTTGTATTACGATGGGTAGGAACTGTGGTAAGGGACTACCTCACATCACTGAGACCGAAGTATTCGCCGGTCTTGAGAAAGACGATGCGCTCGGTCTTTCTTATAAAGAAGACCCTAAACCAATTCACACTAAAATAACAGCGACACCTACGCTCACTCTCGATAAGAGTGAGAAGTCTTACGGGACTAAGAAGCAGGAGATAATCGAGAGCCGGAGAGCGCTGAAGAACAAGATACGAGTGTTCGAAGATAAGATGATTGAGAAAAGAGAGACACAGACGAAAGACAACTGGATGGGTATGAAACCACTAAAGAAAGAACTGGCGGCGATACTTGACGCGATTATGGAAGAAGAATGTAAGGCTGGAGACGGATGGGTTCTACGATGGAAAGACGCGATTGAGGGCAGATACGATGAGCTATTTGGGAAAGCAAAGAAACAGACTACTAAAAAGTCTCAGGGTGTATTTGGTGCAAAGACCGACGAGATATTCAAGTATATGGGAGAGTGGGAAGACAAGATGGATGCGCATACAGAAAGGGGGTTCATTGAAATAAGTGATTGGCGACACACTATCAAGAAAGAGCTACTTGCTTTCGACAAGTATATCAACGACAAGAGACGCAAGAATATCTCTCAGGAATCAAAGGACAAGTGGGACGACTTCAAGGTTCAAGTTAGATGCAGAGTGAAAGATGATATCCACAGGCAGTATGTAGATGTGTAGATTTTAGTAGATTTTAATTCAGATTCTTTCTTATAACAATAAAAGACTTAACACGAACTGACAAAGAAATTAGAGCGAACCTGCGCGTCAATTGAGTAGGAATTAGATAGACGGACAAGTCCGCTCCGTCTC
>Ga0209535_1003233_pt1 | contig 10435 bp, 23 predicted proteins | sample LinPmetageLP28_FD_184041 | JGI IMG/M metagenome (GOLD analysis project Ga0209535, IMG submission 184041) | Marine viral communities from the Pacific Ocean - LP-28 (SPAdes) (version 2) | ecosystem: Environmental > Aquatic > Marine > Oceanic | place: Pacific Ocean | collected 2009-08-22
AAGCCATTGGAGAAATTATCGCTGTAATCTTAGGTTCTGGCGGTGATGAGGGAAACGAAGAAGAGGTGGCTCAAGCGTCATAGAAGAATTGCCTTGGCAGGATTGGATGGAACTTGCTTTAGGTAAAATGCAGATTCAACCCAATGTATTCTGGGACATGAGTTTTCAAGAATTTTATGCCGCTATCAATGGCTTTGCAGAATTTCACTCAGGGGGTAAGCCACCGCCTATGAGCAAGGGTGAGCTTGAGGACTTGATGGAAAGGTATCCAGATTAAATGGCGGCAACAACAGTTGATACCTTATTAGTTAGAATTGAAGCTGATATGTCAGGCATCAGGCGTGACTTAAGAAGGCTTGAACAAACAACACAACAATCATCACAAAGAATGACTAAAGCAGTCGGTGGTTTTTCTCGCGCTGTAGGACCTCTTTTAGGGGCGGCAATAGTTGGAGCAGTCACAGTAGGTTCAAGTGCTTTGGTGAAATTAGCATCTGACGTTGAAGAAATGCAAGCCAAATCAAGCGTTGTTTTTGGTCAGTTTGCAAGCACTGTCAGGGAACAACTTTCTGTATTTGCTGATGAAGTAAATAGGTCTGCATTTGAATTAGAAGCAATGGCGGCATCTGTTCAAGATACATTCGTTCCATTGGGTTTTGCTAGAGGTGAAGCCGCAGATTTATCAGTCCAACTTACAAAATTAGCAACAGATGTAGCATCATTCAATAATGAAGCTGATCCATCGGTAATGGCGGCTTTTCAATCTGCCTTAGTTGGAAACCATGAAGCAGTAAGAAGATTTGGAATAGTTATTACGCAAGCTGAATTAGAGGCAGAACTGTTCAGAATGGGTATAACCAAAAATGCTAAAGAAGTTGATGCCGCTACAAAAGTTCAAGCTAGGTTGAATCTCATAATGGCAGGAACAACAGATGCACAGGGTGATGCCGCTAGAACATCTGATAGTTTTGCAAATCAGTTAAGGGGAGTGCAAGCACAGGCTAAAGATTTAGGTGTGGAAATTGGGCAACAACTCACACCTATATTTCTAGATTTGATGCACAGTGCATCAGCAGTTATAGAAACATTCAGACAGTTATTGCTCACATTTAATTTAATTGATGGCACACCTGCTGAACAAATGGCTAGATTGAATGAAGAAATAGAACAATCTATAGAAAACAGGCAAAAATTAATTGATTTACAGGAAAGAGAGAAAGGTGCTTTTGGTGAAGCATCTACAACAACACAAAAAGGTATTGATCAGCTAGATGCCCAAATTGAAGCCAATAGAATGTTAATAAAACAAATCGAAATGCGTCAAAAATTAGAAGACCAAGCTCCTGTTATTACCATTGATAAAGGACAAGCCGAAACTAAAGAAGTCACAGAGGAAGCCACAAATGCACTAGAGGCATTTAGACAAGAATTATTTGAAGCTAGATTAGAGCAAAGCACTTTTACAGATGCCCAAAAAATGACCCTCATTTTCGCTAAAGAAAATGCAGATGCGACAGCGGATCAAATAATAGAATATCAAGCACTTGCAGAGGAACTTGTAAAATTATCAGAAGTTATTGAAGAAGAAGTTAATCCAATGATGGAGGCGCAACAACGTGCGATAGAAGGTTTATCAGATAGTTTGAGTTCAAATCTTGCTGATATGGCTATGTCTGGAAAACTTAATTTAGAAAGTTTACAATCTTCATTTAAGAGTTTTACAAAAGCCATAATTCAAGAGGGAATAAAACTAGCTGTTATAAATCCATTATTAAATAGAATATTCAATCCAACAAATGCACTTACAGTCGCAGGTGGTGATGGATTGATGGGTAGCATAGCAGGTGCTATAGGGGGCAAGGCAGGTGGTGGTTCAATATCTGCACCCACAATAGTCGGAGAACGTGGACCTGAGTTATTCGTGCCTCATAGCGCAGGGGTGATAAAAAATGCACATTCAACAAGGGGGATGATGGGTGGTTCGCCTGTAGTTGTGAATCAAAACTTGAATATAGAAACAGGGGTAGCCCAAACTGTTAGAGCAGAGATATTAACAATGATGCCGATGATACAAAATTCAACACTTAGCGCAGTACAAAACGCTAGACAAAGGGGTGGGTCGTTTGCGACTTCATTTGGTGGTTAGATGGCGGCTCCAACTTATCCAATAAATATGCCAACAACCCCATCCTTTACCAATTCTTCTTGGCGGTTAAATAGACAAATAGCAAAAAGCGAATCTCAATTCACAGGCGCACAGCAAGTTTATGAATATGATTATGCGTTATGGTCAGCAGTCTTATCTTTGCCTCCTATGAAACGTGAACAGGCAAGAGAATGGCTATCCTTTTTTATGACTTTGCATGGAATGAAGGGAACTTTTCTTTTGGGAGATCCAGATGCCAAGACTGTTCAAGGGGCGGCAACAGGAACGATAACGCTTAACTCAGCAGTTGCAGTTGGAGATTATACAGTTGCGCTTGCAACAAGTTTAAACAGCACCAGTAACGTATTTCGTCAGGGTGATTATATTCAATTAGGTTCAGCAGGAACATCTAAGTTACACATGGTTACGGCTGATGCGGATTCAAATGGAAGTGGTGTTGTTACTGTGACTATAGAGCCATCAATCAAAGCGGTTCTTGGTACTGGTCAACAGATAACATATAACAGCCCAAAAGGATTGTTTAGAATGGATACAAATGATTTGGGTTGGGATGCTAATGTTGCGTCAACTTATGGATTAAGTTTTAGCTGTACAGAGGCATTATGATGGAACAAATGTTAATTAATATTGTGGGTGGTGTGTTAGTTACTAGTCTAGGTTTTATTATTAAAACCCTTTGGGATGGGCAACAAAAGATGAAAGAAGATATGATTTCTTGGGAAAGATATATGCCAGACACCTACATTCGCAGAGATGATTACAAAGATGATATCGCTGATATTAAAAAAATGTTGGGTATCATTTCACAGAAATTAGATACAAAGGCTGATAAATGAATAAAAATAGATTTATTAAACAAATAAGATTTCATGAAGGTGTACACAATAAAGTGTATCTTGATACGCTTGGGATCGAAACCATAGGCGTAGGCAGAAATCTCAAGGATAGGGGTTTGTCTGATGATGAGGTGGATTATTTATTATCTAACGATATTGATATTGTTGAGGCAGAACTAGACAAAGAACTTCCTTGGTGGAGAGATTTAGATGAGGTTCGTGCTAGGTGTTTAGCAGACTTGGTTTTCAACATGGGGATGCCACGATTACATGGATTTGTAAAAGCGTTAGATGCATTAAAGCGCAGAGACTATCAAACAAGCGCAGATGAGTTTGCTGATAGCAGATGGTACAAGCAGGTAGGTCAACGCGGTGGTAGAGTAGTTGAGATGATTCGTACTGGCGTAGATACGGATGATTTCTAATGTATGAATATAAAATTAAAGAAGTCGTTAAAATTGTTGATGGCGATACAGTAGATGTAATCCTAGATTTGGGTTTTGATATGTTTAAAAAAGAACGTATTAGGCTTAATGGAATTGATGCGCCAGAATCAAGAACCTTGGATGTTGCAGAAAAAGCACTTGGCTTAGATGCAAAAGAGTTTCTTGAAAGAAGATTAGGGGATTGTGATAACCTCTGGGTAGCTACAGAAAAAGATGGTAAGTATGGTCGTATGCTTGGTGATATCTGGTGTGGTACTACAAATATAAATGAAGAAATGGTTACACGCGGATACGCTTGGAAATATGATGGTGGCACAAAGAAAAAAGATTTAAATAAGCTAAAAGAAATAAGGCGGTTAGTATGATTCAAAGTTTAATTGCTCCTGTCACAGGTTTACTTGATAAGTTTATTGAAGATAAAGACCAGAAGGCAAAACTAGCTCATGACATAGCAACCATGTCAGAGAAACATTCTCAGGAATTAGCACTCCAACAAATTGAGGTTCTAAAGTTAGATGCAAAAGGTAACTGGTTTCAATCAAGTTGGAGACCACTTGCAGGATATGTTGCAGTCTTTGGAATGGCGGTTAATTTTCTTGTAAGTCCAATAGCCTCAGGTTTTGGCGTTGATATTCCACAGGCAGATACAAGCGTTATGATGCCACTTCTTTTAGGTATGCTTGGAATTGGTGGAATGAGGTCATTTGATAAAACTAAAAAAACAGATACTAAATGAATGAGCAAATATCATCCAAACCAAGATATTTAAGCAAACCACAGAATATTCGCTTTGCAGGTCTCATTACTGTTTTCTTTGGGCGAGAGCCTTATGAATGGATATTAAGTGGTTTACTAGCTGATGAGTACGTTGTGAGGACTGAGCATGGCTTAAAACTCACGCAAAAGGGTATTGAGGAAAAGGACAGGCTTGCTTTCTTCGCAGGTTTAATAGTTACAGGTGATGACGTAAGACCAATAAGATTATCTTATGTTGACCCAAATCCTTATCCTCATAAATAATCATCTAAATGGTTCGCCAGTAATCCAACAGACCAAAGCCCATCTCTCACCTTTTGTAACTGGCAAGACTTGATGAGGCATAAAACTTGGAAATGCTATGCCCATCCCTGCATCTGGTTTAATTCTTTGCTCACCAGACATAAAAAACGCTAAGTCACCACCCTCATAATCATCATTCAAACAAACGCTGATACTTATTTTTCTTGTTGAGTTATCGCCAGTTCCAATATCAAGATGCCAACCATACCCCTTTGATGGTGCTTTATATCGCAGAAGTTGAGGACGTTCTAAGATTCCAGTTATATTGAAATCAAATTGTTCATTTGCCGTCACAGCACCATGAATTAATAATTCATCAACCCACTCATTTTTTTCATGAATCACAAAAACATCTACCTCACGTTCAGAAAGATTTACAACATTAGAATCATTTTTTTGTATCTTGCCTTTGACTTGTGGGTTTTGTGGGTCTTTATGTAGGTCAATTATTTTTTTAATTTCGGTAGGTTCTAATTCAAGACAGGGCATTACTCCTATATCTTCTGCTCTCATTTTTGGGGGTATAGCTAATGCCATTTAATTATCCTTATAAAATATGTGGGTTTCTATTTTTCTGTAATACTGCTTTTTAGAAGCCCACAGAGGCGCAACGTATTCAGCATGGTAATAAACCGAACCATCCGTTGGGTCACTCACACGCTCGTTATAAACTCCCCAAGCTATCATTCTAGCTAATTCATATGCTTCTTTGTCTTTAGGTATATCAGACCTACCATCACAATAAAAAGAGAATTGACATTTATTGCGTATCGGCACATCAGGATTCCATTCATATGTTTGTGATTGTGTGACTACAGAACACGGATCATTAGGATAGTTTTCACTTTCTACGCGGTTCATAATCACATGACCTACAGCAATTTGTCCCAAAAATGGTTCGCCACGCGCTTCAAAATAGATAGCGGTGGCAATACAAGCTATAAAACTCTCTATCATTACTGCCACCCAAACATCTGTGGAATGGTTAAGCAAGAATTAGTTTCATCCCAATAAGTCTTATCCCATGTTTGACAGTTCAATGCCCAATTAACAACAAGCAGTTCTGCAAGCAGAATAAAACCTAATGTAAAAACTAATGCAAAAAATGTATCTCTATATTTTCTCATCGGTTTTCTCCTATACAGACCATGCGTATTCTTTAACCGCTTTTGCAACAATTCTCTCTCTGTCATTTCTCACAACCTCTGGATTTTTTACATCATTCGTATGTGTTGACCAATAAGTACAAGAATTATATAAAGCCCATTTGTTAGACCCCACTTCTCGTTTATTATTTTTCCAAATGCCCATCAATTTTTCTAATCTTTTTTTGTTGTATCTTTCTTCAGTTAGTTTCGTATGTACTTGACACATATATACCCTAAAAAATCTTTCTGCCTCTGCATCTGTCATTTTAGCTTGTGTCATTGCTTTATACCAACCAATGTTATTTAAGAATATATCTGCACTCTTTTCAATCTGGTGTGTTGACGCTTCTATGTTTATGTTAGCGGTGTGTTTGTTTACAGTTTTTGCAATTGAATGGGCATCTGCACATCCATTTTCGCAAAACAAACGATGACCCATACCTGCAACAGAGAAAGACCAAGTGCCATCATATGAGTTGTAATAAAGAACTTGATACTTTATGTAATCACCGACTGTTGGTTCTATAGTCATATCATTGAAAAGCATTGAACCTCTCAATCTTTTACCGCCATCAAACACCTCAATTTTTTCTTCAAAGTCTTGTGAAATATTTGCCTTAGATACTGAATCTCTTATTGAACTTACAACGTCTTGATGTTTTACAATCGTATACTTTTTCCCAACTGTCGCTAAAGGTTGATTTGTATCAGAGCGTATAATTGCTTTCTGCATGGTTGCAGGTATTTTGATACCGCTGTTTGTTTGCATAGTTTCTTCATGTACAGGGAAATCCCATTCGTTTAAATTTATACCATCCATTTTGTTATCCTTGTTTGTGTTTTTAATAATATTAATTAATGTTTTTAGTATGCTTCATTTAGAACACTATGTCCACGACCCTCAAGACATTTTGCCAAAGGTGTATTTCTATTCATATACCAAGAAATATTATCTTTTATGATACGCTTACATTCCATAGTGTCTCTTTGTAATAGTTGAGCCTTATCTTCAGATGCCCTTAAATCTACAACTGGTTTATAAGCGCAACCAGATAATAGTAGTATTATTAATATTGTTCTCATGGTAATCCTCTAGTTTATTTTTTTTAAAACCATTTCATCTGGTGTGGTTTCATAATTTTCTGATTTTAAAATTGGTTTGTTATTAGTAAAAATTTTGTAATTGCAATGGTGATGCCACCGATTGAACTTCCAAGTCATTCTACAAATATCTGGATGCATATCTTCTAGCATTTTTGATTTATTTTTCGTCCCCTCACTATCATAAAATTCTGCTGTATTACCCCCCTTTATTTTCTGTGTAGACATTTTCCCTTGCAAAAAAATGTTTGTTTGAACAGTACAGAAACCCATTTTTAAGGCTCTTATACAAATATCAGTATCTTCATTATATCTACCTCGCCATCTCAAAGGAATTTTGTTTTGAATTAGTAAACAACTATATATTCTAGTATTGAATTTTATTGGAGGTCTGTATTCATGCCAATGTAAAAAATTAGCATAAGCAAAACCGCTAATAACAATATTTTGATAACGTAAAACAAAATCTTCTAATATGTAAAAAGGATCGCCAGACAAGCATTTGATTTTTTTATTGTTATTAAAACGCTCAAAAGACTCAATATTATCATCAAGAACCCAATGATATTCAAAACCTTGCTCTATTGAATGTTCCCACGCAAAATTCCTTGCGGCACCCGGCCCAGTTCTAGGATCATCATCATCCCAAAATGTATCATACTCATCTTTAAATTTTTGCGGTAGGATAAGTAGTTTTTCTTCATCAATAATTTTTTTGTAATCTTCATACTCATTCTTTTCCACAATAACAAAGTAATCGACGGACATTTTATCTAAAGTTTTTGATGTCGGATTTGTTAAATATCTACCTTTGCTTACGATATAAATTGGAAATCTAGGTTTCTTATCTCCAAAATAAGCGTAATTAGATGTTTTTTCGATCAATGGATACCATGATTGCTTTTCTTTCTCAGATTGTTGGCCATCAATACATTTTTGTCCATCATAAAGGTATTGTTTAACTTTCTCTTTGAATTGTTGATAGTCATCTTGATTCCTAAATTTGAATTTCCATGTGATTTCAGCATCGTCCAATTGTTTATTATTGTATTCTGGCATTTGTTTCCAATGCTCATCAATTTTGGTTGGCATTTCAAATAAGATGCCTTGATCAAAATTATTCATCTTCTCCATCCACTATTCGCCTTTGACTGTAAGGATGAAATTACTTTGGGTCTTCTTTGCTTATTAAATTTTTGAGGTAATTTTTGTGAAGGGTCTACATTTATTACATCATCAATTAATTTTTTTATTTTTGCTCTAAATTCTTCAACTGTTTCATCTGCCATCTTGTAACATCCAATCCATTTTTTTTATGAAGTCTTTGAATTGTTCTTCTGTCAAATACTGATATGCAGAATAATCTTGCAAACTATTGCTTGTAAAAATAGGTGTCGCTGTTCCACCAAATTTTTCTGCTTGTAGTAAATCAACCCTTTTATAAATATCATGATGTACTTTTACTCTGTCATCATCTTCATCTAAAAAAGGTTGGTACACATATCCTTTGTGTGACCATTCTGGCGCATTATCCCATCTAGGAAACTGGTACATCTTTTCTCTCCATCATACTTTTTATAAGTTTTTCTAATCTTAAATTAATAATTCTTTCGCCTGTTTCATATTTGCAAACAATAGATTTATCTTTGTATCCGAGCATTTCTGCCATCTTTTGCTGTGACACTCCAAGGCTAAGTCTGTATTTTCTAAATTCTTCCGCTTTCACTAACTGCTCCTTATCGTTAAGTTGTTTAATCTATCCATATCTTCTTCAAATTGTTTTTTTAATTCTTTGTCAATTATAGTCATTCGGTCATAACTGAGTATCTCAATCTGTTGTACGAAATCTCTCAAAGAATTTATTTCGTCCTCTGCAAGACCCTCTAACTGCTCAATTATATTTTCAGTAGAGGTATCAACAATTACTTTATCAAAGAATGTTTTTAGTTTGTTTGTTGGTAAAGTCATTTTATGCTCCATATTTTTTTGCAAGTACGCGGTAGGCGGTTTTAAGGCTTTTAGAAAGTTTCAAAACTTCTGGTTTGCAAATACGCTTTCTTGCGTTTGCTTCTTCTAGCCATGCTGTAAGTAAATCAATTGTTTTGTTTAGTTCATTTATATTTTTGTTTTCGCAAATTTGTGTGTAAGTCATTTTATTCTCCATTATGTTTGTGTCTATATTAATAATATATGGTATGCGTTGCCTGTTGTCAACACAAAAAACAATAAATAATGTAAAATAATAAAAAAATCCCCTATCTAATTAAAGACAGGGGATAGTTTGACAGGGAGGATCGTGGGGTCAAACAAACACCTACGAAAATTTGACCCTATATTTGAATATCAAACTTCTTGTGATTCATCAATCCATTTTTCTAATTTTTTTAAATCCCATGCCCATCGCCCTTCACTAAGTTTTATTGCTTGTGGTACTTTATCTTCTCTCAAAAGTTTGTTTAATGTTGGAACAGATACACCTAGATACTTTGCTGTTTCAGTTTTATTGAATAATCTTTGATTTATTCTTTCTTTTCTTTGTTGTGTCATAACTTAATAGCCCTCATATTTGCATTCATTGACCGCCATGCTTCTATTTTTGCTTCAGCGGCTTTCATTAAAAACCTTTGTTTTTCATCCTCATAAACAGCGGTCTTCATTGCTCTCAAGTGATTTACATAAACATCAGATTGATATGCTTGTCGTTCCTGCGCGGAAACTGGTAAGTCTGTCCAGTTAGTCATAATTATCGCTTTAAGTGATTTGCGGTACTCTTCAAGATAAATTCTCTCTGCTTTGCGTTTTGCGGCATTAGGAGCGTTATCTCTTAAAAAATCAACTGCCTTTTGTACGTCATCTTCTGTAATCATTTAATCCTCATTATGTGGGCTAATTTCCCAAAGTGATTCCGCTTGATTCTTTCCAAAATCTTCATCTTTTGTTTTTTCTAAAAAAAATGCTTTTTCATTGCCTCTCTTATGAAGCTCTGTGTGATGATGCAGACAAAGTGGTATTAAGTTTCTATCTGTTGCTTTCATACCCATGCCACGAAATCCATCCCAAGGCTTGAGAAGATGATGCGCTTGTATTGCACCGAGACAGTTATCAAAGCGTTTTAAACAGCAATCAAAACTATGAACCCATTCTAAATGCTTTTTGTTTGCATATCTTTTTTTCATTAGAAAGGTGTATCCAAATCAACTGGCTTTTGCTCTTGCTCAATATTGTTATCTGGTATTGGCTTCTGTTCTTCTTTTGGCTCAATAGATGCTGATAACATTCTGTCACCATTTTGAGTGGTTTTAGACCAAGCTGTGAACCAATACTCTACAAAGTCTTTAGTGAAGCCACCTCGAACTGATGGTGCGTTTTGTTTAAACTTTGACTTGTCAGCATCTGTGAGTGGTTTAATTCCACCTATATCTGAATATATTCTGAAGAAAGATTCACCATCTTTTTTTTGACTTTGAATTATAATTGCATCAACTTCTTCATTAGCAACTTTGATTTTACCTTGATAGAATATTGATTGATCTGCTCTTGGCTCAAAGAAAGAGCCTTCGTTATTTTTCATCTCATATGCCATTAATTATTCTCCTCTTGATAAAATTCTGTAGCCCATAATATCCTTTGCTGTTTATTAGAGTAAATAGCCTTGCGAGTTCTACCATCTGCTTTAAG
>Ga0209535_1003237_pt1 | contig 10421 bp, 4 predicted proteins | sample LinPmetageLP28_FD_184041 | JGI IMG/M metagenome (GOLD analysis project Ga0209535, IMG submission 184041) | Marine viral communities from the Pacific Ocean - LP-28 (SPAdes) (version 2) | ecosystem: Environmental > Aquatic > Marine > Oceanic | place: Pacific Ocean | collected 2009-08-22
GTTGCAACTACAGCTCCAGTTTTGCCTGAAGTAAGAAGTGTAAGTACTCCTACTACATTAGACTTAGATAGGGGTGGTTATGATGGACCTCGAGGTCGTATACCAACACCTGCACCGACTCCTGCACCGACTCCTGCACCAACACCAGCTCCTACTCCAGCACCTACTCCTGCTCCTGAAACACCTGAAACACCTGAAACACCTGAAGAAAAAACAGCAAGATTAGCTAACGAAGCTGCTTTAGAAGCTGATCGGATTCGAAAATTAGAAAAAGAAAAACAAGAAGATGAGTTTAATCAAGAACGTAGAGCTCGGATGGTTGAAACTGGTTTAGAAGCTCAAGCTATTGCTCGTGGTGAAACACCTAGTAATATTCCAAAAGTACCTACACCAGAATCTATTAGTCGAAAAGGTACAGAAATAACTCCTGAACAAGCTGCTGCTCTTCAAATAAAAGATATTAAAGATGCAGAAGCTGCTAAAGTAGCTGCAACTTCACCCGAACAAGTATCTACTATTGAAGATGTTTCGACAGCATCTCAACCAGAAGCATTTGGAGCAGCTAATATAGCTGCAGAAGATGTAGCAAAAGTTTCTGAAACTGCTGTAGTTAATGCTGCTAGTGGTACTGTTTCACCTGAAATAGATGCAACTTTAGCTCAAGCTGCTGGTGTAGATATAACTGCTCCTATTGAAGGAGTTGATGTTCAAGTTGTAGAAGGTGCATTACAAGAAAGAGTTGTTGGAACTATTAGTCCTGAAGCAAAAGCTCAAGCTGCTAAAGTAGCCGGTACAACTCTTGCTAAAGTTACACGAGCTAAAAAACAATTACGTAATGCTGGTTTAAGTGAAGAAGATATTGCTGAATTAGGAAGCGATCCTGAATCTCTTGAAGTTAGATTAACAGATTTTACTGAAGAAGAAAGAGGAATAGTCGAAGGCTTACCTGAAGAAGCTTTAGTATCTAATCAAATTGATAGTTTACTATCTGGTATTGAAGAAGGTAATATACCTACATGGGCTGCTCCTGCTGTTGCATCTGTCGAACAGATGTTAGCTAAACGTGGTATGTCAGTATCTACTGTAGGTAGAGATGCTTTGCTCAATACTATTATAACATCAGCTTTACCTATAGCTCAAGCAAATGCTCAAGCTATACAAACTAGTGTATCACAACAAAAATCTATAGAAGCTACTGCTGCATTAAAAGATGCAGAGCTAGGTCAACAAACAGCTTTGTTTAATGCTCAAAATGTTTTTAGCATGGACATGGCTCAGTTTAGTGCTGATCAACAAATGGCTGTTAATAACAGTAAATTTTTACAAACAGTTAGTTTAACTAATGCTAGTAATGATCAACAAGCTTCTGTTCAAAATGCTGTATTAATGTCTCAAAGAAACTTAGCAGAAGCTGACCAAAATACAAAGTTTGCTATACAAAATGCTCAAGCTTTTTTGTCTATGGATATGGCTAATTTAAGTAATGATCAACAAGCTAGTATGATAAAAGCACAGAATGAACAACAAAGAATGTTAAGTAATCAAGCTGCTGATAATGCTGCACAACAATTTAATGCTACAAGTCAAAATCAAACTAATCAGTTTATGTCAAGTTTAAATGCATCAGTTGAACAATTTAATTCTCAACAAAATAATGCAATGGCTCAGTTTAATAGCAGTCAATTAAATGCTGCAGAAGCACGTAGAGTTGCTAATGAGTTTGAAGCTAATAAATTAGATGCTCAATTAGCTACTCAAGTTGAACAATTTAATTCTCAGTTAGAATATAACAGAGAACAATTTAATGTTCAAAATGCTACAGCTATAGCACAATCAAATGTACAATGGAGAAGACAAGCAAACACAGCAGAGACTGCAGCAATTAATGCAGTTAATCAACAGAATGCTCAGAATGCATATGGTCTTACAGTAGCAGCACAAAACTTTTTATGGCAAGAACTTAGAGACGAAGCAGACTTTGCATTTAAAAGATGGGACAACGATGAGCAAAGAAAAACATCTTTACTTGTAGCTGCTTTAGGTAATGAACAAGGTGTTAATAAAAAAGATAGTTGGACCAATAATCTACAAGGTATTACAAACTTAGTAGACGGTTGGTTAGATCAAGATTAAGAGGAAAATATGGGATTATTTAAAAGTATAAAGAAACGTTTTAAAAAACTTGGAAGCTCTATAGCTAAACGAATGCGTAAAATAGGTAGAGGAGTAAAGAAAGGTTTTTCAAAAATTACAAAAGCTTTTGGTAAGTTAGGACCTTTAGGGCAACTAGCTTTGTTTTTTATATTACCCGGTATGGGTAGTGTACTTGGGTCTTGGATGGGACAATTTGGTTCTAAGGTAATGAATATGTTACCTTCAAACTTTGCTGCTACTTTAACAAAGATTGGAACTAAAATAAAAGCTGGTGCATCTTTTGCATACGAAAATACAATTGGTCGTGTTTACAATACAGTAAGTAAAGCATTGACTGGTGGTATTGATGCAGTTACTAAACCTTTTATGGGTCCGGGTTCTGAAGGATTAGCTACTTCGTTTAAAAACTTTGTAAATGATACAGCTAGTAGATTTAGTGCTACCCCTGATACTTTAACTGGTCCTGAAGTAACTCAATTACGTAAAGACAGTGTTGCAGAAACATTTGAAAAAATTGATTCAGGTGCTAAATTACCTAAAGATTCAGCAATGGATGCTGCTAAAAAAGCTCAAGCTGCAGGTATGAAAGATACTGCTGCAGCTAAAGCACGTGCTAAAGAATTAGGTATTGATGTTCCAGAACCTAAAGCAATTAAAACTATAGATACTCCAGAAATTAAAGAAGATGGTATATTTAGAAAAGGAGTAGATAAACTTTCAGGATTAAAAACTAAAGTAGGAGATGCAAATGTTTTAGGTACTGGAGTACAAGTAAGAGAAGTTGCTTCAGTTGCAAAAGATGCAACAGGTGTTTTTTCAGCTTACAAATATTTTAATCCTGATAATGTAGAAGGTTCTTTTTATAATCCAAACATTGGAATGGCAAATCAATTAAACAAACCAAACGACCCTTATACTATGGGTGGTTCAGATGCTACATTTATACCTATGAATGCATCATCAAATATGAACAACTCAGCTAATGTTTACGCTGGAATATTTGGTAACCCCGGACCTGACCCAATCTCTACTGCAATAGGTGCACCGGGATATGGTTTAAGTTATGGTGACTATGCCACTGGAGGAACATATGGCTAATGCAAATATAATACCCGAAACAACACCTTACGTGTTTGAAGCTCCTGTACCGGGGCAGTCTTTAACAAACTCTCCTGATGCTCCGTATGCTTGGGAACAACCACCTGAAATTTCAACTCAACGAGAAGCAATTGATAGAATGTTTTTAGAGATTATTAAACCTGATAACATGGAAACCCTTGCAGGTATGATGTCTGATGAAGTTCCAATAGCAAACATTGCAGAGTTATTAATTAAAACATCTTTTCAAAAAGGTAAAATTAATCCTGACTTAGCTATTACACTTATGGAGCCTACTATGTATATGCTCTTATCAGTTGCAGAAAAAGTAGGTATTGACCCAATTCTTTCAGAAGATGAAGACCTTGATGAGTCATTAGATGATGATGAGGAAGATCAAGCAATTGTAAAAAATAATGTACGGGTTGCAAGAAACTTACAAACAGGTGATGAAGTAACACCTAATCCTCAAAAACTTCGAGAGCTACCTGCTAAACCTAGGAACATACCTATGTCTAGTCCAGACTTAAAAGCTCAATTAGATAATTTAGATACAAGTAAAGTTAGAGAAAGTATTTTACAAAGAAAACAACCACAAGCTAACGAAAGTTTGTTAGGTAAAACAGGAGTTTAAAAGATGTCCGATTATAGTGATATTGTTAATAGTTATAAAGACATGTCAGTCTCTGAGCTTGGAGGTTCTTTGCTTCAGCGTAAAGGAGAAATTGCAGACAAGCAAAGAAAACGTGATAAGAAAGACATGCGTATTCAACAAGCTTTGGGTGTTCTCTTAGCTGGTCAAGGTTTAATGAAGAATGCTTTTAAACGTAGACAAAAAGAATTAGCTAATCAACAAACATTAGATTTACTGACTGCTGAAAGTGATTCTAAACAAATACAAAACTTATCTACAATTTATAATTACACACCTGTAGGTTATAATTCTTTAGAAGAGTTTACAAAAGAAATTAATCCTGAGACTAATAAAGCTTATACAGTACAAGAAAACTCTGATAGATTTTTTAGAAATTTAGATAACAATCAAGGTTTTACAAGTAAGATAAGTCCTTTAATTGATCAGCAATTACAATTTTCAGATCAAAAAAATATGCAAACAGATAATCGTAGAGCATATAATATTGTTCAAGAAACTGCAGCTCGATCTTTATTTGAACAAATGATTACAAACGACAACCATATTAAATATTTAAATGGACTAGAAAAATTTATTAATAAAGATAATTTATCAAGAGACGATGTTTTAAAAGAATCTTTTAAACTTGATAAAGGAAGATACAGTCAATATCTTAGACAAAAATATGCTAGAAAAGAAGCAGAATTTTCAAGTCAAGGTATGTTAGGTGCGTTTGGTGGGTTTATTAAAAGTTTAGGTAATGATCAAGCAGCTAACGGAAACTTAAATCTTTTTAAAAAATTAAAACCTGAAGATTTAAACACTCCAGAACTAAGAGACGTTTTAGATAATTTAAATGTTAGGGGTATAGTACTTGAAGCTGTTGATAAAGGTTTACAATCTGCAAGACAATCTCCAGAAAGATATTTAAACATGGTTAATGGTAAAAAATATGAAGATTTAAGAACAAATATGTCTGCAGTTGTTTTAAAAAGTTTAGCTAGAGACGTAGACAATGATCGTGTATTTCAAAGATACGGTTTATTGTCTTATATAGATGATGGTGTGTTTGACGATGTACAAAAAGATATTACTAAGAATCCTCAAGTTAGAATAGAGTTTGAAAAACGAGCTACTGCTTTATCGTTACGTTTTAAAAATGATAAACAATTTGCTTTAGAAGTAATTAAAAATGCAGGTGCTGCGGGGATTGGGTTTGATAAATCTAAAACTGCTGACTTTATAAAACAATTAGAAAACGATGAGTTTAGAAATAAATTTGCAGTGTTAGCTGTCTTACAAGCTGGTTCTTACGATGAAGGTTGGCTTTTTGGAGATAATAAATTTTATGGGGCTGCAGACCCTTTAGCTAGTTTAGGTATGGAAAGAACTGATAGACAATCAAGTTCAACAAATCTGGGTTATAACGATCAACAATCTGCTGATAAACTTAATCCAGTTTTAAATCCTATGTTTAATTTAAAAACTGGAGAATCTACTAAAGACTATGCTAAACTAAGTCCACAAGGAAAAGACAACGCTTGGTATTCAATGGCAAAAAGAGTATTAGAATCTAATAAAGGTACAGAAGCTGATAAATTACAAGCTTTAGAAGACCTTAATAACATAACACCTAATCCTCGTAATGTACCAGTTTTAGAATATCTTGAAATTAAAGAACAAGAAAAAACAAGTACTGTAATGAGGGATGAAGATGGTCTCGTAAGTTTACCTGATCAATCAATAAGAAAAGGTGCGTTAGGTACATTACAATCTTTACCTAAATTTGAACTTGAGTCAAGTATTAAAAGTTTAAATAAATCTTTAGAACAATTAAATAATAAAGAAGGTAGATATAAAAATATGTCTGTGAATCAAATAACTAGACAAAAAAATAATATCGAAGCACAATTAAAAAATTATGAACAAGCTTTAGCTTACAAACAACCTGAAGAAATAAGTCGTAGGGAACAAACACGTCTTTCAAAAGTTTATCAAAACAAAATAATTGAATTAGAAAAAGAATTAGATAATTCAGATAATCTTAGACCTAGTCAAATTACTAAAAAACAAAAAGAACTTGAAGATTTAGAAATACAATTAGATTTAGTTAATAATCCTAATCAACCTTCTGAGCCAGAAGAAGAAAATACTATTGAGTTAGATATTAAAAAACCTAGGGCTATTGGTAAAGATGTTACTTTTAAAGCTATTGATACAGTAGTTAATGTTCAAGGTGTCAGCGATAGTTATAAAGATACAAGTAAAACTTTTTTACAATATTTAGCTAGGGCTGAATCAGATTATGGAAAAAATGCAAATACTTTTAATAATCCACAATCTAATGCTACAGGAATTTTTCAAATAATTCCATCCAAAGCTTTCTTTGAAGTTCAACGAGTTATTAATAAAACTGATTTTGAACCGAACGAAGAAACAGGTAAAGAAGTTCGAGAGTATAACGAGCTATTAAAAGATCAATTAGGTATTGATTTAGCAACAGCTACTGAAGCTGACTTAGAAACACCATTGTATTCTGCAGCTTTTGCTCGTGCATACTTAATGAGATATCAACCATCTATACCTACAGACCCATTAAAAATGGCTGAGTATTATGCTGATGCATATGTTAAAGACCCTGATACAACACAAAGAGATAAATACATTAGAAGATTTTTATTATCTAATGGCTTTATAATGGAAGGTGGTAAACAAACAATAAAAAGTCTTTTAGATTTTAATTAAAAATATGACAATTGATTTAACACGGTTTATAGATGAGCCTGAAGAATCTACAAATGACAACCCGTTGTTTGCTGATCTTGTTTCTGAACCTTATAATTTAACCCCTGAACAAACATACACAGTAGCTCCTGAACCTAAGTTAGCTCCTGTTGTTGAAACATCTACCCCATCTAATTTAAATTATAACTATAGTTTAACTGATTTAGAAAAAGACCCTGAGTTTGCTAAAAGAGCAGAAAGATTTTTACAGGGTGTTGGTAGAAATGAAAATATTTTTGAGTACTTACGTGATGAAAACTTTAGTTTAAGTGCTGCGTTTGTTAGGTCTATTGAAGTTGGTGATTGGACAGAGGAAGAAAAACAAGACTATATTTATCTACGTGATAAATTTAATAACGCTAACTTAAAAGGTTTTAAAGAACGTTTTAATTTAGTTAAAGATTTGTCTGTAGATATTTTAACAGACCCTTTAAATATTTTAGCTGGTATTTTTGCTATTCCTACTGGTGGTGGAAGTTTAGCCACACGTGGAGCTTTACAAGGTGCTAGTCAAGCAGCGGTTAAAAAACTTACAGCTTCACAACTTTCAAAACGAGCAGCTTTAAAACAAGCTAAAGCTGTTAAAGCTGCTAAACAAACCGCACTTTATGGGTCTGTTGAAGGCATGGCTTGGGCTGGTCCACATGAATATTTTTTACAAGATATTGATGTTGATCTGGGTATGCGAGATGAATATGATTTAAGTTCTATAGCTGGTATGACAGTAACCGGTGGTGCGTTTGGTGGTTTAATAGGTGGAGCTGTTGGTGGTGGGTTAGGTTTGTATGGTAATAGATATTTAACTAAAGAGTTTAAACATACTAATGAAAACTTAATTGATAACGTAGCTTCATCACAAACTAGAAAAGAAGTTGTTGAAGATTCTAAACTTGAAACAGTTTTAGCATCTTCTAAAAATAAATTAAATGTATTTATAGCTAATTCATTTGGTAAGCCTACTACATGGTTTCAAGGTTATGTTGATAAATCTCCAAAACTTAAACAATTTTTAAAAGATTTACGATATGATTATGATACAACATTAACAAGTCAAGGGGAAGAAGGTGTCAAACGCCAGTCTTTTGGATTGTTTATGGGTGAAACTATAGGTAAATATCAATATGGTTTAGCTAAAAGTTTAAATGTTTTGTATAGAGTTGGGTGGAGAGCACGATTAGACCCTAAACAAAATAAACAATTAGTTAAAATGTTACAAGATAAAACTTTAACTTTAGATAATATAGACAAAGTAGCTTCTAACTATGATAGTGCTCTTGTAACTGCATACAAAGGTATTAGAGAAACGTTAGATAAAGCGTTTGATGATGCTACTGCTTATGATTTGTTTGGACCTAACGTACGTAAAACTGCAGGTTACTTTCCAAGACTTTTTAAATACGATGTTCTTGAAAAAAATAAAGCTGAGTTTAAAGATATTGTAGTAAAGTCAGGACATGCTGATATTTTAGATGAACCACAAATGTTTCAGTTTATTGAAGAAGGCACTGACGAAATTAAAAAAGGTATTTTAAGAGATGCTAAAGATATTGATCAAGAAATTTTTGGTAGAAATTTTGTTAGTGAAGCTACTGGTGGTAAAGTTAGAAAATTAAAAGATGCTACACCTGAACAAATTGCAGATGCAAAAGTATTAAAAGCTGATGCTATTGTAGAAAATATGCTTGAGTATCGTTGGACTCCTTTTGAGTTACGATCTAAAGGTCAAAAAAATAATGCTAAAGGATTTTTACAAGAAAGAGTATTTAGAAATATTAAAGATGAAGACATTTCTAAGTTTCTTGAAGACGATGCACAACAAATTTTAGAAACTTATTTTACAAATACTGGTCAAGCTATTGCAAGGTCTAAATATTTTGGTAGAACAATGTTAGAATTTGAAGAAAAAACGCTTAAGCCAATGAGGAAAGAATTAGAAGCATCAGGAATGACTCGTGATGAAGCAGAAAAAGTTATAGTAAAGGTTAGAGATACACATCGTAAAGTAACTGGACTAGAACAATATTCTCAAAGTACTTTAAAGAAAAACAAATGGGCTAGGGGTATGGCTGACTGGGGTAAACTATCTCAACAAATGGCTCATTTACCTTTTGCTACTTTGTCTAGTGTAACTGAACCTCTTTTACTTTTAAGTCGAGCAGGTTTAAAAGACTCACCCGGAGTTATAAAAGATATTGCAAGTGCTCTTGTTAAAGAAGGTAACAGTATTCTTGACAGAAGTTTTAAAGGTATACAACGTGGTGTTTTTGGTAAAAAAACTACAGGTGTTAAAGATATAGGAGTGCCTTCACAAAAAAAAGGTGCATCTATATTTGATACAATGGATGATGATACTTGGGGAGAACTATACAAAACTGGACTAGCCTTAGAACAAGCAGTTCAAGAAAGAATAGAAGGTTTGGCTGGTGAAGGTATGTATGGTTCGTGGGCTAAGAATGGACAAGCTGCTTTTTTTAAAGTTAATCTTTTAACCCAATGGACTAAAGCTGTACAGTTAGCATCTTTTACAACCGGTAAAAGACTTATTAAAAAAAATGCTCAACTGTTATCTGAAGGTGGTTTAAGTAAAAGTAATAAACAATATTTAACTAAACAACTTAATGGTTTAGGGGTTGATGCAAACGAAGCTGTTACTTGGTATAAAGGATCATTAAAAAATGGAAAGTTTGATGACTCTCTTGCTAAAGCTCAAGATTTTTATGAGGGAGCTTACACATCAGGAGCTAATAGGTTTACTAAAGAAATTATTTTAAACCCAAGTACTGCAGAAGCTAATAGACCTTTATGGTTTTCTCATCCAGCAGCACAATTATTGGTACAGTTTGCAGGATACCCAACAGTTTTTAACAATACAATCTTAAAAAGATTTTCAAATGAAGCTGTAAACAGTCCAATGCAAAGCATACCTAAAGCTTTACCAACAGTTTTATTAATGACTGCAGTTGCTCATGTTGGTAATACAATTAGAAGTAATGGGGCAAACTTAAAAGACTATGAAACTGGTTTATCTAAAGATGATAGTGAATTAATTCTTGAAGGTGTTAGACGTTGGGGTGGTTTTGGTCCTTTTGATTACCAATCTAGATGGTCTAATGAATTTGATAGAAATGTAGGTGGTTATACAGCAACTTTAAAAGCTTTTGCTGGTCCTTTACCTCAAGATGCTATTGATGGTATTTTATATAGAAAAAATATACCTGAAATGATAGGGACAAATTTACCGGGATACTCAGCTTATGATTTAGTGTTGGGAGAAGGAACTAAAAAATCATTGCGAAGTACACTTCGAGGTTCTTCACCAAAAGAAAAATCAACAAAAGGTCTGGGTAGTTACTCAAGAGGTGGTATAGTTTTAAACGTACCTAATGTTAAAGATGAACCAGATGAAATGATAAGCAGAGTTACTAAACAACCATTTAACGCTACATCAGAGTCTGTTCAAGATGTAGAAGATAGGGCATTAGAAGGTCAATTAAAAGGATTAGGATTAAAATGAACATAGACTTATGCAAAGCAGAAATTAAACGACACGAGGGCGAAGTCCTAGAGATTTATAACGACAGTTTAGGTTATAAGACTCTAGGAGTTGGTCACCTATGTCAACCCCAAGACCCTGAATACAACTGGGATATCGGTACACCCGTATCTCAAAAGATTGTAGACAGGTATTACATGATAGACTTTGATCGGCACTATGCTGAAGCAGTACATGTGTTTGGAAACAAAACAGATT
>Ga0209535_1003238_pt1 | contig 10419 bp, 20 predicted proteins | sample LinPmetageLP28_FD_184041 | JGI IMG/M metagenome (GOLD analysis project Ga0209535, IMG submission 184041) | Marine viral communities from the Pacific Ocean - LP-28 (SPAdes) (version 2) | ecosystem: Environmental > Aquatic > Marine > Oceanic | place: Pacific Ocean | collected 2009-08-22
TTATGAGAAGGTTCCAGAGACTGCAAGTGGGAGAACCTTCTAAAGAAACTTCAATTAAGATACTAAAAGGTGTGAAACAATACTACGAGAAGTTTCATAAGTGTACGATCACAGACGAGGCATGTGAAGACGCAGTAGATTACTCAACTAAATTTATCGCAGATAAAAAACTGCCTGACAAAGCAATAGACGTTATAGATGTGGCCTGTGCAAGATTGAGACTTAATGGAGTACAGGATGGCAAGATAGATCATGAGGAGATCATACACGAAATATCAGTGATGACAGGTATCAGTATTGAACAGTTGAGTCAGAAACAGGCAAGTAATTTGAAGACATTGGAAGAGAAGATGAAACTGCAGGTTTATGGACAGGACAAAGCAATAAGCACCATAACAGACAAGATTTTGGTTGCCAGAGCAGGATTAAAAAGTTTGACCAAGCCGGTTGGATCATTCCTATTCCTAGGACCAACAGGTTGTGGTAAGACAGAAACTGCGAGACAACTGGCAAAAACACTAGGTGTTGAGTTGATTAGATTTGACATGTCAGAATACCAAGAGAAACATTCAATTGCAAAACTTATTGGTTCTCCTCCAGGCTACGTGGGATATGAAGACAGCAATATGGGTGGTGGTATGTTTATTAATGAAGTGGAGAAAAATCCACACGCAGTGGTGCTATTCGACGAGATTGAGAAAGCACACAGAGATGTATCCAACATGCTATTACAAGTTATGGACTACGGTACAGTTACTGGATCTAATGGTAAGAAAGCAGACTGCAGGAACATAACACTGATAATGACTTCTAACTTGGGTGCCGAAGAGAATGAGAGAAACAACATAGGCTTTGGTAAGAGTGAAAGAACCGGAGAAGACGACAAGGCAATGAAGAAGTTCTTTCCACCGGAGTTCAGGAATAGGCTTGATGCAGTGATCAAGTTCGATAAACTAGGCAAAGACACAATGAAGTCAGTGGTGAAAAAATTCTTGCAAGAGCTGAACACCATGACAATGGAAAAAGACGTCGAAGTGAATGCAACAGATGAAGCAATAGAGTTCTTAATGACAAAAGGATTTGATGCGAAACTTGGTGCAAGGCCACTACAACGTGTGATAGACGATGAGATCAAGAAACCGTTGTCTAAGATGATGCTGTTTGGTGAACTTACGTCGGGTGGAATGGTAGAGGTAGGACTGTCAGAAGATACAATACCAAAACTTACGGTTAATTTCAAAGCAAAAAAAGAACCTCAAGTATTGAAGCAATTGGAACCAAAAGTGTCTGATGAGAAAAAATCACAATAAGTTGTACTACGGCAAGTACAGACACAAGACAGTGTTTAAACTGCCCGGAAGTCTCATGTTTTATCCCACAACAGATGAACATCTAATGAAAATAAAAAATGATTACAAGGACCTGCCTGATGTTAATCATCTGGCCAGTTTTATAATGGCCAACAGAAGGAATGTTAAGTTTCGTATGCAGGGCAGGAGTACCATATTCTATTCAGACCTAGACAAATCATTAGAACTTATAGAACGTTTCTGGAATTTTTGGATTGGATCGGAAACTGTTGATCCTAAGTTCAAGGATCTCGGCAAGGACACGGTGGGGTGTACCAGACTGCCACATGGCAAGTACAAATATCAAGTGTATCTAAAGAAGGATGCACAGGTAATATTGAACGACACGCAGAAAAAGAACCTATGGGAGTTCCTGGAAAGAAACGTTGACAACTGTTTGGTGACCAATTACAACATCATAGACTTCTTAAAGGACAAATCTCCCTACTGCTTTGGTGGATACTTTTACGTAAAAGAGGAGAAATACTTGACACCAATATACATGTTGGCACAACAGGCCATTGATAAAGTAATTCAATTTAGAAAGGTAACAAATGCAGGCAATAAAAAAACTACGAGATAAAAAAATATTCAATGATCAAAGCATCGTTGAAAGCATGATCCCAAAATATTGGATGGGAAGTCCGGTAATAAAAAGGAGTTTGTTGAGAGTACGTAAAGTGCGAGAAGACGACTGTGTGTGTGAAGAACTTGGCGAAGCGGACGGCAAGTCCTACAAGATCAAGTACATAAACATACTGACAGTGGACGGGCAGGAGCCAAACGAGTTGGCCGCTGTGTACGGACTTGGGCCAAAGACTGCCAGATTCAAAAGGAAAAATACTGAATAAATAACAGCGATGGCACAGACAAGCACTACATTATTAGCGTCAAAATCGCACATAGCAAACGTAACCGGTACAGATATCAGTTTCACTGCAACTGGCACTGAGTACAAGATCACATCCACAAGCACAAGTCTGGCAGGATTTGCCGTCAGAGACTTGATCACTGTCACAGGTACAACAAGCAACAATAAAACTTTCACTGTCAAAACGGCCAGTTCTGCTAATCAGTTGATTGTCGAAGAGATTGTGACCACAGAGACTTCCGATGGATCAACAACCACTACATTAGATCATACAGGTTTCGTTTCAGACAAAGCGAAAGGTGATGGATACTTTTCTCAACCAGATGGTGTACACACCGTGGCATACCAGGTAAATGCAACAATGGCCGGATCAATCAAGATGCAGGGATCACTGGCAACGACACCAACAGAAGATGATTACTTTGATATTGCTGGGACAACATTCACTGCAGATCAAAGCACACTCATCTCAACTGCAAATTTCACAGGCAATTTTGTTTGGATCAGGGCAAAAGCCACTTCAGTGACCGCCGGAACTATCAGTTCTGTTCTAACAAATTCATAAAACTCGCACTACTGCTAGATTCTAGTAAGACCAACTTGGTTGACACATACCCAAATTGTAGTACAATTATTAAATGACAGATAATGAAATTGAAAATATACAAACAGTTGACGTACAAGTAACAGCGGAATCAATCGACGCCCACGTGTTGTGCCTTAAAGAAAACGGATACAAGGTAGAAAAACATTGGACTTCCTGGACAAAATATACATTAGCATTTTTGTTGGGTGGATACATAATTGGCATATTGATATAGCACAATGCAAAAAGATATCTTCAAAGAAGATTATTTTGGCACACTGATGTGCATACTTGTGGACGAGGCACGCAGGATTTTGCCCACATTCAAAACCACAAAAGATTTACACAAGATACAAAACGACATGTGCAAGGCAGGAAGTTGGATCGACAGTGTACCTGTTAAAACAATAGTTGAATCAGAGCCTCAGGAATCTATTGTGAAACTATGTCAAGATGTTTTGCCAGAGTACAGAAGATTGGCGGCAAATTTAATAGACCAATTCATAAGTGAATTTGAAGCACAGGGCGGACGTAGGATAGAGATCACAGAAAAATTTGAAAGGATGTACAAATGGAAACAATAACAATCACATGCACAGACAATGACAAGACCAAGGAAGCAGAAGTAATTGAAAGAAACGACAAGTATCTAAAGGTGCAGGTACCCGGAACTCAATTATTCATAGAGATGTTCAGGGATGGTGTAAATATACCTTACACAGGACACACGGCAGGATTGGAATTTGAATGGCAACCGAAAAACTAAAATTTAAGTTAGAACTATATGCCACCATGTGGGACAGGCCTCCACATGTGGAAATCCTTATCAATGACCATAATGGTATATACGGGCGTATGTTCAAAAAAGACATCACAGGCACAGAAGACAAGCCGGACATTGTAGAGTTTGAATACGAAATGACAGAGGGCCAGGAATACAACCTTTTGATCAAGAGATCAGGAAAACAAGGAAAATCCAAACTGGCAAACCCAGACACAGATAATGGCGTGTTATGGCCGGAACAGATCGAATACCAGACTGTGACGGACGAAGACGGAAACATCATTAAAGATCAAGTGCTACACTTAAAGAGTATAGAAATTGACGAAATAACCATCGGTTCATTAGTTTACGAAGGTGTGTATACTCCAAAGTATCCTGAACCATGGGCCACCTTGCAACGTGAGTCTGGCGTAGAACTTCCCGAATCTTTCAAGAACGTTACAGAGTTAGGGCACGAAGGCCAATGGAAATTCACATTCGGATCACCGTTCTATATGTGGCTACTAGAGAACCTTTATTAACATAAATATGCTTGTATGAGAGCATCACAATTCATTTCAGAGAACATAGACTCGGACGCAGTAAACGAGCTGGATACGTACATCATGAACAATGAGGAACTGTATCGTAGACGTTTCATGCCAATCATAAGCAACATCCGTAGGAAATTAAAAAAGAACGTGTACGATCATGACAAGGCACAGAAACTTTGGATGTATCTTGTTGATGACGCCGCAAAGGAATACGTGAAAGAATTTGGCACAACACAGGACGATGTCGCAACAATGTTCCCAAAAGAGACCAGACAAAAGGTTGCACAGACTATATCAGATAGAGAATTAGAAAACATAAAGCAAGGCGAATACGATGTATCTCAGGGAACTGTTTCTTAGAGAGGACGATCGTTCAACAGCAGTCTTTGCCTTTGGCCGATTCAATCCTCCCACAATAGGACACGAGAAGTTAATACAGAAAGTACAATCTGTTGCCAATAAGGTAAATGGCAAGGGGTATGTGTTCCTAGCACACACAGGTGGCACTGCTAAAGATCCAATAGATTTCACAACAAAATTAAGTTACATGAGACAACATTTCCAATCGGATCCTAAATTAAGTTTTGGAGATATCAGGGCAAACACCATAATCAAAGTGATGAAAGTGCTTGAGCAGGAAGGCAGGACTAAAGTTATCATGGTCGCAGGCGACGACAGGGTAATGGAATTCCAAAAATTATTAAATCAGTACAACGGAAAACCAACCAAGGCTGGAAATGTTGAATACACATTTGACAGCATTCAAGTTGTGAGTGCAGGACAACGTGATCCAGACGCAAGTGACATCACAGGTGTTTCTGCATCCAAGGCCAGGAAACTTGCAATGAAGGGACAGGAACACGAATTCAGCAAGATCATAATGGGAGGCGACAAAGGTAAAGTTCTTTACGACAAAATTCAAGATAGATTTGGTAATGAAGTTGACGAGAACAACAAAAAGTTGTATAATGAGGATATGGAAGATGCAAAGCCAATCGTATATCTTGACATGGACGGAGTCCTGGCAGACTTCTTCGGTGGTGTAGAATTCCTTTATGGTGTTGAACACTGGAAGGAATTAACAAACGACAAAACAAAGGACTTGAAGAAACAAGTCATAGACAGGATCACTGGCACAGACTTCTTCGCAGTGCTACCAAAATTCCCAACAGCAGATGCACTGATAGAAATGGTGAAGAAATTCACAGGTGGTCAGTTTTCAATTAACACGTCGCCATTGAGAGGTGATCATGAAAATTCAGCCAAATATAAAAAAGTATGGATTTCAAATAATATCGAACAACCTGACAATATAATTGTCACTGGTAGGAAAGAAACTTATGCCAAAGACAAGGGCACAGGTACACCCAACATTCTAATCGACGACAGGCCAGTCAACATACAGAAGTGGCAGGCGGCCGGAGGTTACGGAATACTATATCAAGCAAACAGAGACTCACTTAACAAAGTTCAGAAAGGACTGGAAGACTATGCCAAAATTCGAAGGGATCAATAGGGCCTACTCAACAGGTGAAATACCCAAGACACCACAGGAACTACAGAGAGAACTAGACGAGAAGATGAAGAAGTTCCTAGCCAAGGGTGGCAAGGTAGAGAAGGTCAAAGCACACAAACCCACAAAACAACAGATGAAGGACTGGACCATCTAGTGGACGAGCTAGAGAGGATCAAGCAGTTAGCAGGCGTAGACAAACTGCAACAAGACCAATCAATGGGCGAGAACCTATCGTACATTGGCACACAGAAATCACAGTACCAGAGAAAACACAATATTCAACCGGGCACAGATGATTGGTTTAAACTATGGTTCGCACAACCTAGACTAACTGGTGAAAACCCAATGCCCAAAAACAAATAAATACTCGCACAATGCGAGCACAAGAATTCACAGAAACAAGTTGTCCCAGAACCCGGGCCAAGGAGTGTAGTTGCAGTAAAGTAAATGCAATTACCGAAGCACAGGAAACAACAGTGGCACAGTGTATATTGGAGCATTCTGACTCTGTAAAGGGGTCTATCCTGCTTATACAAGCATCAGGCACATCAACACTAGTAAAAGGTACCATCACAGGACTGAAGCCAGGACTTCACGGATTCCACATACACGAGTTCGGCGACATGTCAGATGGTTGTAAGAGCATGGGCGGACACTACAACCCAGACGGAGTTGATCACGGTGACATTAAAAAAGGCCACGTTGGTGACCTAGGCAACATCACAGCAGATGAATCAGGCACAGCAAAGTTCACAATCGAAGCAAAGAGAGTGGACCTTATTGGCGAACGTTCAGTGATAGGCAGAGGATTCGTTGTCCATGAGGACGAGGATGACCTAGGCAAGGGCGGAGACGCAGAAAGTTTAAAGACTGGAAACGCAGGTGAAAGATTGGCTTGTGGTGTGATTACAATGAGGGCGGCAGAATGAAGTTTCTAATTTGTAATGGAAGTTTAACACCTAACGAACAATCAAACACATATACTTTGTGTGAAATGGTTAAACTGGCATTTGAAAAACTTAATCACGAATGTGAAATAGTAACAATACGCGATTTAAATTACACTCCTAGCACCAAAGACATAGACGATGACATGAGAACTGTGATTAACAAAATGTTTAAGGTCGACGGTGTGATATTTGCTACCCCAATATGGTGGGGGATACAATCTTCTTATATCCAATCAGTGATTGAAAGGATGGATTTCATAGACACTTGGAGTATTGATGCCGGCTACAAACCTTTCTATTGTAAAGTATTTGGCACAATCGTATCGGGTTCTGGTGATGGTTTCCAACACATCCATGGAATCTGTTATAATTTTGCATCAATGTTGGGCTTCACTACCCCTCCTGGATGTAACGTAGAATCAGCGACACAAGGCAGAGATAAAATTCTAGGTGACGACGAAACAATAGGGATGGTTAAAACATTCGCCACAAACATGGGTGTATGGGCAGAAGCACTTAAAGTTCAAAAAGTGAAACAACAAGCCAGACACGGTGTTGCCTATGACTTACCAGAATCTACTGACGAGGACCAAAGTAAAAAATAAATATTGATATGATAAAGGAAGCACTTATTAAGAAACTAGAAGGCGATGTTGCTGTTGCAGAAGCGGACCTAAGGACTTTCTTTGCACAACCAATTGGTGTTGCAGAACACATAGACTATGTTGTGACTGCAGAAAAGAAACTGGAAGCACTGGCACACGCACAGGATAAATTGTCATCTCTGAAAGAACTGTAACATGAAGATCAGGGAGGTACTGGCAACGAAGTATGTCCACCCTGACGTGGACAATATACTCAAGAAACATCAAAGACGGGCCAAGGGCAGAGCAAGTATGGGATACCATTCCATGATGGCGTATCCATACAGGGTCGAAGGTTGGTCAAGCAAATACAAGAAGTCTATAAACTGTAGCAATCCTAAAGGATTCTCACAGAAGGCTCACTGTACGGGTAAGAAGAAATGAAGATACGAGAATTCATAATAATGCCACACACGGCAGACACGATGGGACTTATACACCGACCAGGTGTCGGTCCAAACAACAGATATGATTTCAAGAACAAGGGCAACAACAGAGCAAACGAAAAAGCACCTCCGGGCAGGGAGGATCAGGTCAAAGCACTGAAGAAAAAATTCGGCAAGTCTGGGGCATACGCACTGGCGTGGGCACAGCACAACAAACACGGTAGGCCCAAGAAGGAGGCCGCGGGTGTTGGCATCATAACAAAACAGAACACTACACAAGATGTTAAGCCTGGTGAGACCACAAGGCAGGCAAACAAATTTGGTTTAGGCCTGACCAAAAAAGGTCTGCCGGCTAGATCGATGTATGAACAGTGGAAGGAGTTCAGTGAGAACTTTGCGGACGGCAAGAAGAAAGGCAAGAGTAGGCCTGGAAGAGTAAAAAAAGCAGGCGCCAGTTGCAAAGGTTCAGTTACAAGTCTGAGAAGCAAGGCTAAAAAAGCATCAGGTGAACGTGCTAAAATGTACCACTGGTGTGCCAACATGAAGTCCGGCAGGAAAAAATAGTCCGATATAAAAAAAAAATAATTACTAATATGTCATATTGGCTTTGTCTATCTTTCCTTTACCACAGATATCGTGGCGATTGTAAAATAAAGGTGTACGCCGATGATCATCAAGTGGGAGAAATCACCCTAACAGACAGCATTGGTCTCAAGACCAGATCACTAGAGGCAGAACCATTCCCACTGCATGTCGAACCGCCCAATTACACCCGTGTCTACATAATTCCTGAAAAACTTTTCCTGTTTGAGATACAGGAGCAACATCTCAATGATCGCATAACAATCAAGGTAGAGAATGATTTCAACAATCACACCAATGGCTTCATGACAAAATTTTCTTATATCAATTTTCGCCAAATATTCCTTGTGCCTGATTGTCTTTTACAATTAAAAACATGGCAAATGCTGAAAGAAAGAAATAGGGCTGTCGAGGCCAAAGAAATGTTGGAGCACCCGGAATTCCAATGGTGGACGTCCGGCAAACCTTGGGTGTTCAAGGAGACAAAGACGTGGCCGATGGAGAAACCTGGTAATTATAAATTGAAAAATTATCAAAGAGAAAATTCAGTAGACGCTGTAAAAGAAAATGTGAATCCACATACACAACAGTTGCCTCACAGTTCATTGTTTTATTTTGATCTGGGTGGTAGTTTTATGGTTGATCTTCCGGTTAGCAGGAAACATCAAATGTTCCATCTTGGTGTACCTCCCATGGGGAGACCCAATATTTGTATGCAAGTCTTCCGTACCCTGTGGACATTCAACCAACTAAATACGAATACATGAAGATCAACGAAGTAATAATACGTAGAGTGCAAGAACAAGCAACTGCCGGCGCCACGAGTGCAGGAAACATAGCAAGTGTGGTCAGTCCACACATTGCCATAGGCAAAGACAGATTCTCAAAAGCATATTCTGGTTCACCAGGTAAGTCGGGAACAAGGGCTCCGAGATTACCAAAGGTAGTGCAACCCAAGAATCCAGATGGCACAGTCAAAGGTGCACACAAATTGAAAGGCACGAGCCTGTTTGGTGGCCCATTAGCATAATGGAAACATTAGTACTCAAAACCGAGTGGATAGTGAAGTGTCTGAACTGCGGAAACGACGCACACGATGGCCCATTGTACAGGACAGAGCAGGATTACGACGGCAGGGAGTATCAAATAGAGGTGTGTAAGCACTGTAGATACCAAGACGAGGCCGCATAAATATTGGTATGAGGGCACAAGAATTCATCAGAGAAGGCGCAGAAATGATCGCATACCACAAGCATCCAAAGGACAACACGCTGTGGACCTTCCCAGATGCATACAAGGATGACGAGAGCGTGGAGAGTCCCTACATGAGCAACGCCAGTATGAGACAGTTCTTGGACGCACTTGGATACAATCCGGATTTCGAGGACCAGAGTCCTGTGCCAGCAAAAGAATTCATAGCAAGGACCACACAATGGTTACAAAAGAACATTGGCAAGAGATCACCAGAAGAACCAGCCACAAGGGACGGCAACATGATATCAGGTGGCAAGCCAGAGGGTTACATGAACCAGATGGTCAAAGCACACAACGAGATAGCAAGGAAAATCATGGCTAAATATCCAGAAGTAACACACTTAGGATTCAACTAACATGAAGTTCAACGAATTATCACACATGATGCAGAAGCCGGAGCCAAAGCCGGACACGTATGAGGCAGGCATGGCACTGAACCAATTGTTGAAGATTGGCACACACGCAATCAAGATACACAACATGATAGACGACCATGCTGAGATGGAATCATGGGTGGCCAAGAAAATTGATCTAGCATCAAATTATGTGAAAAGTGTACACGGTTACACAGCAGGTTCCAAGGCGGGCACTTACGATGATGATGGCATGTCAGAGGGCACAGACACAACTGCCACGGACAAAGAGATTAAAATGGCAAAAGGTATTGCTTTCGACAAGAGAAACAAGGACAACATGTCCAAGGCAACCAGCACCATTGAAAAAGTTAAAAAAGGATTGTCACAACAACCAGACGTCGCTGACGCACTGAGGACGGCCAACGAGGACGCAGGTGACGAAGCAATGGCAAAAGAGATTGCTAAAGTGTACGACAATGTAGTTGCTTACATACAGAGCGATAGCGATAATGATCCAAACGATCAAGGAGGCCTTAGATCAGGATATGATGACGAGGACTTGACAGACGCAGAAGATCTTGCTAGGGAATTTAGAAAAAACCTACAGT
>Ga0209535_1003239_pt1 | contig 10418 bp, 12 predicted proteins | sample LinPmetageLP28_FD_184041 | JGI IMG/M metagenome (GOLD analysis project Ga0209535, IMG submission 184041) | Marine viral communities from the Pacific Ocean - LP-28 (SPAdes) (version 2) | ecosystem: Environmental > Aquatic > Marine > Oceanic | place: Pacific Ocean | collected 2009-08-22
ATGATGTACTAGGAGAAATTAGTTTTCAAGCACCTGCAGAAGGTGCTGGAACTGATGCTGTATTAGTAGCAGCAGGTATTGCTGCGATATCCGAAGGAAACTTTAGTGCATCCAACAATGCAACCAAGTTATCGTTTAAGACAGCAGCAAGCGCCGCTGCCGCAGAAACAGCAAGTTTAAGTAGTATTGGAGACTTTACTGTAGCAGGTGATTTAGTCATTAAAGACGGCGGTCTAATAGGAAGTGCAAGTGACCTAGATGCCATAGCAATTGCTAGTAACGGTGTTGTTACGTTTTCACAAGCCATAACTGGTCAAGCATCAAGCGCACTATACGCTGATTTGGCAGAGATGTATGATAGTGATGAAACTATCCCTGAAGGAACAGTAGTAATGTTTGCTGGTGAAGGAAAACTTAAAGAATGTGATGTAGCCGCGTGTACTAAAGTAGCAGGTATTGTTAGTACTGATCCAGCATATTTAATGAACAGTTCACAAGAAGGCGTAGCACTTGCACTAGCAGGGCGTGTACCTTGTAAAGTTATAGGTCCTGTAGAAGCAGGCGATATGATGATTAGTGCTGGTAACGGTATGGCAAAAGCGTTTGATGCAGATGCTGGACAACCATTAATGGGTTCGGTAATTGGTAAAGCGATTGAAGATCACGTCGGTGATGAAAATTCTACAGGTGTAATTGAAGTACTAGCAATGATGATGTAATTAATTACGCATTATTTCTTCAATAGTTTTTATTTTTTCAACGATTTCATCTATTTTAAGTGTAGTAAATACACCTGGATGCAATGGTTTGGGCCAACTGTCAAGTTTACTCCAAGCATATCCTTTGTGTTCATTGTTTAGTTTTGGGATAAATTCTTCCTCTACAACACAAACATATGTGCTATAGGTAAAGTTGTTCTTTGTATTGGTAAACTTTTCTACCGGTATAGTTTTTAGAACCTTTGGAGAAAATCCTATTTCTTCAACAATCTCACGCTGTAGTGCATCAAACTCAGTTTCATTAGACTCAACTTTACCGCCAACAAACGCCCACATGCTATCATACTTGGCACCATTGCGAAGTACAAAAAGATAACGGGAAGTTGTTTTGCTTAAAAACAGTGCGCCTACACCGCTGTTAAATGACGATGTTCCAATCGCCTGCTTTATATTCGCCTTCATACGACTTGACCCACTCTGTTCCGGTCCACTTGTATTGAATTCCTGTGGTACTGTTAGTCATATAGTGTACACCCGAATCACTACTACTGTCAAATGAAATTTGCCATCTAGCACCTGTCCACTCGATAATGTCATTTGCACTTGCTACAAGATCGTTACCACTAGTGTCTTTCCAGGCATCAGCACCGTCTGTATTATCAGAATCTCCTATAGCATTTAGAATAAGATAGCGTTGTCCTGTTGCGTTTGCAGGTAATCCAGCTCCCGGTGCGCTACGCAAAGGATTAATAATCTTTGTTACAGCTGGAATATCATTTGTTGGAATAGTGTCTGCATCTAATGTCCATAGTAGTTTATGTGGATCACTAGGATGGAAAGCAACAGTCCCTACAATCTCTGAAGTGCCCTGCTCTAATCTAAGTTGGCTAATACCGGCAACTAGTGCTCCATACTGATTAATAAGTGCTGTCCAACTAGTGCTATCAGTGCCAACTTTAGTAGGCGGATCATTTAGCGGCGAATAGTCTACTTTGTTTGTTGTAGTTTCGTGTCTATCTAATATTTGTATAGTGTTACCTAATACAATTATACCAAAGTTCATAGGTGTAAATTTTTGACGGGTACCCATTAGTATCTGTCCATCAATTACACCATCTGCAATGCCGCCTTGATCGTCAAATACACTTGCAACAATCTTGTTAATAACACCAAGTTTCTTAACTTTAGCAGGTGCAGTAAGATATATTGGCAATGTAAATTGCAGGGTTGCAATGTCTATCATATCATCAACTCCTACAGGCACACTTTTACTACTAAAATTTACACTAGCTAGTTCTATATAACTTAAACTTGTCCAGTCCAAATAATTGTCCGTGCTTTGTATTTCTAACGAAGGATTAAACAGAACAAGTATTTGTTCTAGTAGTTGTAGTTTTTGATTAGTATTACTAGTCCAGATATCTGTACTCATTTGAAGTGTATAAGGAACAGGCATAAGTCGTTCTACAGTGAATGCATTGCCTTGTTGTGTAGTATAACTGTTTGTGTTAGGATCAAACTTGCGCATACGAATATGTTTTTTGTCTATGAATGTGGGATCTTGTCTGCGTTCAGGATTGTATTCTAGTCCAGTTATGTAGCAACTAATCATTGGAGTTGGGATAATTTTATTTTCGCTGTTCTCACGAATTATACTACTGACCATACGAGTACTGTCGCCATACTTTACAGGTACCGTTTGCAGTGTAGTATTGCCAGCACGATCTTTGCCATACTCTACTTGGAAATTACTAAAGGCGCGTATATACTGTAATAGAAAACGCCTTATCTGTTCATCATAAAAAAACTGTTGCGGCATTAATCTTCCCTAGGTTTCAGTGCGTCACTTAGTGACTGTCTACTTGTTGCCGTAGTGTTATCATCTGCAGTAAATGTGCTTGTGTTATTAGTAAACCCATCCATTTGTGTATTACCTGTTCCTGGTGTAAGTTTACTACGCACATCATCTTCTACTTTAATAAAACGTGATCCACTATATCTAAATAATCTATTTGGTAGAAAATCTAAACGCAGTATATAATCTCCTTCTTGTGCATCTGCTGGAAAACTTGTACCCATGCTAATTGGTTCCCCGTTTGGAGCAAGTCCATCACCCACTAGATATCCGCTATATGCATTGCTATTTGTAGGTGTAATACGTCTAGCATCTGCAGTTGAGTCTGTATTATCAGCATTTAAGTCAGTATCGTCTGCGTTAACGCCTATTGGCTCTAAAGGATTGCCTAGAGGATCGGTAGGTACAATATAAAATTGACTTGTATCATATCCGCTCTCTGGAACCTCTGCTTCTGCTGCAGCAACAACTTTGTTTGTAATCTCAAGTTCTTTGTTATATGTAGATAACAAGTCACGCAATGTATTGTCTGTGCTATTGCCGTCACTATCCTCTTGTAGTACATTTAGAATATCGTTATATTCTTGTGCATCAACTAGCGGTGTACACTTAACACGCCATAGATGACTCCACCAACTTGGGCTAAATCCTTCACTTGGGCGACTACCTTCTTGTACAACATAGTAGCGTTTGAGGCTTAGTTCTACACTTTCGTCCAGTGCGCTAAAGTCTGTTAGGTGTGGCAATTCAATAACATCACCTGACATAAGTTTGCGTCCAAGATTGTTTAGCATATCATTTTCGTGGAGTGTAATAAACAATGTATCATTTGCTAGAAACAAACCAAACTGACTTAAATCAAAGTCTGTATCACTTACGCTGTATATACCGCGTAGCGAATAAACGTCTTGATCATAAATTCTATCTCTGTTTTCAAGGAATAAGAAATCCTGAATACCTAGTGGATCTGGTTCACTTTGATTTGGTTGACTTGGGTCGCTGCCGCCTTGGCTTGCAACACCTAAATATTTGTGTACATTGATACCAGTCCCACCAATTGTAAACATCTCCTTCATTCGTCTGTCGAAGAAGCGATAATCGTTGGTATGAGCACCGTCTTTCCATAGTGAAATTCTTGGCATACTATTTCCTTGTTGCGTAGTATTTATCGCCTTAAATACACTATGCGAATAGACCTACACGGACATACTATACATGCAGCTTGGGCGTTGTTTAACAGTCGTATAACAGATGCATACTATGACAAACAACGCACAGTGGTTGTTGTTACAGGGCAAGGCGCCATAATGAACGAGTTTAGAGCATGGGCAGCACAGCATCCTTATGTAAAAAGTTGGACAAATAGTCCACAAAATCCCGGAAGTTACAAATTATCTCTCAAAAAAGGTTGACACATTCTTAAAAGGTGCTATATTAATATAGTAAGTTGAAGTTAACGGAGAGATACAAATGTCTAAGCCAATTACAAATGCAGCATATAATCGTTTAATTAAGTCTTTACCTAGAGACAAGCAAATGGAAAGCGTTGAGCGTGGTCTGCGTGTTCTTCCAAGTTTTATTATGGAAGAAGTTGCTCGCACTAATCCAAACGAAAAAGTTATTAAGCATTTGGAAAGTCGCTTGAAGCAGGTTAGATTGATGATGTCCTCAATAATTGCAAACGGAAGGGTTGTATAATGCGTATTAAAGGTGCAATGACTGTTTTAACTAAACGTGCAAAGTTCTATGGTACTACCACAGAACAACTGGTACAACGGTTAGATAATGGATTTGATGAAAATCATAATGTACTTGTAGCATATGAAGTCTACAAGATGCATCATGGTTATCGTTGGTCTGGTACAAACTTTGAAACATGGGTGAAAGCATGAACGAAATATTAAATGATATTGAAACACTTACCATTGTAAGAAATGCAGTAAGTACAGGTGTTGAAAAAGAAAAAACGCTGGAGTTGTTGGACAAAGTGATACGTTTGAAGTCACTGGAGATAACTAACTTTGAAACACAAATGGAAATGGAGTTTATGAACGATGGCATTAACTGCTCTTAAAGGTAAACCTATCAAGCGTAAAAAAGCACCCAAGGCGCGCCGTAAAACTACTGGCGCTGGTGCTGCACCCTTGGACAACTACAAACGTGCAAAGGACTTTTTTCACTTTGAAGTAGATAAGAAGGAATATGTTCCTATTATAAGACAGTATGTAAAAAAGTTTTTTGATAAAAAAACTGCAACATACATTATGAAAAATAGTGATGCTAGTATGACATTTAGTCATATTGCTTGTTATTGTTATTACATGAATAATGACAAAGCAGATCAAGTGCCTGAGGATAGTCACAATTGGATGTCAGGTAGATTTGGTTATCTTGCAGAAAATGGTGAGACTATTGTTTCTGAAGTGAAAGCAGTAGAAGCAACTAAGCCTAAGAATGCTTATGTGCCTAGTATACAAGAACGTATTAAAGAAGCAAGTGGTAATATTATTGCAGAGATAGAAGAAGAAGTAGATGACTTCATCCGTAATCCTAATACGTTTAAGGGACTTGATTCTGTAAAACTTTTTCGTAAACTGAATGTTAACCAAGCACATGCTAGGCATATTCGTGCTTTTTATGAAGGTGTGTATGCTGAGTATATTATGTTACAGCAACCTGCTCGTGAACAAGAAGAGGATTTGCGAGAAGCATATGCACACTTGGACAAAGCCGCAGTGAAACGTGCAGTTACATTGTTTGGTGGTATCCTAGGTGCGTGTGATCTTATTACAGCAGAAAGTAAAGCAACTCGTAAAACTAGATCACCTAAGCCTAAGAGTGCGGACAAGTTGATTGCGAAAATGAAGTATTGTAAAACCGACGAAAAGTATAAAGTAGCCTCTATTAATCCAGTGGATATTATTGATGCTACAGAAGTTTGGGTGTTTAATATTAAGACACGCAAACTAGGTAAGTATGTTGCAGAAGAACATGCAACACTACAAGTCAAAGGAACCACACTTCAGTTCTTTGATACTAGCACCAGTATAGCAAAAACTCTTCGCAAGCCAGAGCAACAACTAGCAGACTTTAACAAGAGTGGTAAGGTACAATTACGAAAGTTTTTGGATAATATTAAAGGTGTAGAAACTAAAATGAACGGACGCTTAAATTCTGACACTGTTATCCTTAAGGCAGTAAAGTAATAAATAGTGTATAAGAACAAGGATACACTATGGCAACACTAGCATCATTAAGAGCAGACACAGTAGACTATATTCGCTATCGCTTAGGCGACGGCATGGTAGATGTTGAACTTGATCCGGAACATTATGACAATAGTATTGATAAAGCAGTAAAACGTTTTCGTCAGCGCAGCCAAAATGCCTATGAGAGTTCATATGTGTTCCTAAGTGTTGTAAAAGAACAACAAGAATATACACTTCCAGATGAAATTGAAGAAGTGCGACAAGTGTACAGACGCAGTGTTGGTAGCGGCAGTAGTGATACTGGAACACAATTTGAACCTTTTGAAGCTGCTTTTCAAAATACCTACTTGTTACAAAGTGGACGTATTGGTGGCATGGCAACATATGAAATGTACTATCAGTATCAGGAAATGAGTGCAAGACTGTTTGGTGGATTTGTAAACTTTGAATTTAATCCTGTTACTAAAGTAATTACAGTGTTACGAAAGTTTACTAATAGCGGTGAACAAATTGTATTATGGACTTACAACCTACGTCCAGAAGCAAGACTATTACAGGATAGGCATGCAGGTCCTTGGGTGCAAGATTACGCACTAGCATTAGCAAAGTACACACTAGGCGAAGCACGTTCAAAGTTTAGCACAATTGCAGGACCACAAGGCGGTACAAGTCTAAACGGTGATGCATTAAAAGCAGAAGCGCAAGTTGAAATAGACAAACTCGATGAAGAACTACGCAATTATGTTGATGGTAGTGATCCACTCTCTTTCATTATAGGGTAAATTAATGCTTAAAATTTTCCGCTGGAAAGGTGGATATGCTGGAGAAACGATAGTTTCTTCAATATTATCTGCTAATCCAAATCTAATTTCTAATATTATTCCTAATTATTTACTAGATAATGGTCGTACTTTGGTAAAGAATAATAAAAAACATGCGCTATCTTCGTTGGCATTATCAATCCCACTACACAATTTTGATGATTTAGAAGAAAAAATTGAACAAGTTATAAATGACAGGCAAACTCATATTATAAAAAATCATTGTTATCATCCATTCCTAGACAAGTACAACGATTACATAGTGGACATTGTAAGCACAAACAGGCTTTTAAGTTTTACAACTCTTGCAAATTTTAATAAAACTTATGATGTAACGTCAAAAACGTTAAGAGAGTCTAATAAATTTTATAAGATGCTAGAACAAAAAGATAAAAATGAAGCAGATAATTATATGATATATCAAATTGCATTTTCTCACTATAAGCATAACTGTGCAGAATATAAATCAAAAAATAAAATTTTACTAGACAAATGGATAGATTTACAATATACTAATATAGTAGGATATGATTTTGATAGAGAAATTTACAATCGCTGGCGAGAAAAAAATAATTACATTATTAACAAAAGCAATTTTAACATTGAAAAAATTTGTGATTTAGTAAAACAACAGGTTCCTTATAGTAAGATAAGAAAGCAATTGATATGATAATAGGATTATGTGGACTCATTAGTGCCGGCAAAGACACTGTTGCAGACATTCTCGTAGAACAAGGATTCGAAAAAGTAAGTTTTGCTGACAAGCTCAAAGATGGCGTAAGCACAATCTTTGGCTGGGATAGAGCAATGCTTGAAGGAGATACAGATGAATCAAGACAGTGGCGTGAGCAGCGAGACGACTTTTGGAGTAATGAAACGAAAATGGAAATCACTCCTCGTTTGGTGCTTCAGTTATTTGGTACTGATTGCATGCGTAATGGCTTTGATGAAGGAATCTGGGTAAGCACCTTAAAAAAACAAATGCTAGACAATCCAGGTAACTATGTTATATCTGATGTACGTTTTCGCAATGAACAAGATATGATCCGTGAAATAGACGGAGAAGTATGGATGATAAAGCGAGGAGAGAAGCCTGATTGGTGGGCTAAAGCAACATTAGACAATGCTACTGGTAGCAACTTTATGGCTGACGAGGACATTCATACCAGTGAATGGAAGTGGATTGATACCGATGATCAGTTCCATGAGATTATAGAAAATAATGCATCAATCAGCGAACTTAGATATCAGGTGTTAGATCACCTCGGCGCCATCCCGTACTAATAAGTTCTGCGTTGCAGTTTAAACAAACTGTTTTTAGATTACGATTACTTACATTTTTAAGATTGCCATCAATATAAAACACAGTAACTTGTGCTCTGAGTATAGGTTTAAATCCACAAGCCTCACAGTAGCGTTTGATTTTATATCCACTATCTACCCATAACGGTTTAACAGGCTTGTGTAATTTTAAGCACTGTTCACACTTCTTTCTATAAAAAACTTTATCAGCCTTGCGGTAGTTTATTGCTCGAGGACGCTGTCCACATGTCTCACAAATAGGTCTCATAGTGTATTTAACACGGACCTTTAAAGGGATTTGTCAAATAAGGTGTTTTTACGGGTGTTCTTATAAATAGTTATAACGAATTACAAACACCTGTACAAGAAGGAAGAAAACATGGCACTAATATCACCAGGCGTAGAAGTTACAGTCATTGACGAAAGTAACTATGCACCATCAGCAGCAGGAACAGTAGCAGCGATTGTTGTTGCAACTGCACAAGATAAGACAAGTGGCACTGGCACAGGCGTAGCGGCAGGAACAACCGCAGCAAATGCTGGTAGCACATTTTTAATTGGAAGCCAGAGAGAACTAACAAGTACTTTCGGTAATCCACTATTTTATAATACATCAAGCGGTACACCAATTAACGGTTACGATCTTAATGAATATGGCTTGTTAGCTGCATACAGTTTACTTGGTGTAAGCAACAGAGCATATGTCATTCGTGCAGATGTGGATCTAGCAGCACTAGAAGGCAACACAAGTCGTCCACTAGGTAATCCTACAAACGGCACAGTTTGGTGGGACATGAGCACAGACACACGCTGGGGTATTTTTGAATGGAACCAAAGCACAGGTGTTTTCACTAATAAAGTTCCAACAGTTATTACAGTTACAACAGATTTAGATAGCGGTGTACCGAAAACATCAATTGGTGCAATCGGCGATTATGCATTGGTTGCAACAAACACTAGTAACCCTGTATACTACAAAAATCGTAGTAATGCTTGGGTACTTGTAGGTAGTACTGCTTGGCAGATTTCACATCCAACAATTTCTGGCACAAATGCAAACGGAACTTATGTAAATGGTCACAGTATTGTTATTAACACAACAACAGTTACACTAAGTGGCACAACTGCAGCAAATCTTGCAACTAGTATTAACAATGCAAGTATTGATGGTGTTACTGCAGCCGCAGTTGACGGCAAGATAGAAATTTATGCAACTAGTCTTGCAGAATCAAACGGAAGTGCGGCAGATGGTAAAATTATTCTTGCTAATAATTCAGGTACAATTCTTACTGTAGGTGGACTAACAGCAGGCACATATGCAAGACCTCTTATTGCACAAGATCCACATTACACTGTTCCAGCATTTAAGTCAACAGACACAACACCTCGTCCAGCAGGAAGTATATGGGTGAAAACAACTGCAAGCAACAGTGGATTCTTAGCAGACGTTAGCACATTTGACACTGCAACTGCAGCATTTGTTTCAGGCAGTGCGCCTGCATATACAAACGATCAAACTGCACTTAAGAACTATGACATATCAGGCGGCAGTGCTATTCCAGCTGGTAGTTTTTATGTACAGTATGACGTAAGTGAAGATGATACAGTTACATACAAATTATTCAAACGTTATGAGACAGGTGCATTAGAAGTAACGGGTACTAATACGACAGCATCACTTACCCAAAATAACACGTTTACTATTCAGGCAAGTGCAGCAAACAGTGTAACATTAACAACTGCTGTTACAGTGACACTTAGTAGCACAACACTTACAACACTAGCAAGTGATATTAATGGTGCAAACGTAGCAAACGTTAGTGCTGAAATACTAAGCACAGGTGCTATAAAAATTAAGCATGCACTAGGCGGTGTAATTGTGTTGAAAGATACATCAGGTACACCACTAGCAACTGCAGGAATTTCAACAAGCATTACAACAAAGCAGGTTAGAGCAGGTAATAGCAGTGATCTTATTTTAAGTAACTGGATTGCAGACACATATACTGCAAGTACAAGCGCACCAAGTGCAAATCCAACTGATCTTACATACTGGTACAGTACTGCATTTGAAGCAGACATTATGATTCACAACGGAACAATTTGGCAAGGTTATCATAACATAACTGATACTCGTGGCTTTGCACTAGCAGATACAAGTCCAGATGGTGTTATCTTTAGCACAACAGCGCCAACACTTCAAAGTGATAGCACTGCATTAGTTAACGGTGATTTGTGGATTGATACAAGTGATTTAGAGAACTATCCATCACTATATAGACGTCAAACAGTTGACGGCGAAGCACGTTGGGTTGCTATTGATAAGACAGACCAAACCACAGAAAACGGAATACTGTTTGGTGATGCACGTTTTATGGGTGACGCGACAACAGATGTTGTAACTGGTACTATTCCTACAACTAAGACACTGTTAACAAGTGATTACTTAGATATTGATCGTCCAGATCCAACAATTTATCCACGTGGTATGCTACTGTTTAACACACGTCGT
>Ga0209535_1003240_pt1 | contig 10415 bp, 12 predicted proteins | sample LinPmetageLP28_FD_184041 | JGI IMG/M metagenome (GOLD analysis project Ga0209535, IMG submission 184041) | Marine viral communities from the Pacific Ocean - LP-28 (SPAdes) (version 2) | ecosystem: Environmental > Aquatic > Marine > Oceanic | place: Pacific Ocean | collected 2009-08-22
AGTATCAGGTGGTACAGCAGGTGATGTCGAGTTTATAAACGGCACACCCGAAAGTGGCACTACGTTGTTTAAATCAAGGACTATTGGAACAGCAAACACAACTATAGACAGATCAATACCTTCTGAAGGCGTTTTGTTTGAAAGCGGTGCTTGTGTAAAGTATACTGTAGATACGGCAGATAACATTACAATCTTCTACGCGTAGAGGTAAATATGGCTACAAAAGGCACAATGAAAGGTCATACCATCAGCGGAGGGCAGAAACGTCCTACTAAGTCTGGTGCTGGTATGACTAAAAAAGGTGTTGCCAAGTATCGTAGAGACAACCCTGGATCTAAACTAAAAACCGCTGTTACTGGCAAAGTCAAAGCTGGTAGCAAAGCTGCAAAGAGACGTAAGTCTTACTGTGCACGTAGTGCAGGACAAATGAAGCAGTTCCCAAAAGCTGCAAAAAACCCAAATAGTCGTTTGCGTCAAGCACGTAGACGGTGGAAATGTTAGGAGAATAAAATGGGAAAGTTAGAAGATAATTTAAAAAAAGCAATGAAAAGTAAATCTATGAAAGACTTTATGAAGACAGGTAATTTTAAAGACGCTGAAGATAAAGTAAAAGAGATAGAGTTAGGTAAAATGAACAAGATGCTTAAAGGTAAGAAAAAACTTGCTGGCGGTGGTAAGGTCAAGAAGATGATGGCTGGCGGTAAAGTCAAAAAAATGATGGGTGGTGGCATGACTAAACCTAAGAAAATGATGGGTGGTGGCATGACTAAAATAAAGTATAGAGGTGGTGGTATCGTCAAGCAAGGCGTACGTCCAACTAGATACATCTAGGAGATTGTAATGCGATCTTATCACACCAGAGCCACTTGCTACAAAAAAGGTGGCTCTGTAAAAAAGAAGAGTAAGAGTAGAGTCAACGAAGCTGGCAACTACACTAAACCATCACTACGTAAAAGAATATTTAATAGAATAAAAGCTGGTGGTAAAGGTGGAGCTCCTGGTCAGTGGTCTGCACGTAAGGCTCAGATGATGGCTAAAGCTTATAAGAAAGCTGGTGGAGGTTATAAGGGTTAATGGCGTTAAAGAAGTCGCAAAGGAGCTTAAAGGCATGGGGTAAACAGAAATGGCGAACCAAAAGTGGTAAACCTAGTACACAAGGGCCAAAAGCAACAGGCGAGCGTTATTTACCTGAAAAGGCAATTAAAGCTTTATCTAGTAAAGAATACGCGGCCACTACGGCTAAAAAGCGAAAGGCAACTAAGCGAGGAAAACAAGTGGCTAAACAGCCAACTAAGATTGCACGAAAGACGAAAAGTTATAGACGCTTCTCGTAAATGGGAAAGAGATAAATAATGGCTACATCAGGCACAACCGCATTTGATATGGACTTCACGGAGATAGCTGAAGAGGCTTGGGAACGTGCAGGTAGAGAAATGCGTTCAGGTTATGATTTAAGAACTGCTCGCAGATCCATGAATCTAATGACTATTGAATGGCAGAATCGTGGTATTAATATGTGGACTATAGAAGAGGGTACACAAGCTGTGTCAGCTGGTACATCTCAATATACTCTCCCTGCAGATACTATAGATCTTCTCGATCATGTTATACGTACAAATGCAGGTAATACCACTACACAGTCCGATCTTACCATAAGTCGTATAGGTGTGAGTACTTACGCATCAATCCCTAACAAGTTAACAAGGGGTAGACCAATTCAGGTATGGGTTGAACGTTTAGCCGCAGCCCCTAGAATAAACCTCTGGCCTGTACCTGATACTAGCTATACATTTGTATATTATAGAATGAGAAGAGTAGAAGATGCTGGTAATGGTGTAGAAACAGCAGATATGAATTTCAGATTTTTACCTTGCTTGGTAGCAGGACTAGCATATCATATATCTATGAAGGTACCTGAACTAGCAGATAGAATAACCATGTTGAAGGCAGCATATGATGAGCAGTATAACTTAGCTGCTGGAGAAGATAGAGAAAAAACGTCGGAACATTTTGTTCCTAGGATTAATAGGATTTAACTATGTCAAATAGGTTTGCAACTAACAATAAAGCATTAGCCGAATGTGATATATGCGGATTTAGATACAAACTAAAAGAATTACGTGATTTAATAGTAAGAGGTAATAATACTAACCTAAAAGCATGTATAGAATGTTGGGGTCCTGACCACCCACAGAATAGGCAAGGTATGTTTCCTGTGCATGATCCTCAAGCTATACGTGATCCAAGACCTGATTTTGCTGGCTATGCAGCTAGTAGAGCGTTAATATATTCAGGTTCTGAGTTTAATAAACTAAGCTTCGCTGCATCTGTAGCTGTGGGGCAAGTAACAGTAACCACTTCATAAGGAGAATAATATGCTTAATAGATCTAGTATGGGAAAACAAATTAACAATCCTGGGATGAAAAAACCAAAAGGTTATGCCCCTGGTGGAAGTATACCGAAAAACATGAAGGGCTTTTCTAAATTGCCTGAAGGTGTACAACAGAAAATGAACCCAGCTATGGCTGAAAAGTATAGTGGTGGGGGTCTAATCAAAGGTAAAATTAAAGCCAGAGGTATAGGTGCAGCTACACAAGGTTATTCTTTTAAGGCATAGATTATGAATTATACGAGTTTAAAAGCAAACGTAGAAGAAATATGTGAGCAGACGTTTACAGCAGATCAACACGCATTGTTTGCACAGCAGGCAGAACAGAAGATACTTAGTTCTGTAGATTTACCAGCGATGCGTAATGTAGATAGTAGTAGTTTAACTGCTGGTAATGAACTGTATACTACACCTGATGGGTATTTATATACTTATAGTTTAGCAATAGTAGATAATGATACTCAGACTTTCTTATTAAATAAAGACTCTAATTTTTTAAGAGAAGCATATCCTGTAACTACAACTGCTAAACGTGGGCTACCAAAGTTTTATGCTTATCATAGCACTTCAGGTTCAAACGTAAGATTTATGTTTTCTCCAATTCCAGATGCTAATTACACGTTAGAACATATATATGCAAAATATCCTACGTCTATTGTTACTGCAGGGGGTACATATCTTGGAGATAACTTTGATACAGCGTTGTTAAACGGCACATTGCTTGAGGCTATACGATTCCAAAAGGGTGAACCTGATATGATAGCTTTATATGACAAGCATTTCTTGCAAGCTATAACTTTACTTAAACAAACTGGTGATGGTAAACTTAGACAAGATGTATATCGTTCTGGGCAATTTAAGACGAATATAGGTTAGGAGAGATAGATGGCAATTACACAAGCTATGTGCTCATCATTTAAGACTGCTCTACTGAATGGAGAGATGGATTTCAGTAGCGACACATCTCAAGCATTTAAAATTGCCTTATACACTTCCTCCGCTACTTTAAGTGCGGCAACTACAGCGTACAGTACAACTAACGAAGTGTCAGGCACGGGTTACACTGCAGGTGGTAACACTCTTAGCATAGCAGCAAATCCTGCGTTATCAGGCACAACAGCCTTTCTAGATTTTTCGGATACTACTTGGAGTTCTTCTTCCATTACAGCTCGAGGAGCTTTGATTTATAAGAGTGCAACAGGTAATCCTGCGATAGCAGTAATTAATTTTGGAGAAGATAAACAAACTAGTTCAGCAGACTTTGTAATATCATTTCCTATAGCTGATGCTAACAACGCAATAATACGCGTCTTTTAACGAGGTAGATATGAAACTATTGCACATATTGGGTTGTTGGTATAATAATATAACTAACAGTGAGGTTTTATAAATGGCAACAGCATTTAGTACTCTTTTAAAAATTGCCCTACCTACTCAAGGAGAACTGAGTGGTTCTTGGGGGGATGTTGTAAACAACAACATAACTTCTATGGTAGAAGAGGCAATAGCAGGATTAAAAACAATAAATACGTGGAGTGGTAACTCTGCTACATTGTCAACAGCAAATGGTACCACAGCAGAATCTAGGGCTGCCATGCTACTTCTTACCGACACAACTAGTGATTTAAGTGGTGCAGCTACACTTATATGTCCTGCGCTTAGTAAAATATTTATTGTTAAAAATGGAGCTGGGCAAACAGTTACAGTCAAGACCGCATCAGGCAGTGGTATAGCTGTATCTAATGGAAATACAAGTATATTGTTTTGTGATGGTACTAACGTAGTAGAAGCAGTAACTGGTATCACAGGTAATTTAGATGTTGGTGGTAACTTAACTGTGGGTGGCAACGCCACTGTAACAGGCACAACTACATTTAATGGTGGCACACTTACTTTAGGAGATTCTGCGTCTGATAATGTTGTATTCGGAGCAGACGTAAATAGTTCTATTATACCTAATACAGACGATACATACGACTTAGGTTCTGCCAGTCAGGAGTGGAGAAATTTACATTTAGACGGTACGGCAAATATTGATACTCTTGTAGCAGATGAAGCCACCATAGATAGCATAAACATAAATGATAAAGTTATCACTATGACTGGCGATACGAGTGATACAGCTGTGTTTACTGCAGGGACTAATGGTACATTAACTATTGTAACTACTGATGCCGCAGGAGCGGCGGCTAATATTACTATAACAGCAGATGGAACTGCTGAGTTAGCAGGCACTACAGTCACTTTAAATTCAGGTGGAGATATTGTACTTGATGCAGATGGCGCTAATGTTACATTTAAAGATGCTGGCACATCTGTTCTCGATATAGCTAATAATTCAGGCGATGCTGAACTAACTGTAAGCACTGCAGATAAAAACTTTGCAATAAAAGGTACAGATGGTGCAAGTGCAATTACTGCTCTTGACATTGATATGGCTCTTGCAGGTAAAGCAACGTTTAGTGGTGATGTCGTAGTTACAGGTGACTTAACAGTCTCAGGTGATGACATTACTATGGCTACTAACAACGCAGGTAATTTGTTAATCGCAGACGGTACAAACTTTAATTCTGTAGCAGTTAGTTCTTTATCCGCAATATCTACTGCTGCAAGTGATGATGTATTACTAGCAGTAGATACTTCAGGTGGTGGACTTAAAAAAATTACAAGAAGTGTTTTAATAGATGGTCTTGCTACATCAGATGCAAACGATATTGTAAATGATAGCACTCCGCAACTAGGTGGTGACTTAGATGCACAAGGCAAGGATTTAGAAGATGTAGGCATAAGTTCTGCCGATTCACACGCAGGTATATATGGAAGCTCATCAGCACCTGTAGAATTTGCGGTTACGGTAACAACTAAAACAGCGGCACATCCTTATTATGGAGATGGGAGTAGTAGTGCATATTTTATAAATGGTGTTGAAGCACCTGCTTTAACATTACATGGTGTTGACAACGTAACATCTAATTCACAGTATTGTTATAGATTTACTCTTAGTTCAAGTGACATGTCTAGTCATCCATTTAGACTTTATTTGGATGCAGATAAAACTACAGCGTATACAACAGGGGTTACAACAACTAGCACATACCTACAAATAGCTGTAAATGAGGATACACCAAGTATATTATATTATCAGTGTTCAAGCCATGCTTATATGGGTAATCACGCTATTGTACTTGGTTCTAACAAAATTAATCATTCTGAAGCTCTTATAAGTTTTCCAACTGCTACAACTACTCTTGTGGGAACAAATACAACAGACACACTAACAAACAAAACACTCACAAGTCCTAAAATTAATGAAGATGTAGCTGTAACATCTACAGCAACAGAACTTAATCTTCTTGATGGTGTTACAGCCACAACAGCAGAACTTAATGCCTTAGATGGTATTACAGCAGTAGTAGGAGAACTTAATGCTCTTGACTTAGGTTCAACAGCAGTGGGTACAGCCATTGCATCAAAAGCAGTCATACTAGATTCAAACAAAGATTATACAGGTATAAGAAACTTTACTGTAACTGGAGAAGTAGTTGGAACTGGATTTACTGGAACACTAGACGGAGTTTTAGGGAGTGGAACTGCGGCGGCAGCGACTACCACTACTCTTGCTGCAACCACTGGAACATTTAGTGGCGTACTTAAAACAGACGATACAACAGATGCTACGAGCACAACAGACGGATCATTGCAAACAGATGGTGGTTTAAGTGTAGCAAAAGACGCTGTCATTGGAGATGACTTACTATTATTATCAGATGCTTCTGTAATCAAATTTGGAGAAAATAGTGAAGTAACCTTAACTCATGTGCATAATGCTGGACTTGTTTTAGGTGGCACTGCACCATCTCTTACAATAGGTGATGCTGGTGAAGAAGATACAAAATTAGTATTTGATGGTAATGCTCAAGACTTTTATGTAGGACTAGACGATAGTGCAGATGATCTTGTAATAGGTAAAGGCTCTGCTGTAGGAACAACCCCTGCTATATCAATAGATGAGAATTTACTTGTAACGATAGAAGATGATGTAAAGGTAGATGGCAGAGCAACAGGTAATCAACAAGCATCGGCAGCAAGTGATAACTCTGTTATGGATTTACGTATTTCAAATTATTGGACAGTCACTCCAGATAGTGATGATACTATTACATTAAGTAATCCTGCTATAGGACAAGCAGGAATTATTTTTTTAGACAACTCAGCGGGTCGTAACCTTTCTGCTCATGCTTCAATATTAATTAATGCTGATGTATTAAGTGCCTTAGATACAGCAGGTAAATATATGCTTTCTTATTACTGTACTGCTACAAGTGGTGATAACACAATATTAATGTCTGCAACAGGAGCATTAACATAATATGTCTTTACTTCCAACAATAGGTGCAGTTGACCAAGACACAGGTTTCTATAATGGTGTTGCTACACAGTCATTACGATTTGATTCTGCAAGAAGTACAGTTCTTAGTAAAACACCTGATGCAAGTAATTTAAAAACATGGACATGGTGTGCTTGGGTTAAACGAACAAAATTAGGTGTTGAAAGAGCAATTTGGAGTGTAGGTGCATCAGAAGTAGATTTTGCTTTATTTTTTCATACGACTGACCAGTTAAGAGTGTGGACTACAAATGGTGGTGCAAGTTATTATACTCAAAGACTTTTTAGAGATACAAGTGCTTGGTATCATATAGCTATTACTTCTAATAATGCTTCACCATACATAAGGCTATATATAAATGGTGAATTAAATACAACAAGTTCTCATGATAATAGAACAAGTGTTCCTGGCACAGATGATTTAAGTGTAAATACTAATGATGTTCATAGAATTGGTGCTTGGAACAATGGAGGGTTGCAATATTTTGATGGATATTTAGCTGATGTAAACCATATTGATGGAACTGCTATTGGTGATACTAATGGTATTTTAGATGAATTTATTCAAATAAAAAATGGAGTATGTATCCCTAAAAGATATAATGGTTCTTATGGCACAAATGGATATAGATTAGAGTTCAAAGAAACTGATCTTAATAGTGGAACTGGAACATCATCAACTGTTGGTGCTGATACTGCCAATTCTAATCATTATGATTCAAGTGGTATAGATGAAGAAGATTCAAATATGCCTGATAGTCCAGAGAATAACTTTTGCACATGGAATGGATTATTTAGAGGTGGCGAACAGTCTAGCAGTATAGCTGCTACTTCCACATTAAGTGAGGGTAATTTACAAGTTTCTATACCGCAAAACGCCTATATGGGTAATAATTTTAGACCTATTAGTGGTAAGTGGTATTGTGAATTTAGACTGAAAACTCAAGGTAGTGCAAATGGTGAAACAGATTGGGGTTGGTTTCAAGCTACAACTTATGCAGGTACAACGGCTCATTCAGCACAAGCAAATAAATGGGGTGTTTATTTTCATGGTTATTTCACAGACCATATTCAACTTTTTGATGAAACAACACAATTAGGTTCAAATATTAATCTTAATATTGTTGCAGGAGATGTATTACAACTTGCTTTGGATATAGATAATAAAAAAGGTTGGGTTGGTATTAATAATACTTGGTATAGAACAAATGCAAGTGATGGCAATCCATCAAACGGAACAAATCAAACATTTACATTTACAGCAGATGAAGCACAAAACTTAACATGGTATGTAGCAAATGGAACAAGTACAGATGTTTATGTTGCTAATTTTGGTCAAGATTCTACATTTGGTGGTGATGAAACAGCAACAACTAATGCTGATGCAAATGGCATAGGTGCATTTCACCATGCACCACCAACAGACTTTCTAGCATTATGTGCAGCTAACCTTAGTGATGATGATTTACCCATAAGTCCTATTGCTACTACACAAGCTGATAATCATTTTGGAACACTTACTTACACTGGTGATGGTCAAAGTAGTCAAAATATTGTAAGTGGTGCAACTGACATTGGTGGTGAGATAGATTTTCAGCCAGATTGGGTGTGGATTAAAAATAGAACTTCTGGGTATTCTCATCAACTACAAGATGCAATTAGAGGGTTTGTCGCTACAAAAGTATTATCTACTAATCAAACAGCAGGAGAGGGAGTCGCTTCAGCAACTGGAGACAACTATGGACATATGTCTGGAGTTGAAGCTAATGGCTTTACTGTCACTCATACAATAAATTCAAATAATGATGGTGGAACAATAAGAAAAGGAACACATTTTTTAAATGATACTTACGTTGCTTGGAACTGGAACGCAGGGGGAACAACCTCAACTATTGCAGTAGATAGTGTTGAAAGTGGTGTTCCATCTATAGCAAGTACAGTACGAGCAAACACAACAGCAGGGTTTAGCATTGTAACTTATACTGGCACTGGTTCAGCAGGTACTATAGGACACGGATTGGGTAAAAAACCAGAACATATCATATTTAAATCAAGGACAGAAAATGGAACATCGTGGGCAAATTATGTTGGTGTATTAGGTGCAGGAAAATATTTAGCTTTACAATCTACTCAAGCACAGAACTCTGGAACTGATAGTACAAGATTTAATGGTACAGAACCAGACGAAAATGTTTTTAGTGTAGGTACTCATGTAAGTGTAAATACTAGTTCTTCTCATACATATGTAGCATACTGTTTCGCAGAAATAGAGGGTTACTCTAAGTTTGGCAGTTATACTGGTGGAGGTACGGCTTTACCTTTTGTTTATACTGGATTTGCTGTTAAATATTTGATGATGAAAAGGACTAATACTACTGGTAATTGGTATATATGGGATAATACAAGAGAAGAAGTAAACCCAGTAAATAAATATTTAAGAGCCAATATACCTAATACAGACGGTGGTTCAGAAACTGGTCAAGCATACTTTGATTTTCTTTCAAATGGATTTAAATTAAGAGCGAATAATACTGCTTTTAGTGAGGGCAATTCTAGTGGCTCAACACATTTTTATATGGCTTTCGCAAGTAATCCTTTTAAATATTCTACGGCTCAATGATAGGAGAAGATAATGGCTTGGAAACATAACGGTAGAACCATAAAAATAGGAAAAGCATGGGTTGCTGATGATAACACGAAACACCCTAGAGGTTGGGTAAGATGGGATGCTGATAGAAAAGAAGCTATGGGCCTTGTATGGGAAGATGACCCAACTCCATTAGGTTCTTTTGATAGCTTTTATTACTGGGGTTGGAACTCAGATGGCGATGCTTTATTACCAAAGCCACTTGCAGATTTAAAGGTATCAAAAGTATCTGAAGCAAAAGATCTATCAGCTAGTATGTTATCTAATACCGATTGGTATGTAACTCGTAAGTCAGAAACAAACACAGCAATACCAAGTGGGATAACTGCATTTAGAACAGCAGTCAGAACTAATTATACTGCACTCAAAACTGCTATAAACAATGCTTCCGATATTGCAGGATTACAGGCTTGTTACGAAACGGCTGAAGGTAAATCTTTAAGTTCTAAAGAAATAGATGCAACTTCATCTAGTGTGGTTAGTACATCTGATAATACAATAACTAGTAATGGTCATGGCTTTGTAAATGATGAGCAAGTTTATTATCATGTAAACACAAATTCAGACGGTGCAGAAGCAGCAGTAATTGGTGGCTTAGTAAATAACACAACTTACTATGTAATCTCAACTGCAACCAACACATTTAAGTTATCAGAAAGTCATAGTAACTGTGGAGATGCAGCAGTGGTATCACTAACCGGATTATCAAGTGATGGCACAGCACAGACGTTTACATCACAGGGCAAACCAAGTGCAGGGCAGACATTTCCTGACAGTCGTATGCCTAAGTATGGAGCTTAATACGTGAAGGTATCAGATGTAAAAGCGCAGATAGACACACACGAAGCTGTCTGTGCAGAGAGATGGAAAGAAACTATATTAAGAATTAAACGTATCGAGCATATTATGATAGGTACTGCAGGAACAACAATCGTCCTCTTAGTGGGGGTATTATTAAGGTAATGAGTAATGGATCCTGTAACTATATCAT
>Ga0209535_1003241_pt1 | contig 10412 bp, 4 predicted proteins | sample LinPmetageLP28_FD_184041 | JGI IMG/M metagenome (GOLD analysis project Ga0209535, IMG submission 184041) | Marine viral communities from the Pacific Ocean - LP-28 (SPAdes) (version 2) | ecosystem: Environmental > Aquatic > Marine > Oceanic | place: Pacific Ocean | collected 2009-08-22
ATTTGGAGAATTGTATGATACAGGGGTAATACATAACTCCTCCTCCCACTTGACCCGTCTGGCTAGGTATTAACTACGAAGGCGGGTCATTTTTATTCAAACATATCTATTATTCTTTGCAGTTCTACACTGTTTGCGTCATTGAGGTATATACCGTCATACATTTTCTTTGTAGTTTCCGCATGTCGTTTTAAAGAATCTCTAATATTTTTAGGAGATATTTTGTTAGTTGGGTGTTTTAAGTTAAATTTTTCTATGTCATCTATTATGTCTGACACAAGATCAAAATCACCAAGCCTTTTTGCTACATAATATTTTTTAGTTAATGTAGATCTTTGTTTAGTTATTCTTGAATCTATATTTTTTACAATAGCATTTTTTTCTTGGGTTTTTATATACTCCGCAGGAGGGAAACCAAACATCTGCGCTGCTAATTCTCCTTGAGACATATCAGTATAGATAGGGTCACCACGTTTAGTGTATATACCACCTTGTCTTCTGTAACGTCCGAAGCTGGCTTTCCATAAATTAGCAAGAGAAGCGGGTACGGCACTTTCTATGGAGCGTTCATATTCGCCATCAATCCATTGGTTTTTTGAACGTTCTAATTTTTTGATTGTACTCCACGCAGGGCCACCAATATAAAAAGCTAAATCTTCTTCTACAGACGCGTCTCTGTTATATCTATTATGCTGCAGCAATAAACCTGTTAACCTAATACGACTAGCTACATCTACTCCAGTAATGGCGTTTACAGCTCCTTTATACCAACCTTCACCTAAATGACTACGCGTCCAAGTGTTAAAATCTTCTTCTTCACCTTCATCAAAGAAAAATAAACTAGCTACCATACTAACTGCGCCGTATAACGGTAGTCCATGTACCCCTGATAATAATAAAACAGAACCATGCACTCCTGCAAGTTGCCTAAATGCTAACTTACGCATGGATAACCTTTGTTCTTTTTCAGATTGTGATTCGCCACTTACAGGCGCAAACATGTTATTTATTAGCGACTTGCTTGATTTTAACATCGTAGTGTACATACGTAACCCAAACGATTTATACATAAAAGCAATACGCCCAAGGTTTTGTTGAGAATGTCGTGGACCTGTTTCTAAAGTTGATCCACCATTAGTTTCTCGTGTTTGTTTAATTGAAATCTTTGCCGCTTGTTGTTGTTGCTCAAGGCTTGCTTTTTTTGTTCCAGTTTCATTTTGTATTTTTTCTAACGCTAAAAGATAAGAAGCTACCAATGTAGTTTGTCGATTTAACCTTTCTCCGTGATTAAAGAAAAACGCCATCGCAGTTGTAATTTGGTCTGCCCAATGCCCCAGATCTTTTTTCTCTCTAGTCTGACCAAATTCAGTCGCGCCTAACGCATCGGCTATATAAGAAAGATCTAAATGTCCCCTATCTAACGCTTCTTGTACAAGGGGTTGAATATTTTCTATTTGTTCTATTCGTTCTTTAGAAAGTTTTTCACTATTTTTTATGCTGTCTTTTATGGTGAGTATACCATTATTATCCATGTCGTAATAATTTACTAGGTCATTCATACCATCACCTTTAAACCCAGCGGCAATAGACCCAGCCTCAACCATTTTTTTATAGGTATTACTATACCCGTATTCTGCCCCTAAATATGGGAATACAAACATGGGGAGCTGAGAGAGGTTAACAACAGCGGAAGATATGTTACCACCAATAGTATAAACAAATGCTCCTTGGTTTAATCGTTTAGCTAAAGGTGCTACTGCTTTGTTATCAGCTCCTTGACGACCAAACTTAGCCCTTAACATCAAATCTCTTTTTACTCTTTTAACCGCTGGAGTAGTAAATATTTGATTTATGAGACCAGTTTTGTTTTTTACATATTGAAAACCTTCTATGTCTCTCATGTATTTTTTTATTAGAATAGGGTTAGGAGTTTTTTTATTTCTTTCATCTTCTAGTATTTTTTCAGCTAATTCTAAAGATTCAGGAGCTTTTTCTAAATCATATTCCCATTTTCTAAGTAACGCATTATACTTTAATTGTTGTGTTTGAGCGCTTAGAGAATTAGCTTTTAGCTTAAATGCCAACACAAAATCATCTTCGTACCCCGCTACCACTTCTCTTTTCTTCATTATTCTGGCAACAGCGGTTTCAGGAAGAGCCTGCATATATAGGTTTATAATCTCTGATATAGCCGAACCTTCTACTTCGTATTTGTTTAAAGTATTTATAATGTCTAGCACAAAAGATCCTGGAGGCGCGTTCTTAAAACTATTATAACTAATATCGTTTTCTATTATATCTATTGTATTTTGTTGCACAGCATCATCTTGAAGAACTTTAGCTAAAGCAGCGTCTCGTTCTTTTCTTGTATTAAACATACGATACACAAACGGATCAGAATCGGATTTTAATTCTCCAAAAGGTACTTGATCTGCTTTGTAAGAATACGATAATTTAAATTTACCTTCCCGTGTAAGAGGAAAATACACATCTAATGCTTCTGTACTAAACAATTTACTTGTAATACTAGCTTTTAATTTTTCCATTTCTGCAGGATCTTGTCCTTCAGTTAATGTATCTAGTTGACCCATTAATACATTTTTAAATTTTACAAACTCTGAAGTGTAATAGTCTCGCATTAATCTAAATATTTTATCTCCACCTGACGATTGAAGAGCTACCCAATCAGGACGTTGCGCTTTCCATACTTTAAACTTATTTGAATTTTCCCCATACTTCTTTTTAGCTTGCGCCTCACTAAGTTCAGGGTCTACTTGGTGTATTGTAGCGCCATATTCACCGCTGTATATAAGGTTGTCTAAACGGGTTTTCATGCCGTTTGCTGTATTTTTATTTACCCACGGCATAATACTATCGGATAAAATATTCCTAACTATTCTAGCGGCTTTTCGCATGTCCCCGCGCATACTTTCTAATAGAACATCTAAACTGTCACCTTTGTCACCAAGCCCAACTGCCCTAGCCACATCTCCCATCGCAAGGCTATCAAGCAGTCCTAGAAAAAAGTTTTTAATTTTATCTGCTATACTACTATCGTATAAAAAGAGAGATACATCTTGTCCAAACCCCTCTCGCCATTGTTTATCTAGTGGTTTAATTTCTTTAGCTCTGCGTTGCAAGTCTGCGGCAATTTTCTTTATGTCTTCAGGAGTATTCCGTAAAGCTAATGTTGGAGCGTCTCTTGATTCTGGTGCTGGCGCAAGTATACCTTTAATTAATCTATTTGCTTCAGATAAAGAATCTAAAGGCGCAGTAGATCGTCCAAGCAAAGAAAGAACACGGTTAACTAAAATGTTTACGAATCTTTTCCACGGGGATATTTTTTCACCTTTAGGAACAATACCCGCTAGTTTTGATTGGAATTTAGGGTTACTCATAACTTCTGCTACAAACTCTTGTAAGTTTTGCGCACCGTATGCAGTGTCTAGTTGATCTTTAATTTCATTAAATAACGTGTTAAGTTGTTTTGTTGTAGGGTTATTAGGGTTTGCTATTGTAGCAGAGAGAGCAGCATGAGCTAGTTCATGTAACAACGTATGAACATTTAAACCTGATTCTTCATTTAACTTAATTGTATTAGTTTTAGGATCAAACGAACCCGCAACCTTTAAGTTACTTACTACTGACAGTTTCGTAGTACCTACAAAATTAAACAACGCCCTAGCCATGTTAGCAATTTCAATATTTGGCGAAGTAATAATTATAAGGTTTATTGCGTCTGCTAATCTACCTTCTTTTAAAGCTGTAATGGCATCGTTTCGTAAAGGTATGTCTAAATTATTTACCTGTTCAATTGGTAAGTTTAAACCCCCATCACTAGACCCGCCACCCTCAGTATAATATACAACTTCTGAATTAATCCACTCAGTTACTTCAGGCGATAGTTTATCTTTTATCCACGCTTTAATTTTTTTTGCGTTTGCTCCACCTGTTTCGCTGTAATACGCTATATCTTCTTCTAGGCTTACGCCTTTAACAGCAGTACTACTCGTTCTATATTTAGGTACAGGTATTATTTCTCCCTTTTCGTTTTTTGTATGGTCTATAGCTATAGCTTGAATAGTTCGCATAAATGTAGGGTTTTTAAGGAAATATATTTTGGCCGCTTTTCCTTCTGGAGTAAGTTTATTTGTTTTGGTGTTTACCAAGTTTATTATTTTACGTCTATCGGTAGTATTAAGAGGTTCAGTTTTACTAAATTTGGTCGATGTTTTTTTACTTTTTCCTCTAGTAGTATCATCTGATTGTTTTTTATTATTTCTATTATGGTAAGCGGCTAATTTAGGGTTTCGTTTTAATTCTAAAGCGAATCTACCTGCTGTAAAACTGTCTTCAAGTCGTATATCTTCCGCACTTTTAGTTCTTCTTACTAAAACAGTAGGGATAGCAGGATTTTTAAGTATCGCTATTCGAAATTCTTTGTTGCGCTGTAACATTCTAATTTGAGCGTTAAGATTTTTAATTTCATTTTTTAATTTTTCATCTGCCACGTCCACGTCTTTAAGTTTTGGCAGTTCTTTTTGTTTTGCTCTTAAAGGTTTTAATTTATTTTTATATTCTTCTTCAATAGTTTCCACAGTTCTTGAATTAATTTCTGTGTCGGGTGTAACCTCTGGTGTAGTTTTTTGACTCTCTGGTACAGGATCTACAGCAGTAAGTTTTTTTCTAGGTTTGCTTTCAACTTTTATTTTTGGTTCTGACTTAACACCTTTTACTTTTTTTAAGAGGTATTTTGTGGAAGGAATATATTTTTTTCCCTCTTTTTTAAAACTTTTTTTAGTTTCAAGGACAGTTAATGTATCAGGGCCACTGCCTTCTGAGTCATCAAGAAGTTTAGTTTTAGCGCCAGTTCCAGCCACTCCGTCCTCGTCAGATGTTGTAGTTCTCTCGGTATTCGTCCCTTCTTTTCTACTATCTTGAAAGCCATCTCTACTTCTTGTCTCGTCATCTTGTCTACCGCGCTCTGCATTTTTTTCTCTTTCTATAAATGTGTCTAAATAAGCAATCTCTGGAGAACGGGCCAATAGAAAATCAAATACGTCTTTATTAGTAAAACTTTCTTGGATTTTTCGCAGTTCTTCAATATCTTGTTTTCTTAAAGCTTCAGCTATAGATTTTTCTCGTGCTTTTAATACTTTATCCGTGGGTATTTCTAGTTTTATTTGCCTATCAATTTCAGCTTGAGTGCCTCTATCAGCTAACAATTTCTTTAATTCTAAAGCTTGATCTTTAGAGGCTACATCACCTTCGGAGGTTACAGTAAAACCTTCTAAAGGTTTATCTTGTATTGTCTCTCCTTCTACCGTGGCTGGTAATCCTATGTTAAACAAATCTGATTGTCTGCCACCCTCAGTGCTAGGTCTGTATTTATCTGCTATGTCCGAAAGAAAGTCAGAAGTCTCATCTCTAGTCATTCCTGTTTCTTCTTGGACTCTATCCGCCATTTCTACAGATATTTTACCCGTCTTTTTTATTTCCGCATTAATTTCATCGGTTAAATCTTTAAACTTATTTGGGTAGTCGTACATTGTATATTTAACAGGCGGTTTTGGCATCGGCCCTTGCTGCCTATCAGGAGGCCGTTTTTTAGTGGGTTGTGTTTCACTACCAAGATCTAATTCTAATTGGTTAGGGTCACTTGGTCTAGTAGCTTCAAACGCGTCTTCCAAAGCTTTTTTTCCTATAGCTTCAGCCTCTTCCTCGGTCTTGCCTTCGTCGAGCGCTTCCTGTTTTGCAACGTTGCCAGCATCTACAGCTTCCCGTAAATCATCTGTATTTTCTGGTGAAAGGCTTAATATATCTTCATCATCAAAAAGTTCATTTTGAGTTTCTACTGGCCCAAGTCTTTCTGTTCCTGAAGGGGCAACAGGTGCAGGCGCGGTTGTCCTATCAGAAAACAATTCACCTTGCGTAAGTCCTTCTTGAGGTAACGTATCACCTTCAGTAGCATCTTCAGTAGCATCTTCAGCGCCTTCAGCAACGGGCGCGGCATCTCGTTTCCCTGCTCCACGAAACGTACCAGCTGTCCCACCGAATACACCACCAACTAATAAAGCAGCTCTTGCAGCTTCTTGATACTCCGCTATGGCTTCATCATCATCTATAGGCAGTCCAGCTTGAGCACGTTCTATAAGTTGTTGTCCTATCTCTGTAGGCACTTCAATTATTGCGCCTTTAGCGCCACCTAATCCAGCCCTCCCCAAAGTTTTTTTGGTAAATATGCCACCACCTTGTAATGCTTTAGGAGTAAATGCTTTAGCTACTCCCCCAATCATTATGCGGTTAGCAATAAGTTCTAATGATGTTTGCCCAACCGCCGCTATAAAAGCAGCGCCCTCATTTACTTTAGTCCTATCGCCTCCAAGTTCTTCTATTTGACGTTCTCTATCAAACCCTAACATCATAGGACCATAACTAAGAGCAGCGGCGGCAGTCGCACCTGCAGCAAGTAGTGGTAAACCCGCAACAGTTAATCCAATAGCGGCTGCGCTAAGAGCAGCAGCAGGGGCTTGTATTGGAAGTTGTGCGCCAAGTGTTTCACCCGCATAAGTTAACAAACCACTTAAACCTTCCGCATCTTCATACGGAGTAAAGTTTTTACCTGCTCTTTGTACATTAGCTTCATTATCAAGAGCTGTTGTTGCGCCGTATTCTGCAAGACCCTCAAGACCTAATACGTTACCAACACCCTCTACAAATGATCCATACCCCTGCTGCATTTGGTCAACACCGCTAGACAAGCCACGACCAAGAGCTGTACTATCAGCATCTCGTAAATCTTGTTCTGCTTGTAATCTTGCTTGAGTATCTAATGCGTCTTGTGCTTCTACACCTTCTTCACTAGGTGGCATTTGTTCTTTTATTGCTGTTGCTAAAACACCTGCGGCTTGAGTGTCCCCCGCTTCATGTGCTCTCATAAAGGCTTGCCGTAGTTGTATTAGTTCTACCATACTAACCGCCGTACAGTTTTAAAGCTTGATCTATTGTAACCCCTGATTCCGATCCTGATCCTATTTCTTGTTCTAACTGCTGCATTAACCTATACATTTTTGCGCCTTGCACCCCTGTTTCATCTCTTACAGTTTTTTCCATTAAACGAAGTTTTTGTTTAAGTGCAGCTATTTCAGATTCATTAGGACCGCCGAAACCAAGAAATCCAGTTTCGCTTTGCGCTTCATCTATTTCTTGCCTAAGTGTAGCTAGTTTACCGTAAGATGGCGCTTCTTGTATAAGTTTTTGATATAATTTTGCAGCATTGGTTAACGCTGTCCGTGCTTTAGCTAAACCCGCAGAACTAGCAGTCATTTTTCTAATCGCGGCTAAATTAAACGCTGTCTCTGCTTCTGTATCTAATTTTTTATTGGCAAGATCTAATTTCTGTAATTCATCAGGGCGGTTAAACGCATAACCTCGTAAAGCTGCTCGCAACCGTTCGTTCCTATCTCCTCCACTACCCGCAGCATCTCCGTCTTGTTTTAAACCTGCAAGCCCTTTAGGTTCCATACCTGGGACTCGCATGTTTCGATCACGCATATTAGGTTCAAATGGTTCTACAGCAGGTTTAGGAGAAGTGATTTGGTCAGTTGATTGGAGGTTTTTATTGAACGAAGGTCTCATTTCTAAACCATCAGTATTTATTTGTCCTGGCATTTTTCTAGGATTATCGGCACTTACACCACCAACACTAGGGTCAATAAGTTTATTAAGATTCGCACTTTTTAAACCAGCTTGCCTAAGTTGTTCTACAGTTACTCCCAGCCTTCGAGCTTTGTCTTCTAAAGTCCCACCGCCGCTAATACTTTGTTGCATTATACTATCAAGCCCTGCGCTAGGGTCAGTCCTACGGGTTTGGTACACAGCCTCATCTTTGAGTTTATTTGCTCTTTCAATAGGATCACTTACGTCATTAAACTCTTTTTCTTCTGGTGGGTTGTAAAGAAACCTACCAAATTTACTATCTAATGGCGCTCTAAGAAACCTTTCCAATGCAGTTTTTGATAGATTTTTAGGGTCTATTTTTTTGCCTTTTTTGTACCCGACAATACCGCCTTCAGCAAACATTTGTTGGGGCTGTCCCGCGTTTGTTGGTGGATTTGCTTTGGCTTGTTGCAAATTTTGTTGTTCTTGTTTCTGTTGTTGTCCTAAAACTCCTGACACGCCTTGCATAACTTCGTTTTGAGACATTTGCGTTAACGCAGTTTCGTTTTGATCTGCTACAGAACCTGCAGGAGAGTTAGATTCTAATGTAATTGTTCGTGCTGCCGCAGCTTTTTCCGCTAATAATTTTTGAGTTACTAACGCATCAATTAAAGTTTTTACTCCACCTGGCTTGGGTGTTAACGAAGCGCTTCTTTCTGCATCTACTAAACTATTTAATATACTCATAGTATATCCCTAACTTGAGGTTGATGGGTTAAGAAGTCCTGACAAGAAATTCATAGTAGATTGACTTGTATCAGCTCCTTGTTGCATTGCGGTTGGTTGTTGGTAAATAGTAGATGTAGTACCAATAGGTAAATCTTGGAGTAAAGACTGCATATATTGAACTTGTTTATACGGGTAGTCTCTTTCCTCTTTAAATTGCGCCATATCTGCGGCTACACCTTCAGACTCTATACCACGTTTTTGAGAACCCATATCGTATAATTTTTGAATAGCAGCTAATCCATACTTATTAGTCTCACCTTGAGCTGCTTGTTCACGACCTTGTTCTACATTATATTGATTCATAGCTTTATCGTAAGCATCGCTGTACCCCGCACCCGTAATGCCCGCTAAATTTTGTTGTAGATTTCTTTGGTTTTCAGAATCCATTATGGCTTGACGAGATCCTCCAAACGCACCCGATTGCGTTAAACGTGAGTTATTAGCTATTCGATCTATTTCTGATTGCCTCCTAGCCTCATCAATTTGTGGTTGTAAGGCAGCGGTAAGGTAGGGGTTCATATAATCAGCAGCGTTTTGAGCTGTAAATTGAGATGGGGCAAACGTACCCATTTGTGAAGTAGGTAAGTTTAAACTCCCAATGCCACTAAAAGCTTGATTTTGTAAATCAGAAGCTCCAGCGGTTAAGGGTCCAGTGTAAGCGTTGTACGCTTCTGAACCTAGAGCTTGCCCTCTACCAAGCATCTCAGTTACATAAGGACCAGCGTATTTAGATAGCGATGATTCTGAAGCCAGTGCTGGCTGTCCTGTAGCTGGATTTACTGTAGTTCCCGAAACTGCCATATCTTATCTCCTATGCAGGTAATAACTTGTTAGGGTCTATTTGTTTACCTTGTTTACTGTTACCTGTACGTTCCTTACGTATTCGCAATAAAAATTTATCTAGTACTTTAGCTCCCGCATCTGAATTACCGTTCCCTAAATGACTTACTACATCAGCGGGTATTACATACTCTCCATCACTTAAAGCCGCAGGCTCTACATTATCAACGCTAGCTGGTACTTCATCAGCCATACCATCAGTAGCGCCTTCTAAATACATACCTTCTTTTAAACCAACTATTCCACCATCAGCCATGTACTGAGGCACAGGTAATAAATTAGCAACGCCTGAAGCTGGGGTTCCATTTGCGCTACTAGCAGCCATAGTTTGAGGAACGGGGTACAAATCAGGACGTGCTGCCTGTCTCCTAACTGCGGGATCTATTGAAGCAAGACCAACCGCTTGGTTTAGCGCAGGAGCAGTGTCCACTGCATCAGGGCTTTGGAACGAAACATCAGAAAAATATCTACGTCCCATACTTCCTGGCCTACGGTTAGGATCATATGTACGTTGTACAGGCGCTCTTACAGCAGTGTAATTAGGAATACTACCTTGGTATCCTGTGGGGTCTTGACCGCCACTTCCAAACAAACCAGCAGCGCCGCCAACAAAAGACAACGCACCACCTAGTCTTTCCACATCTATAACTTCTGTGGGCTTACCTGAAGAATCGTAAACAGTTTTGTACAACGCTTTCCTTAAAAACGAATCATCTCCAGTACCAAATAATCCTTTACCTATATCACTTGCTATACTACTTAAACTCATGCGTAAGTTTCCTTAATAAGTTTTAACAATTCTGCTGTTGTTGTGTCGTTGATGTCAGGGTAAGCTATTAAACCTTTATCGTCAATCATAGCAGCATTTTTAGGTTCGTCTACATCAAATATCTCAGGCATGGTAGTTTGTGGATTTAAAATACCTTCAACGTAGTCAGTTTCTTTATACGGCCTTGTATACTGTTCACTAGCCAAATCAAAACTTTTTTCTTGTTTTGGGTTAGCAAAAATACTGTCAAAATCATAAAAATAATCTAAATCAACTGAAGTTGGTGATCTCATTATCTGTTGCATTTGAGTAGTTATTGCGTCACCTTTTTCTTCTTTTTTTGTTTCTTCAGGGG
>Ga0209535_1003242_pt1 | contig 10412 bp, 10 predicted proteins | sample LinPmetageLP28_FD_184041 | JGI IMG/M metagenome (GOLD analysis project Ga0209535, IMG submission 184041) | Marine viral communities from the Pacific Ocean - LP-28 (SPAdes) (version 2) | ecosystem: Environmental > Aquatic > Marine > Oceanic | place: Pacific Ocean | collected 2009-08-22
CTTCTGGAGTTGCTGCTGTTGGTAATGCTTTTATAGGTGAAAACATTAAATTTAAAAAACTCTTTAAATCATCTCCTGGTTGAGCGATTACATCTTGTGCTGCACCACCACCTCTAAAACCTTCTGCAACTTCACCTACAGTTTCAGTTATATTCTTAATTATAGGTGTTTTAGTTAATATTGGTTTTATAATACCTCTCTGCAAAGCTGCATTTACAGCAGTATAACCAGATCCTGGAGGGTTTAACTTTTGTTCAACTGGTAAAGTTTTAGCTACATCTTTAACGAATAAATCTAAACCTTGTATTTCTCTGTCTGTAAATAATAACTTAGTAATCTCTTTATTTTTAATAAAATTATCTTTAAAATTTCCTACTATTTTAGCTCTAGTTATATTACCTTTAGGGTCTGAAAAAGTCCTTAATAGTATAGCATTTTTAAGCAACTCTGAAGTTGGACCATTTGCACCTTCAGATTTTATGACTCTGTTAATAATATCTATACCTAAACCTTTATCATTTAATTTATTAGCACCACCAAATATTATACTAGCTACTTCTAAAGCTGATTTATTACCATCTATAATTTTAGGCATTTGATTCTTCCCTGGACCAGTACCAATTTGAAAGTCTTTATAAGCCTTGTAAGATTTACGAGCTTTTTTAATTAAATTTAAAGCTTCCTCATCACCGAATAATAATCCGTCTTCTACAGCATTATTCATGTAGTCGTCTAAACCTCTTTTCATTTGATTTAAAACTAATTGCTCTGGAGATCCTGGAGTTGCTCCCCTTATATCAGAGTTTAGTCTAATTCTAAAATCTTCTATAGCATTAAAATTAACTCCTTTAGCTTTAGGGTTACTATATATTTTTATAATTCTATCTAAGTATTTAATGTTGTTTTGAACTATAGGCATTCTTTCAAGTCTGCTGGCGTCTATTTTAACTTGCCGACCACCTTGCATAAAATTAGTAGCATTTTGTTTCAAACTTTGAGCAAGACCTAAAACTCCAGGACCAGATAAAAATGTTGGTGCCATTTCACTAGCTTCATTATAAGCTTGTTTACCTAAATTTTTTAATTGTGAAGCAGTGTCTTGTATTTCTTTAGTTATTAATTCTCCGATATCTACAGCACTACCTTCTCCAGCTTTAATCCTACCAGCACCTATATTGTTTAATAATATATCTACATTATTACTAATAACTTGAAGTTGTTCTGCGTCAAAATCTTTTAATATTTCTTGAGACTTTACACCATACATTTGAGTGTTACGCATTAAGTCTTCCATCAATAAATCTTTGTCTTTACCTGTGCGTTGTCCTTTAGTTTTATCTAAAACTTTTAATTTATCAACCACTGTAGTAGTATCTTTAGGTGTAGCTAGTTGACCTTGTATAGCTGAAGTAAGTTGCTTTTCTGCTGGTATAGCACTATAAACAGGTAGTTGTGCTATTTTTTCTGCATTTGTTCTAACTCTGTCTGCAATAAATTTAGTAAATCTACCAAAAGGTATAGCTTCAGTTGCAGCACCTACACCAACAGTAGTAGCTAATTCACCTTTGTCTATTCCATCTTTTTTAGTAAGAAGTTGTCTGCCTAATTCTAATCCTCCAGTTTTAGCACCTGTGGTTAATATTCTATTCATTAATTTTTTATCTCTTTGAGCTACAGCAGGTAGAAAATAAATTGTTTGTGCAAGTAAGCTATCAAAGTCAACTTCTGAAAATCCTGGTTTATTTAAATAATAAGGCTTACCTTTCCATACAATTATAGGATTACCAAATTTATCTACTTGAACTGTTCTTTTACCTTCGCTACCGAATCTTTCATCATCAGCATAGCCTTTATTTAATATGTCTATTTTTTCATTAGTGTCTGAAGTTAATAATGCTTTTTGATTAGTTGTATTTAAACTTTCAAGAAAACTTAAATCTTCCGCATCACTAATTTCTGGGAAGTCATATTCTAATTGCTTTGGTTTTTCTACTCCGTCTTCATCTACTTCTAAGCCTAGTGTTGCTCTGCGTATTGCTGGTGGTAGTTGCTTTATAAGTCCTGGGACTTTACTTATAAAATCTGCAGCACCACTAAATTTATTATTTAATAATTCTAAATAACTATCAGCTTTTTCTTCTTTAGGTGTAAATTCTTTAAACTCCTCATCAGGATCAAAAGTATTTATATTGCTCTTATCAGGAGCACCCATAACTTTTTTCTGTATTCTATCTAATAAGCTTTCTTGAGTCATTATTTATTGATCCTATTAAATATACTCTCAACTAATTCTAAAGAGTTGACTCTTGTATCACCATCCATAAAAGTATATTTATTTTGATAAGCTAAAGCAATTTCATCATCACTTTTACCTTGTGCTTCTAAATCATTAACAAATTTATCTGCATCTTTTTTTAGAAACTCGTACATATTGTCTCTATCTTTTACTACATAATTTTCCCATTTAGACCTAAGAGTCTCAGCTAATTTTAAATTAGATTTAGTATCAGTGCCCATACTTAATGGAGAAGCATCTGGGTCAATATTTCTTCCTTCTTTAAATTTTTTAAAAAAATCAGTCCACTCTAAATTTTTTCTTAAACCATGCTTAGCACCTAATAAGATTAAATAGTTACCTATTTTAGTATTGCCTACAGTTCCTTGCATTTCTTGTAAGAAACTTAATTCTTTATCAGACAGTGCACCTTTCATTTGCTGTACACTTTCTAAAACCATTTGACTAGTTAAAGCTTCTGCAGATTGAGCTTTACCTATTGCCTGCTCATTAAAATTGCCAAAACCTATTCTATTTAAAAGTTGCTTACCTTTATTAATAGATTGTTGTCCGTAACCTGTTATAACTTCTGGGTCCAATAAAAAAGCTTCAATCGTTTCTATTTTAGTTAAGTTGTCTACTGCTTTTATTGCTTGCCCTGGAACTCCTGGTTTAAAAGTATCACCAGTACCAGCACCTTCATAAAATTTTATTACACCTTCAGCTTTCTTTTTACCGAATATCTTTTCAGCTTCGTCACCACCTAAATTAACAGTTGTACTAGCATCACTCTTAGGTGCTTCAAAAGTTCCTAAAACAGTCCCATTAGCATCATAATTAGTATAAACATATAATTGTTTACCAGCAGCATTTACTTTAGGGTCTCCTGTAGTTACATCTGTAGCTATATCAGTTATAACACTCTTAGGTGCTCCCACTTTAGGCTTTATAGCACTAAATATAGAACTCGCAACACTCGCCACATCTCCTGCTCTTTTACTTTCTAATGCTTTCTGTGCAATTCTATTTTTAACTAATTCTTGCCCAGCTTCACCAGCAGCACCTATAGCAGTGGCTCCTGGTTTAGATGATTCTGCTGCCATTTTAGTAAAGAATAAAAAGGCTTGTTCTTCTGGAGATACTCTAGTTGCTTGAGGTACTAAAGATTCTGCAAACTTTTGTGCTGAAGGGAAAAAAGCTAATGAACCTAAGTTATTAGGTAAATCTTTTATATTTGTATCACTTGCACCTAGTTTATCAGTGTTGCTTATATCTTTACTACTTAACCTATTTAAATAAAAATTTCTTATTTCAGGATTTATTACAGTACTAAGTTGTCTTGCATCCATTTCAGAAACTAAATCTGGGGCTATATTATCAATTTTTCCATTTTCAAGTCTTACATCTATTATTGGGTTTTGACTATTTATGTCTTCATAAGGTTTCATAAATTAACTCATCATTTTATAAGCACTATAAAGCGAACCTAGTCCACCTATTGCTTGTCCATATACACTAGGTGTTTGTACTACTTCACCACCTCTTTGTAGAGAAAATTCTCTAGTTTCAAAAGGCAACCCTTTCAATGCACCAATAGCAAAGTTTAAACTACTAAAAGGATATTCTCTCTGCTCAACAAAATCTCTGTAAGCTAATTCTAAAGCTTGAGTGTCTAGTATTCTCTCACCTTCACCGATACCTAACTCACCAGCAACTTCAGACTCTCTTATAGAACGTACAACAGGAGTAATATCTTGATAGGCTCGACTACCAGCCAAACGAGCAGTTTGAGTTACATCAAATATTCTTTCTTCACGATTTTTATCTCTCTCTGCTTGGGCAGCAGAAAACTCTAGACCTCTTGCCCCAGCATCAGCAAGCAATCTTCCTCGCTCTCTTGCTTCCCCTCTTGTGAGTTCTGCAGACTCAATACCCATTCTAGAATTACCATAAGCACCGCCACCCAATGAACTTTCTAAAGTTTGTCTTCTTCTATCAAATGTGTCTCTAGTATCTTGTAAAGCTGGGGTAACAGAGCTCATAAATGTAGGCATGTACTTATTAACATCAGCACTACCAAACTCGCTAGGTTGTAAATTACCAATGTTACTAGAAAAGTCTCCCATTAGACCTTCAAATCCAGGAGTTGTTTCATCTCCAGTTAAAAATTTATTATAGCTATCAGGAGCATTCATTAAGTTCCTTTGGGCTAGTTGTTCAGTAACATTTAATTTAGATAATTGACTGGTGGGTGTTATTAGCTTTTGAGACTCCATACCTGTGTCAGGGTCTGTTACTGTTTCATATTGCAGCTCTGCTGCTTTACCTGTGTCAGGGTCTATTTTACCATATACTGGCATTCTAGAACCTTCAAATTGTGCTAGTGGTTGTTCTGCTAGGTTTACAGCTTCAGAGAATAAAAGTTGCCCACCTTTAGATACATACTCAGGAATCTCTGTGCCTTGTAGCACATCTGTTTCTGTTGGTACTGTTTTAGTTCCTGTTGTGCAAAAGCCACCCATAATTTACTCCGAATATATTTGTCCTATTAATTTAAAGCCTAATTTCTTATAAAAAGTATCTTTACGTTCCATATCGCCAAAATAAATATGACCTAGTCTTATTTTTATTTTAGCTTTTTTACCAGCAGAAATAAATTGTTTTATCAACTTAACTGCTGTATTTGAAGATCTATGCTTATTGTCTACATAAAACCACAAATCTCCTAAAATCTTTTGCTCCGAGAACCAATCATTAGATATCACCCCACCAATAGAGCCTATCAAGTTCTCTTCTTCAAGGGCTACATATACTAAACCATTTTTAATTGCACCTGTTACAGCATCGCTTACTTTAGCTACATTTAAAGTTGGTATATCATTTTTAGATTCTGAGTGCATTTTCATTATCATTAATATTAATGCTGAAGTATCTAAAAGGTTCGCAACCCTTATATTCATTTACATAACACCAGGAAGAGCACCCATATCTTCTTTAGGAGCACCACCTGATTTAGCCATGGATCTATTTATTAATTCTGCTAATTCTGGTAGTAACTTCATCAATACTTTAGCTGTCTTGCTGTCTATGGCTCTGTCTAATTCTTTTATCTCTTCTGGGGACATATCTTCTAGCCTTGAAAGAAGAACTATTTGTATATTTTGGTCTGGTTGTTTCATAGCTTGTCTATAGTCGTTAGGCATAGCTTCATTTAAAGTTTTAGCACCTTCTGGTGGCATTGGCATCTTTTCTCCCATAGGCATTGGCATACTTTCTTCCATTGGCATGTCTTTATTCATATCTTGTTCAGCCATTTATTTTCTCCTTATATAATATTTTATAATCTTGTTTGTTACAGAATTTACCAACCAAGGCACAAGTGTTTTCAAAAATTAAATTATATACCCTACCTAATAAATTAAATTTACCTTTACCTAATCTCCATTTTAGATCTAAGGTTCTTTTTTGGAATATATGCTTCCAAAATTTAGTTGCTGTTTTATTCCTACGCATAAGCCTTACAGCAGGAATACCAATACACCAATATCCATGAAGGATGTCGTAACCTCTTTTTGGTAAAATATGAGATTGCGTAAATCTTAAATTTATAAAATAATCTTCTTTAGTAATTAGCTTTTGTCTGTATAACTCGCTACATATAACACTACCACCACTCGCAGCAGCACCACCTATTGCTCCACCTATATAGCCACCTATTGGTCCACCAATAGTATATCCAATAGCTGTACCTATAGTAGAGCCTGCTGCAGACTTTCCTGCTGCTGCTATTCTTTCTTTAGGCTTACCAGAACCAAGAGCCAAGTTTACTGCAAAATCTACAGCAAAGTTTGTACCCATAGTTTTTCCACTAAAAGCTGATTTATACCTTGATCCTACTGAAGCCTTGCTAAAATATCCTCCTGTTGCTGTGCCACTTATTGGTTTTGTAAAGCCAGAAACATTACTTGCATCAGCTGTTCCAGAATAAACTGCAGCTGAGTAAGGATCTTCTATTGTTGCTGCAAATTTTGGATCATAGGCTGTTCCTGGTGCTCTTTGATAAGAAGCATAAGATGAAGATGCATAAGGAGCAGGGTTAGACATCGCAGTAGTGCCTTCAACTGTTCTTTTATCTACAGCATAGGCTGTTTCTCCTGATGGTCCTTTTATTTCTTTAAGAGTTCCCGCATCTTTCATTGCACTTACTTTTGTTGGGTCACCAGTAATTAAGCTATCACTAACACTTTTATCATAAACAAAATTTTCATTAAATTGCCCACTAAATTGTGCAGCTTTTTCAGCATCAGAACTTATAAAAGGCAATGCACCTTTACCAGCATCCATAGCAGTACTAACAGTACCACCATCAAGTAAATCCTTTATACCAGCTTTAGCTACTGGTTTGCCTAATTCTACTCCTGCTTGTATTAAATAATCAACAGCCTTTAGTTCTTCTGGGGTTAATTCTTCTCTACGTTCATTAGCTTGTTGTACAAAGTCTTTTTCTACATCAGTTAAAGTGTTGTAATTTTCAAATAATTTTTCAGGATTGCCTTCTGCGTCCATCATTATTTTTCTAAATATAAATTGTTGTGAAGGTGCTGCAGCTGTTCCGTAAAAATAACCTCCAGGATCGTCTGAGAGTCTTGTTACTTCTTGAGATGTTTTGTAAGGAATACCTGAGTCATCTTTTAATGAGCCTAAACCTCCCATTCCACTAAGACCTAAATCTTGGTCATTTAATATTGTGTTATCTGTTGCCATTATCCTATTAATCCCCTCTCTCTTAAATCATTAATTAACGTACCTAATACATCTGCCAACTCTGCTGTTGATGTGCTATCAGCATCATAAGTTCTGTCTGCTGTAACATTTGTTATTGTGTATCTATCTTTAGATGCTGCTAGGTTTGTTGAAGATAGATTTAATTCTAGTTGATTGACTAATTGATTAGCCCACCTACTATCGTAATTATTTGGTGGTGTTGGTAATCTACCTCTTCTAACTCCTGAACTCATCTTTGACCATCCGCTCTTAAATTAATTCTAAACCTACCTAAAGACCAATTATCACCTGTTGCTGAATTTGAGAATCTAACTTTCATCTCTCTGCCTTTAGCCCTGCAACTTAGTTTACTGGTAGATGATGAAATAGTAAATGGTCCTTTTGTCACTTCTGAACTATTAGGATATTTCTTAGATTTTATGTTAACACTTAAATTTCCTGTTACAGTTGCATCAGGAACAATTTTATCTACCATAAATAAATTAGTGCCATCTGGTGCCTCTGGAACACTTAGTTCTACAGGAGAACTCTCAATATGTGCAGCTAATGCACTGCCAGCAGCATCAACTCCAGTTTCATGATTATATAGCCTACCACTAGCATCCGTAGCAAATGGCACCTCTCTTACACCAAAAGAATCTCTCCAATTAGTTCTGTCCATACTACCAATAGACCAAGCATTTTCTTCATAATTGTATAAAACATATTTATCAGGCTCTTCATCACTCGCAGCATCACTAACATAAAACCACATAACTTCTTTAAATTTTCTATTTAATGCACCAAATATTTTTTGAGTTTGTTGTACATTCATATCATCAAATACATAAAACTGCACAGGACAAGGCAGTTCTTTAACCTGACCATCAAACATAAAGAAATTATTCCTAGCCATCCAAAATACTGTACCAGATTCATTAACCATAGACCTTTGTGATATTGGACCACAACCAGTACCCAACAACCTAAAAGCAAAAGTAAAAGGTGGACCAACAAAAGCCATACCATACATTGCCTCATCTGTACCTATAAATATCTCTTCACGAGTTGATACTGCTGCCATTATTTTAGTGCCTACTTGTAATCTTTGAGAGCCTGCGGTTGTTGATGTTGATACTGTCCAGTTATTAAAATCTCCTTGAGTAGAAAAAGCTACCAACATAGGATCTTGTGCACTAGCTGCACTATCATACGCACCCATAGATACTAAATGCCTATCAGGAAAAGATATAATACTAAACCTATTTTTTATAGGAGCATTACTAATTACAGTTGCTCTATTTGCTACTCCACCACTAGTGTCCCAGTGAAAAGATTTGTGATTACTTACAGTGGCTATTAGATCTTCACCCCAAAGTTCTAAACTCCATATAGTTAATTCTAAGGTTACAGCACTACTACTTCTAGCTGTACCCCATGTACTGTTACCCCATGTACCAGTTCCCCAACCAAGAGCAGTAGAAGAAGACGCATTAAGTAACCCATCAGACTTACCAATTAGATGTTTAGCTACTACACTACCACCACCTCCACTACCTGTACCATTAGCAGTAGTCGCAGAATTAATTTTATAACTATTAGAGTTTATAACTTCTGTGATTTGATAGCTACCTACAATAGTTACATTATTTATAGCACTAGCCCCAGAAAATGTAACTATCTCATCAGCAACAGCCCCATGACTGTTATCTGTAATAGTTACTGAAGTAGAATTATTAGTTGTGGCTATAGGGTTACTTCCTAAACTATTAGTTGCTCTTAAAGGTGTAATATCGTAAAATTGACCATCTAATAATACTAAAAGTTGTTTTTCTGTACCGAAAGCCACATAATCCGTACCATCAAGAGCTCTCCAATTTACCATTGCTCTAGGCTTACCAGCTGTTACAGTATCATGAGAAGTTACAGTAGTAGGCACTGTAGTCTCTCTAACCCAACCACCTATCTTTTGAGCAAGACCATTTACAAACCTAACTTTATCACCATCAACCCAATATGGTCCAATTTTACCAGCTGAATATTCAGTTATGTCTTTTACAATTCCAGGTTTAAAATCTATTCCAGTTAAAGGCATTATTTTTTACTATCTGTTTTTTTATATTTATCAAAGGATCTTAATCCTCCTAAGCCTAACATTCCTAATAATAACGGCATCATAACCGACATATCAGCTTGAGGAATTATTATACCCAGCCCAGCACATATAGGTGATACCATATAGTTTATGCCTAATGATAATCCGCAGATCCAACCTATTAAAGGTCGCCATGAACTTTGAAACCAATTACCTTGTGCTTCAGCTTTGTTAACTTCTAGTTGCTTTAAGGCTAATTGTTGAGCATGACGTTCAGCCATGGTAGATAAATCATGAGCAAGTTTTGCTTGCTGGTCTTTATCTTTTACGAACTTGCCGATTAATTTAGTAGCAGGACCAATTAAGCTTAGCAAAGCCATTACTTTCTCCTATAATTTCTATTCTTAGATGTGTCTGTTTTCTTTGGTCTACCTCTTTTTTTAGGTTTACAACCACATAATTTACCAAATAATCTTTGTTTAATTTTATCGTATATACGTTTCAACATTTGTATCATCTGTCCACCTATTTATTCTATTGACTTCGGTAACTTCACCATCACTGTCTACAGTGTCTACATACAATGCTTTGAAAGCAGTCATGTTTGATGCTCCATCAATAGCAGTTATTATTGCAGCACAATCAGTTCTAATAGCTGCACAATACGTTGTAACTGCTGAAGGAATTGTAGCACTACTATCCATAGTTACCCTTTGTACTAACCAACCAAATCTTTTTATTAAACCATGTGCTTTTGTTTTAGCTTGGTTCTTGGCTACTGTTTTTAAACCATAATTTATTACTTTATTGCCATCTACATCTAGTATGTTTTTACCATCTTCATCTTTAGCTTCTGCATCATCTAATGCTCTATCTGTAGTAGTGTAAGCAGTAGTTACTTTTTTACCAGAAGCACTATACGTATAAGTAGGTTGTGAAGTATATTCAAACCTATCATCACCTTGTGTTCCTGCTTCTACTGTATAAATACCTATGGTATTAAGTTCATCCCAAGTCCATGCTGTAAAAATTCGCCTAGAGTGTCTTACATCATCTATGACCATATCTTTGGGTCTAGCGATTATCTCCTCTATTTTATTATCCTTTATTAATGCCCACATATTTTTCTCCTTTAGAATGTGTTATTGTACTTAAATGGCACGTCACCCCATGCTCCATAGATAAAAGTTTCAGCTGAATTTATTTCACCATCACTAGTCCTACACTTAAAGCCATTACTTAAAAAATCTATTGCTCTAGCACTAGAAGTATATTCTG
>Ga0209535_1003243_pt1 | contig 10409 bp, 3 predicted proteins | sample LinPmetageLP28_FD_184041 | JGI IMG/M metagenome (GOLD analysis project Ga0209535, IMG submission 184041) | Marine viral communities from the Pacific Ocean - LP-28 (SPAdes) (version 2) | ecosystem: Environmental > Aquatic > Marine > Oceanic | place: Pacific Ocean | collected 2009-08-22
GACCACCATCAGCTTCTAAGAAAATGTCATTACCAGAATTAATCTTAAGGCTTGCAAGGGAAGTAATGCTTTGGGTTGCACTGTTGTTTATTGCAACCGTTAATCTAGTTACGTTATCATCTTTAAACAAAAATGTACCACTGCTAGAATCTATAACAATACCAGCAGATGAATCTAATGTAATACCAGCCGCACTATCATTAGTAAGTTTATCTAAAGAGATACTGCCTACATTAGTTATGTTAGCATCACTGAAGTCTATAGATCCAGTAACATCAAAATTACCACCAACAGACAAATTGCCAGATACATCCATAAGGCCATCTACATTAACAGTAGTAGCAGCAATATGTATTTCAGTATCAGCAACTAAATCAAGATGCCCGTCTGCACCAGATTGAATGTAAATAGCTGAGTCACGAAACTGTACTTTGCCATCAGTGCTAATAGTAATATTAGCATGAGTTGTTGCGCCACCGCTGCTATGAATTGTACCTGACTCATCTGGAAATAACAGTGTTCTGGTTCCAGTAGGATCAACTACACCTAATGTTGTAGTATTACTGTTTTGAGAGTATTTCATTGTTGGACTAGCAGCATTATCAAATTGAAATCTTGCTTGTCCACTAGTCCCAATTATATTTACCTGACCACCCTCAGGCTGAAGGTTAATATCACTGCTAGTTGCTTTAATTGTTAACTCTGAAGCGGATTGTATAGATGTACCAGCAGCACCTATATTAAAAGTTAATCTAAGAGTTCCGTTGTCTTTGAAAAAGATTTGATCTCCCGCAGCATCAAGCGTAATGTCACCAGCTACATCAAGAAGAAACGTACCACTGCCTATAATAGAAGAGTCACCAGTAAACTCCATGCTAGGTGCGGCTGGATTATGGAATGTAATTCTGCTCTCACCACCAGTACCTTTAATATAAACCTGATTGCCTGTTGGTTGTAGAGTTATGCTGCCACCAGATTGTGAGACAATAAGAGGAGCAGTCAAGGCGCCAGTTACCTCTGCTGTAGAGCTAAACAAAGTAGCGTCTTGTAATCGTATAGCCTTGTCACCAGCATTAAAGTCAATGCCGTATGTAGTGCTTCCATCAAGTGTCATAGTAGCAGTGTTGCTACCTTTAGTTGATTTAATGTTTAGAACTGCGCCATTAGTAAGTATTTGGCTATCAAGAACAGCAGTGAGGTTTACTTTGCTGTTAGCATTACCAGTCATTGTTAAGGTATTCGTAACAACATCATCAAGAGTAATATCAAAATTAGCAGAAGTATCAGCAGTAAGATTACCATTAGTGTCAAACCCAAATATTTTACCAGCCCTGCTATCTATAGTAGGCAGAAACAAACTGATTTCTGAGTCATAAGGCTGAAGCCTAATCGCACGATCTGACTTGTCCTTAAGATCACCGACCATTGCAGTGAGAGTATCTAGCTGTGTATTAAGAGCAGCCCTGTTGATTGTAGTACCAGCAGTAAAGTCTGTTATTCTTTCAATAGGTATGTCTCTGACAATCGTAACAATGTGTCCCTGAGTAATTCCAGTTACAAAAGCAATTGCTCCTGTTGATCCACCACCGCCTGAGATTCCGTATTCTGTACTGCCTGTTCCTTGACCTCTTTCAGTGGCAGCAACTAAAGCTGTGTCTCCAACGTAAACATGGATCTCATCGTTCTCAAAAAACTCAAAAGGAATTGCAAATGCTGTCTGGGAACTTGTTGCCGTATAGCGAATACGTGCGTTATTGGCTGCTACTGTAATTGTCATATGTCACCTCTAAGTTTCTTATTTAATAAAATGCATAGAAGATCAATGTACAAACTAGCTAGTACAAACTAGTAACGACCAAACCCACTAGGCCCATCTATTTCAGTCTCAAGCATTTTGGTAAATTCATTCATTTTGTTTTTCCAAAGCCACAGTCTTGCATATGGTAAATTTCTAATAACTTCTTTACTTCCCTCACCAGCATTTCCAGTAACTAAATTGTAAACTCCAAAACCAAGATCTGTTCCAATGCTAGGGCCAGCACCAAGAAGCCCTGTTGCCGCATCAAACCCTGCCCTTACGCCTTCTGATCTTGCAGGGAAACGAGGTTGAAGAACACCACCTGTTAAGTTCGGACCCCCAAGAGCAAGGCTTGTAGACATAGCAGTGTACATTATATCTGAATACAAAGGCATTATTCCAGAATAATCAAAAGCCCTAGAAAACTGATCTTGAAAACTCATATCAACAAAACTAGGAGTTTTATATTGAAGAACCATATAGCCTAAACCTATTGCTATAGCACTTCCCATCCATTGATTTTTTAACTGACCATGGCCATATGCTGCTGTTGTTTTATTTAAAGCTGCAAACGAATAACTAAAGAACTGAAAAGGTAAACCTAATAAACCATTTTCAATTCTAGCATATCCAGTAAACTCTGGGTCTTCTTTCATCCCAAATTGTTTTGCAACACGCATAGGAATAAAAACAATACCATCAGTAATCATTGGTTTATCTGCTGGCGTACCCATAAGGATAGTATTTAAAATACCGCTGCTAAGAGCAGATCTAAACGTCTTAACTGTTTCTGGGTCTACTCTTGCTTGTTTCTTAAACTCAGCTACAGCCAAATCGTTTATAGCGTTTTCATAACTAGCTTTGCCAGCTTTAGTTCTCTTGTCAAAACCTAAAGATTTAGCGCTATTAAGAGAGTGCATGATTTCGTGCATTTTAATAAAAGCTACATAATCTTCTGGTGAAGTTACAATACCTTTCTCAAGGGGCTTTACGCCTTCAACTCTTGGATTTTCCCAACCACGCAAAGGATACATTTCATCTATAATATGGGCTTCATCAATAAATATCTTATTATCGCTAGCTCTATAAAAAGCTGGCCTATATCTTCCTGATGCAGTAAAACTTTTAGTTTCTCCTGATACTATATCAGCAGTAGTAGATGGAAACTCTATGCTATTTGTCCAAGCTTCTGTGTTTGCCATATACATACCAGACTCAGATTTTTGCCAAGGAGCATTAGAAATTCTTTTAGCATCTTCAAGATCAATATTATAACGAAGAAGATACTCTTGCTCCATTTTACTTGCTTTGCCCTGTGACCAGCGAACAGAGTAATCTATTAATGTGTGTGACCGCATCATTGCGTCAAAGTCTTTTAATATTTTAGTAAGAGGGCCAAGAAGATTAAGAGCGTAGAAAGGGTGTTTAATTTTATCAAAAACGTCTGACTTAAATGGGTTGTTGTTTACATCATCAACAATTCTAAGTTGTGCCATATGAAGTAAATTATCTAATCCTTCAGCAGCTATCCTTCCTTCTTTAGCACCTACCTTTAATTGATTGTCTTTCATTATAGAAAACAATCCACGCATAGTATTTCCGATACCATGTTCCATCATTATTTTAGCTGGCTCGGTAATTGTAGAAAAACCAGCAGAGCCAAGATAGTTTAGTTGTGCTAAATCTCTTAATCCTTTTGCAAACTTTTGATCCCAAGAATCTGGATCTCTTTGAACGCCGCCAACAACACGTTTGTACAAAGCCCTCATATTCTTCATTGCTTTGTGTGCTTGATCTCTTGTACTTCCAGCGTCCATCATTTCGTTAAAAGTATCATCAAGAATGTCATCTATTGATTGACCATCAAACTGACGTGAAAACTCATAACGTGGCCCTACTCTTTGCGTGTAAGCTTTCATAACTGCGGTAGGATTTGTTTGAATAAATTCTAAGACTAATTCGTTTGGAATATCTACTAGCCTATGCTTAAAGTGCTTAGACTTACCCATTCCATAATAACCTATATCTGGATCTGTTACGTCTTTAATACCAAGAATAGTGTCAACAGTAGAGCTAGCTCTAGCTGCAACTGCTTTATCGTTATTAGACAAGTCTACTCTTCCATACTTACCATCTTGTCCGCGAGAAATAATTGATGGATTAGCAGTGTACCAATTTCTAAGTATTGTTTCTAAAGCTTCTCTATTTGCCTTAATTGCATCAAAATCCCAATAACGAGGTCTAAACACTTTTTCATTTGGCGGCATAACAGGGCCACCAGTTTCCTCAATGTCCTTAATAATAGCTTGCATCTCATCTATTTGCTCTCCCTGTCTTCGCAGCTGGCTTTCTAGTGTTAGGCGATACTCAGGGTTTATATTGCTATCTAATCTTTTTTGTATGCCTTCTATTCGTTTATTCTTTTTTATTATTATTTTAGAATAATGAGCTACAGTTCCAATTTCACCTTGCTCTGTAAGTCTTTTTTCCCAGTTTTCATAAAATTTATTAATGCTATTTATTGCTCTTGCTTCAAAATCATCTGCTGGTGCAATGCCGCGCATTGCTTTAGAGTCAACTGTTTCAAACCATTTATCAAAGTTTTTTGTTCTAGTATAATCTAATGGATTAATAACGCCCTTACCTGTGTACTCTCCCCAAGTATTTATAACATCATCAAATACAGAAACCCATTCACCATCAAATAGTTTAGCGTTTTGGTATGTAGAGTTTCCTATTTTTTTGCCTTCTCTGTTTGCTGCAAGCAAGATTCCAGAGTCATTAACTATTTTTAATGTTCTTAATTTTACAGAGTTTGGTATTGTTTTGTCAGTTAAGATTGATTTTAATGGAGTTGGAACCGCTTTATATATCCATGAGTCAGTAAAAAAGCTTGCAGCAATTTCAGCAGTAGGCGGCTTTTCATCGACAGGCATAATAGCTTCTTCTAGTTTTTTTATTTCTAGCTCACCAGAACGCAATGCGTCAGCGCGTCTTTGCGCTGGAATACTAAGCAAACTTCCAAAAGTTCCACCAAGAATAAAAGAAGTTCCAACAGTAAACCCTACTTCTTCTTTTGTTGCTAACGGATCAAGTGGATAACGAATTGATTCTTGAGCAGAAACAACCGCTGCTGTTGAAGCGCCACTTCTTAAAAAGTTTTGACCAAAGCTTGCTGCTCTTGCAAACGGAATACCTACATAATTTATTGGGTCAAATAATTCAGCAGCAAACTGTAGACCTATGCCAGATCTATCAAGTGTTTTTCTTGTTTCCTGTCCTTCTTTAATATTTGCAATAAGAAAGTTCATATGCTTTTGGTTAGTTGCTCTTAAAAGCGTAGAAGCAAAAGGTTTTAAATCATCTGGTATATTATCTTTAGGAGTGTAACCTTCTTCTGGGTCAAGCGCCCCCCTGCCAAACCCAAAAGTACGAGCTTCATCAATTCTATCCATTAAAGGATCATACTTATAAGCAAGAGAAGCGCCTACAGTTTCAAGAAAACTAGGGTCTTGCTCAAATTCTGCAAACTCTTGACGTTCTGTACTAGGTAAAGACTTTAAGGCATTTTCCATTAATTGTTCCTATCTACTTAGATTGCCTATAGTAACCTGTGGGGTTAACATTCCTTTTATTATAGAAACATTTCTTTGCCTATTTTCTTCTTCTTTAATAAGTGAAGCATCATCTTCTTGTTTTTGTTTTTCAGCAAGATTAGATCTAAATTCATTCATTTCTTTAGAGTCTTTACTAAACTTAGGCCACATAAGTTCTGTTTTAGTTTTTCCTAATGGGCTGCTATATACAGTTCTATCATAGTACAAAGGTCTAAGCTCATCGTTATCGTCTACAAAATAAGTATAGTATTCTACACCTTGAGCAGTTTCATTTGGAACTAAGTAAACCTGTTTTTCTGTTACCTCAGAGCTAAGATCATTTAAATCTTCTTCGCTTTGAGCAAACATTGAGTAAGCTGCTGTACCAGAAACTTCAGCTTTTCTATCATTTGCATACAGTGAGTAGCCATCAGGCAGGTTTGCTTGAACATAATCTTTAATAAAAAAGTTTCTTACTTCTTCGTTTGGCATTGTTGCTTCTAAAGAATGTCTAGTAAGTTTCATGCTGCCAAAATTTAACTGCGGATCAATAACGTGTTTTGACTCTGCGTATTCTTTTTCTATTATATCATTAATTCTAGCAGTTATTTGTTTTTCATTCTTTCCAGTAAGAGCTAAATACTTTGCAACAGAACCAAGCTCTACTGCTACTATATCATTCATACCCTTAATGCCTAACGACATTACAAAATCTTCTTCGTTTTTAGAATCACCAAAAATAGATTGCAATTTTGCTTGAGCAAGTGAACCCGTAATTCTGTCAGATAACGTAGCTGCTATATTTTGTGTTGATTCATTAGAGTTTCTTTTAATATTATTAACATCCAGAAGAAACTCTTTAACATCATTGCTAAGAGAACTCCTGAAAGTATCTCTAAACACAGCATTAGTAGCATCTGTTGAATCGGGATAATCATATAAAATAGTAAACACGTTTAATAAACTATCAGCGCCTTGTACTATATCGCCAGTAGCTAAACCATTTAAACTATCAATTAAATACTTTTGAGATGGTGCGCTAACCGCAAGATCAATTAATACTTTTTGTTCTGTTTCTGAAAGAGAATTATATTGTGAGTAATTAAAACCAAGGCTTTCTATAGTTGTGTCTGCTCTAACCCTGTCTGCTTTTACAGTAGGATTTCCACCGCCTTGGTTTACTCTTCGTACCTCAACTATTTCTAATTGTGCTTTTGCATACTTGCTTTCTTCTTCACTTCTAGCAGACTCTAATCCTGATAAATGAGATGCAAGACTTCTTACCTCTTCATCTGTTCCAACTATATCTAATACTGAAGCAGCTAAAGTTTTAATTTCTTTTGGAATACTAGAAGCAAACTTGGCATCTGGCTGACCTTCTGAAAGCCCTAATCTTACAGCTAAACCTAATTGATTTAACTGTTGTGCATTTGCGTCCATTGCAAATGAATTTACAAAACCACGGGCAAAACCTAAGCGCATTTTTGCTTGATAGCCAACTGCTTCATCAGCCCCAAACAAACTTATATTATTATCTATAGATGATATTGCTTTAAAAAATTCATCTGAAGTTGCTTGACCAGTGTTTGCTGCGCTTTCAAATTCTTTTACTTGTTCTATTATACTTATTTTTAATTTTTTTTCGTCTTCTTCTATTTGATTTTCGTCTATATTTCTTGATAAAAGCTTATCAACAAATTCAAAGTCTTCACCTACATCATACCAATCTGCTTGATTAATTGACTTAATAAACTCTTGTTGAGTAGAAGTTAATTCTTTTGGAATGTTTAATGCACCGCTGCCAATAGATGCTAGAGCAAGCTGTAATTCTTTAACATTTCCTTCTAATGCAGCTCGTATTGCAAATGGACGCAAGATTGCATGACGTTGATCTTTTATGTAATTATCTCTCTCAGTTAAGGAAATTTCATTTTCTCTAAATAAAGCTTTAGCGTCTTTGCTTACTACATATAAGCGTTCATTAAATAATTCTGTTGCTGCAATAAAATTGTCTGAGTCAGTAGGGCCATCAAATCCAGATGGTTGCATTATGTTTTGTATAGAACGTATTGCTAAGTTTGAAAGATATTCTGCATCTCTATCAGCTCCCGCAAAAAGTTCCATTGCATTTGTTTCAAGCATATCTTTTATCATGACTTGTCTGTCAGCATCTATGGAATTATAACTAACAGATGAACTTCTTGCAAAAGAAACTAATCCATCTTTATTAGAGGCGGTTATATATTTTCTTGCATCCTTCATAAGCTCTTTAACTTTTGAGCTAAGATTATCAAGGTTAGCTCCTCCGCCCATAATAGCTATTTCTAGTTGACTTCTTTCTGTAGAGTTTCTTGTTTCAGATAAGATTTTTTCTATAGCACCCCTTGCCGCTATAGCTATCATTTTATCTTTATTAACTTTAATAGCACTTTTCTTTAATAAACCTGCATTTACAGCATCAGTAGTAGTATCTATAGCTTCTTGAATAAGCATATCAGTATTGCTTACTTTTTCATTTCCTCTTAAAGACATACCACCAGACGAACTTGAACTAAGAATATCTGCACCAAGATCATCAACAATATCTAACACAGAGCTAGCAGCATCTTCTCTTGCTCTAGTGGCTATGCGTTCTTTAATGTTTAAGCTTGTCTCTGCAAGGTAAAACTCACCTGTATTTTTTATAAATTGTTTGTATTTACCTTCTGCATTTTCTGACATCTGAGCAATGTAGTCACTCATAATGTCACTGTATGAAGACTCATCAAGCGGGTATTTAATTGCAACTTCTTGAGCTTTAAGCTTTAGCTCTTTGTTCATAGAGTTTTCGTATCTTTTATCTACAACTCTTTGATAGGCTTCGGCAGCTATAGTCCCAAAACCTTCTGGCGCAGCATAAGCTTCTGGTTTTCCTGTTTCGGGATTTATTGTTGTTATTCTACTTTCTTCAGCAGCTTGAGCTAAATTTATACCTTTTTTTTCTGCTAATACAGAAGCTTGCTGAAACGCTGCTCTTTGTATCCCAGACGCAGCTTGACTAATTGCATTGCCTACTTGTTGAGCGCCTACGTTAGACCTTACAACACCAACTGGTTTGTTAAAGACTGTGGTTTTTTGTCTAACAATAGCCATTATCCTACCCTATCATAATCCATTGCGCCTTGACCAATAGTGCCAGCGGCACTGATTGTAGAAGCAAGCAATGTGTTTTTACCCCTACGTCTTTCAGTGCTTGCAGCTATGTCTGACTTTCTTGACTGCATAGCAGTCTGCATTTGAGCGCGTCCAATATCCTCACCGAATACTTCTTTTTGCCTTTTAAGAAAAGCTTGTACGCTGTTATCACTTTGCGCTCTGCCCATTGCAGCAAAAGCAGCTATGTTAGATGCAGTAGCTACATCATAATCAGCCCTTCTTGCTTCGGACTCCTGCATTGCTTGCACTTTGTTTAGTTTCTTATCTGTCTCAATGTTAAATGCGTTTAGGTCTGATGATTTCTTTGCACCAATTCCACCTAGTATTTGACCACCAGCACTTACGGCTGTAGCTGCTATCATTAATGCTACTGGTATTGCCATTATACTATTAACTCCACTACTAGCCCATTTACTTGCAACGGTAATGGTGCCTCTTGTTCTATTGTAATTCTAGGGCTTCTTGTAAAGCCTGTCATTTTAACTTCAGTCTTACCTGTTAGGCTATTTAAAGCTTGGAAAAATCCGTTTACCTTACTTCCTATGGAAACACTCTTGGTATTAACTACTAATGAGTGAGCATCTTTTAAGTCTAAGACTACCTTACCAATACCCCTTACTTCACCAGTTACGGGGCCATTGCCCATTGAGGCATCTATTTCATTTGTAATAATCTTAGAATTAAACTTTTTACCAGCATACGCCTTAACATATATACTATTAACTGTTGAACCATTTACAGTAATATCAGCAACGTATTCGGAGATGTCTACTGTTGCATTTGCGGCAACGGTAAACGTACCTATGTACTGTTGAAACTGCTCAAGGTTATTAACTATTATTACGTCAATAACATTGCCTTGAACATAAACCCCACTGACGCTTACAACTCCTGATACGATTGGAGTAAACACATAGTTATCTAATCCAACATCTCTAGTAAACTCACACAGATGTAGCTTGTTAAATGCGTCATAAACATTGGCAAACATTCTATCGCCTATTGAGGCAAGAGAAGAAAACCTTCCTCCCTCTACTGTGAGCTTAGTCCAAGACGCTCTACGCTCTGTTCTGTTTGATGAGAACAATGCAAGAGTACCATCTTCGTTTGTAAATGCTGCATATGAGTCAGGTTGATTAAAGCCGCTGTGAGCAACGGTAGAGTATTTTGGGTTGTCTATCATGTGAGAAGCAATAGAGGACACAGGAGAGGCGCTGTAGGCTTGCTCTGAGTCTGTATAGATGTACTCTCTTACAATTCTACCGTTAGACTGCACAAATACAGTAGCGCCATCTATCTCAACAGGCTGTGTAAACGAAGACCCGTATGGGGTTTGCTTCTTAATCTGTAGGTTTGTTGGAGTAATCGCTTTGTTCTCGAAGGTAGGAACATAGAACTCACTGCTGTTTGTAAAGATTTGTAGGTCACGATTGGATACCAAATGCCTAATAGAGTTTACTGTACCTGTTGCAGCAGTCGCAACAATAGCTTCATTGTCTAAGGCTTCACCTACATCAAAGTTAAAGAAGCTACCTATCTTGCTAAAGAACAATGTGTCTGGCTGATCTAAAGTACCACCAAATACCAAGCGATTCTGGTGAATAGCAACAGCAGCAGGGAAACCATGCTCTGCTGAAAAAGATTGCTCATCAAAGTCTGTTGTTGCAGCATTACTTGTAATTTTTACAAATCCACCACCATCTTCAGAAGCATTAGCTGAACCACCAGCAGTAAATGAATAAGTATTATCATCAATAATAGCAAGAATAGTTCTTGCTCCATTTAAATTACTTGCCGTTATGTTTCCAACACCAGCAGCT
>Ga0209535_1003244_pt1 | contig 10406 bp, 15 predicted proteins | sample LinPmetageLP28_FD_184041 | JGI IMG/M metagenome (GOLD analysis project Ga0209535, IMG submission 184041) | Marine viral communities from the Pacific Ocean - LP-28 (SPAdes) (version 2) | ecosystem: Environmental > Aquatic > Marine > Oceanic | place: Pacific Ocean | collected 2009-08-22
CTGATTGCTCTTCAACACCTTCACTTGCTACCATCTTGCCTGTGCCCTTTGGCATCTTGCTCATTTCTTTTGTGACTAGTGATCCTATCACTTGTTTTTTTTCAATATCACTCATGCCACCTGCTTTCTTAATTTTGTCTACCATTTTTCCTGTTTCTGGATCTGTGTTCATCCCACCATACTCAGCAAGTTTTTTTTCTGTGATCGCTTGGTTTATGATGTCCAACATCATTTGATTCTTTTGATATGAATCATCTTTTAATTCTTGTCCGAAGTGTGTGTTCTGTGTGATCTCGTGTATCTTTGTTCTCACGTGATTCGCTGTGTCTTCTAGATCTTCTTTAGTGAACTTTGAAAGATCCATTGTCTGGTTGAATCTTGACTCAAATTCTGATAATAAACTTTCAGTTGTAACTGGTTTTGTAAGTTCTAAGCTCTGCATACTGTTATTTATATTCTACGCTCCGAACGTATCACTAAAGATCTGTTGTATCCTGCCTTTGCATTCGTCCGCTAGGTGGTTTGCGGCATCTAACCTATCCCAATAAACATCCTCTACTTGGGCATCCTTGCCTTTCTGTGCTTCTTTGATCATGCGTTTGGCATTCTGTATGTCAAACAGTTGTGAAGCAAATTTGGTGTCCAATTCTAGGAGGGTGGAAGGCACATTTTTTTCATCGGCTAGGTGGTGTGCCACTAGTATTGCAGTCTGTTTAAGATTTATATCGTCGTGTATCACCACTGCTTCCAACATGTCTGCTATCACATACACATACCTAGTGCCTGACCATTTCTTTGGTACGATCGCCATGTTGCCTATCAGGATGCCTTTGGAGAACTGTTTGGGTAAGTGTCGGAATGGTCTACGTGCCTGTTCCTTGTGTGCCAGGTCCGCAAGTTTGGCCTTGAGACCATAGGCCTCTATCTGCTTTACCAGTTCTGACTTATTTTTTCTTTTCACTCCGAATCATCCTTATCTTTCTATTTAAAGCATATTGGACGTCGGTGTCAAGTTTCTTCCTTACGAATATGGCCTTGTCTGACAACTTCTTGACTCTGTCTTGATCTTCTGGTGTAAGCGAACTGCCACGGAATGATTCTTTCCAGTGAGACTGGATGAACTGCATGTCGTCCTCTGTCACAAAAACTTTGACCCGAGGTGCAATCTGTATGAACATATCTTGTATATATTATATTTGGTAATTTGGGTTGGATTAGACCGGCATTTTCATCAAAAGTACTACCATGGTTGAAAGTAGTCCTGCGATGACTGTGCCTGCTGTCATGATGATTGTTGTCTTTGATGATTTCTGCCCTACTAACATGTCTTCGTTCATCTTGCCCAGACGAACTTCGATCGCTGAAAGCCTATCATGTAATCCTTTGTATCTCTCTGAACAAAGGTCCACGTGTGCTTCTAGGTTCTGTTTTTCTAAATCTGTTGTACTCATATATCTTTTTAAATCTCTTTTGAGGATTCGTACCTCCGTTATTAGAGCCTGTAAATGAGCCTGAGTCATTGCCTATGTGTGCCTTAAAAGTTTATGTCTTAGTTTTTAATTTTGTGCCTTAATGTACTATTATTTATCTGTGGGGCCAGCGTACGAAAAGTACGTGTTTATAGTTTTTGTACCAACAGTATCAAAAGTGCTGTTTGGAAACGTCGCAGTCTCCTTGCAGAAACTCACTATAGGTACCTGATGGAAGTCCTCCAGCAAGGACGACGTTGGATCTTGTACATCGCCGTATACTCCTGACTGCTCAACAAAGAACTGGAAGTTCCACGTGGTCTGTTTTCCCTCGTAGAAATCGCCAAAGCAGTGATTGGCTAGACTGGGCAGTTCCATCTTCGCGGGATGGCTCTCCCAGGTGATGTTACCCCTCATCTGTAGAAGTTGTAGCATGGTGTTGAAGTTTGAGTTCTGATCACGTGCTATGGCCAGGCTGTTCTTGTCATGTATCACGTCTCCCGACGATGCCTTGAAGGGAAACTGCTGTTTCAGATTTCCGTTGTTGGTTATATCAACCAAGGTGTGGATATGATACTCGTGCATAAGGATATTTAAGTCGTAAAAAAAAGGGTGAACAAATTAATGTCCACCCTTTTAAATGTTTTACTAAAAACTTATTAATTGCTATTATTATACAGCGATTGTTAAGTCTTTTGCAGTTACAGTTGCAGTAGAAATGTTCACTGAATCGACTGTTCCTAACGCTCTGATGTCTGCTTGTAAAGTTGCAACTACTACTGAGTCAACACCTTCAGTCATGAAAGTTTGCTCTGTGTTTGAGTTACCTAATGGTCCTGCCGCGATGATCGTTGCTGTTTGCATGATTGTATCAAGCACTGCTTTTTGAGCACCGTTTGGTCCTGCTGAACCGTTTACTGCGTTGATGTAATCAACTGTGAATAATTGGAATTCTTTACCAATCATTTGTGCTGGTACTGTTGTTGCTACCGGGTTTACTTTAGTTGTCATGTTTAAATCCTCCTTTTATCTGATTAAAATGACTTTGATCACACTCTGTAATCAAGTTGCAAGTATTTATAAATTATTTTGGTAAATTATGCTGTAATATTACGATTTAAGCCAAATCTCGTCACTTTTCGTACATTTATCAAACCTGTAGCCTAGTTCTCTCAATATAGACTCACATTTTGCAACAATGTCTGGCCTCTTGTCTCTTTTCATTTCTATGTTGATCACAGGACTGTTATGTGTCAATGTCTTCCTAGCACCGTTCAACAATGGCACTTCGAATCCGTCCACATCTATTTTAACAAAGTCAACGTTCCCTAAATGAAAACTGTCGAGTGTTCTGCATTTGATATCGCCATCTATGTTTTTAAGAACTGTTGAACTGAAGTCTTGTTGTGCAGAATGTTCTTTGTCTGACAAGCCATATGGAAAAAGAGTCACGTTGGTGTTTCTTATATTTCTTTCAAAGCATTCTCTGAAATTAGGATTGGGTTCGAAACAGATAACTTCTTTGAATTTCTTTGCGAGGGGTCTAGTCCACTGTCCTATGTTGCTACCTATGTCAAGACAGGTACGCCAACTGTTCACATATTCGAGAGCGTTGTTTCTTTGTAGTGCTTGTCCGTCACCAGCATCTTCCATGTGAGTAGGTTCTGTGTGCGACCCGTACAACACCCAATAACTGTTCTTATTTGATGCCATGCTCGTTTGCCTGTAAAATGTAATCGGAGTGTATGTCGTTGCCCTTATGCTTGAATATCTCTGTGTATCCATGCTGTTTAAGATAAGCCACACCCTCATGATTTATGCGTCCTGTGTTCATCATCAGTTCTTCTATGATTATGATTGGCTTGTATTCTTTAATAGTATTAATGGCACCTTCAAGTACTTCCAGTTCCATTCCATCGACATCGATTTTAATTAGGCCAACGTTCTTCAGATTAAAACTATCTAATGGTGCGATTGTATCAAACGTGGAGTCGTTTTTCATTCTCTGCCAATATGGGATATGGAAGACAGGATTCCGGAAGTTGTTCCGGCCACTGCCTATTTCTTGTGCGTACTCTCTACCCAGTGCAACTTTATAATGAGTGACTTTTTGAACATCAACATTCCTTGCAAAAAAAGATGGTTCTCGATAATCAAAACAGTACACATGATCGAAAGTCCAGGTCAAGTATCTCGAAAACTCGCCATCCCTAGAACCTACGTCTACTGCATTAATATTCGAAGAGATAGATTCTATTGCTTTTTTATAGAGTATAAAATTAGAGTTATGTTCTGTGTGATCTAACCATTTAAATTCTTTACTTCGTTTCTCGAATACAAAGAACTCGTGCTTCCTGTGATTTTGAAATTCTTCTACCTCTGAGGCAACAAACTGTGTTTGGCTTATTGTGTTGGACAGTCCGGAACTATCTTCCGACATCACAGTCTTTGCAGATACAGTCCGGGCAGTCTTGGCATTCTGCACACGATCGTTTGCAGTGCTGTTCGCAACCGCACTTCTCACATATGTATTTGATCATTATAATAACTCCTTAAATTTTCTTTGTATGTCTGTGTTGGGTAATTTTGATTGTAACATTTGATTAAGTTTCTTGTTTGTATCGTCACGTTGTTTTGAATTCAGTTTTACATAATTGGCGACAGCTCTCCTCACGTTACGATAGTTGGCATCGTTCACATTCAATGCTCTCTCCAGTTGCGTGAGATTCCTGTAATGGTCCGCCCAATTTCTCATGTATCTCCTTAGAGCCATCACTGGTACGGGCTGTCTCTGCCTCATGGCCTGTGCTTGATTCTTGTTCTTTAGTTTCTTCGTGATGTCCGGATCTCCTGACACTATGGCCAGCATGTTGGCTAGGTCGTTGTTGACCATCCTCACCTGATCGAACGTGCCTTTCGCCATTGTCTGGTCTGCATATCTTTTGGTAAAGTCCTTTGTGTCTTTGAGTTGGCTCATCAACGCCAGTGCTAGGAAACTTAGATATATCCTCTCTGTGACCTCTGGGAATGAATATCTACCCAAGTCACTATGTCTTCTAATGACCTTTGCTTCAGATACATACTTTAAAAATGGTGTTAACATACACGTATTTATAGAGCATATGCAACGAAATTTTATTCTAACAGACGTCATGAAGACAGGTTATCATGTTGAGCTGGAACAGTTTATTAATATGAACACTCTGACGGAACAACAGTTTGATATGACCGGGGAGTATTACAGTCTACACAACTATGATCTCGACTCTTATGATCGTAGGTTTGCCATAATAGATGTTAGACAAGCAAACAACAGATTGAAAGATAACACCGAGTTCCACGCAGAATTGAAAAGACGTTGCGAACTACTGCACAGCCAGGGCTTTGTCTTCATAAAATCAAACCCATGGGAATCACTGGAGAACATAAAAAACACACCACAACATCCAGAGATAGAAATAGAACATTTAAAGTGGACAGGAGGGGTCAGTTGGTTTTGGTGTTACATGTACAACAAACACAAGGACAATACTTTCAAATTTGACCACTCAGATAAAAAATACGATTTCTTATATCTCAACAAGATGACCAGGGCACACAGAATAAAACTTTACAATAAATTGTTAGACAAAGGCATATTAGAAAACAGTTTGTACACCAAATGGCCAGACAGGAAACTACCTGCCGAATATGAATTGCCATGGGCACCAGACTATCCGCAGTATGGAATGGATCAAGACATATTTGAGAAGCCATACAACGACACTGCCTGTAGCATTGTTTCAGAGACCAACGACAACGACAACGATGTGTTCATGACCGAGAAAATATGGAAGCCTATCATAGCTCAACAGTTTTTTGTGGTGCATGGCAATTACCTATACCTACAGAAGTTGAGAGAAATGGGATTCAAGACATACAACAACTACTTCGAAGAGGCATACGACCTGGATAGGGATCCTGACGTCAGGATCAACACTATTGTTGATGTGTGTGATAGGTTACGTGATGCTCAATGGAAAGACATGTATCTGCGAAGCCAGTCATTGCGACAGTACAACTTTGATACATTTTTTAATAAAGAGAAGTTGGGTACAGAAATTAATAAAACTTTGAATCTATTTCTTGAATTTGCTGACAGCAGTCAAGTTTCTTCTTGAGAATCCTAATCTATCTACCAACTTAACAGCACCACCCGACTTGTCAACAGCAACAAAACCTTCTGGTTCTGTTACCTCTAGGCCGCCGTCCGTCTGTTGGAATGATCCGATGGCCATGGCCTGGTTCATCTTTTTAAGCACAAACATTTTCATTTGTTGTACCGCTTTGTAGAATGTAAGCATGGCCTGTAATGGCTTCTTTGCTCTGTTAAGGAACACAGGCATCTGTTTCATCTTGTCCTGTCTCAACTGTAAGGCCTTTTGTGCTTTCAGCCCTGTCATTTGTTGTTGCATTCTGTCTGTGTAAAACTTACGGAAGCCTTGCAAGAATTTATTCACATCACTTGGCAACTGTCCTTCCTTTACCATTGCATTGATGTACATTTGAAACATGGGAATGAAGTCTGTATTTTGTCCTAGTACACTTGACAAGTCTCTTGGCACATTGTTTAATAATGTTTCCAGTTTCTCAATGCTGTTGTAGAACTTTTGGGTTTCATCGTCTGTAAATTTAGCACTGCCTGATACATCTTTGTATGTGGCATTGTCAAAGAACACATCATTGCTTTTGACAAACGAACTCACATCCGCTCCACCTGATGCTGTCATGTCTGCAAGTGTTTCGCCGTTGTATGTTGTGTGGAATATGATTCCTAGTTTTGCTCTATCTATCTGTTTTGACAACTCCGATCCTTCTGGAATCGCATATGTTATTGTGTTGGGTGTAAATGTTAAGTGAGGCTTTCCGCCTATGTTCTTTCTTGTTATATCATCATCGGTGTACAGTAGATCACCTTGTACAACTCCTTGTATATTGAGTTTCTTTAAATGCACAAGACACTTTAATAATTTCTGTCCCAACTGGTCTGTGCCGTGATTAGTTGCTATGTCTTTCTTTGTGTAATTGATCTTGGCCGCCTGTGCAAATACCGATTTAGTACCCACAAAGAACTTACCGTTGTCTGGGTTCGTACCACACACCACAGCAGGAGCACCGTCCCACTTGACCGACACACTCATTGCTTCTGAACTTGATCCTTTGAGTGTTAGTAGTAGTCCTCTGAAGTATTCCACCACCGCCTTACCGCCCTCGTAGCCGTCGGTGATTACTATGTCTTCGATGTGTTCAAGGTGTGTCCGTTTAAACTCTGTTAGGACATCTTCTATCAACATGATTAGTCCTCTTTGTATTCGCCGTCTTTGATTTTTAGTACGTTGATTTTTACGTCTCTATTCTCTCTGATACGTGCAACACCTTTGCTGAACTTGGATGCGTCCATGTTCTTAAGTGCTGAATTGAATTTTTTTTCTAGTTTGAATGCTGTGTCTTGATCGAAGTTCTCTCTAATGTATGTCATTAGTCTTATCGCTGACTCCAGTATGTGAGAAGCACGGCTCTCCACGACCTCTTCTTTGTCTCTTTTAAGAGGCATTGAGCTCAATTCTTCTAATAAACTTTTAGTATGTTTTTGCATTACTGGTATTTACTCATTATTGTAGCACAATTAAAGCAAAAGTCTACTGATTTATGTTCAGTATTGCTTATTTTAGTTTTCTATATATGAAATACTTACGTTGATTGCTATCATCACGTATATCTAGGATTTTTAAATTGAAAATCTCAGACAGTTCTATTATGAACGGAACATTCCAAGCATAGAACTCTATCCAATCTGCTTCGGGCTTGTCGTGTTGCACACCTGGGTTCACCCTGAAGAACATTGTACCCCCGTCTGCCAAAAGATCTACACATCTACCAACCTCTGCTATGATCTTATCCCTGTTGCCAAAGTTCACTGACCCCAGACATAATATTACATCAAACTTTTGATCCGTTCTATATTCCAGTGTCCCGACTTCTATGTCTGCTAGGTCATTGTAAGGATCGATACCGATGAGGTTATCTATCTTGCCACGGAATTCGTTGTATCCACACCCAACATCTAACACTGCTCTTGGCTTAAGATTGTTTACTTCCTCGATCAGTGCAAGTCCAGAATATTTCCACTTCTTCATGTCATTTTGCCAATACTTTGAGAAGTATTTGTGTAGGCAGGCATCATCTATGTTTTGTGCATATTGTTCTAGTGTGTCGCACCTTTTCACATCCACACCGAACGTTTCCAAGATATATGGTTGTGTTATTTTTGTGAGATCATTCTGTGTGTCCGCTAGAAGTCTAGCAAATATTTTTTTGTTCATGTACTGATATTATATATTAGAAGTATAACGGATCAAACCTTTTTCTTGATCGGCTTTGATAGTACTTCTCTAGTCTTGTCTGTCATTACACCTGTGATTACCAACATGGGTCTAGGTTTATTGCTGGCGTTTGCCGTTGCATGTGGAATGTTTGGCCAATCAAATTTGTGTATGTCACCTGCCCTCCATCTGTCGAACTGTTCGTTACCATACATTATGAACTGTCCTGGTTCCCAATCCTGCAACATTACCATTATACGAACAACATTATTTGGGTCGGCATCTAGATCATACAACTTGTCTATGTGCATGTTCAACACCTCCCCTGTGAACTGTATGTGCAGTTTAGATTTTGTAGAAGTCATTGCAAAGTAGTCTGTCATCCTTTGCAGTGCTGGGCACTTGGTGAAGTCTGCCAGTCCTCTGTATATGGTCATCTTGGGATCAGCGCCTGCTGTCTTTAGATCATTCTCTTCTGCTTCTACATTGACGTTGATATTTTCTCTGCCTGTGCCTTCCCTACGGTTGCCCCAATTCAATGGTTTGGCATCTTCCATGACCGCTTGTAGTTCCGTCTGCCATCCACCTGTGAACTTGCCTAGGTGTTCGACACAGTCCGTGTCTCGGTGCCACTTATTGAAATGATAGTTGCTTCTTGTTTTTGCTTCTTCCCAATTACTTGTAGACATACACCTGTATTCCTTTCTGTGCGTAATTGTGTAGTCGTCCTTTGTTAGGGAAACTTATTTCCAATAGCCTGCAAAGGTCCACATTGTCCTTGGGTTTGTAAATTCTTTCTTTATTGTCCTTGACGAACTGCATTATGTCTTTGTTCTCTGATTGAATGTGTTCCCACATCTTGTCCAAGTTCTCGAAGTGTTGGTAGTTGGGGTACGTGATGTTGAACTCTCCGCACAGTTTCCACCATTCCAAACACTCATGATCATTCCTGTAAACCATCACAATGGTGCGGTCCTGTGCTTTTAATTGATTGAGTCTATGTGCGAACGTGTGTGATTTTATGATACGCTTGCCTGACATTTCGTCTGCACCCTCAAACCCTCTTTTACTTTTGAATGGTCCATCCCAATCTGTGTTTTCAAACTCCATGCCCGGATCCCAATATGCACCGATGTGCATCAAGTGACTGCGTCCAGGGGTATCAGCATCGTGATAGTAAGTTCTAGCCTCTGAATAGTCTGTGTGATCTATGTCATCACTCCAGTAGATATTCTTAACGACACTACTCCATTTTGATCCCGGTGCCCCTGTAAACAGTATGTACATTATTTTGTCAGCTCTTCCTTGTACACGGCATTGTAACCCAATTGATTCTTTCCAAAATCAGATAGTGTTTTCAATGCACCTGGTGTGATGAATGACTTCAGTGTTCTCACCGCGGCATCACCCTCTGCACCTGTTCTCCATTCGTACTTGCCCACTTTCTTCTCGATAGCGGCCACTGACTCTGGATCCTTGATCATCTTGTCCAAAGCGTCAACAAGTTTTTGTTTGTTTGGATTGCCTGCGTTCACCCAGAATGCTTTCTGTAGTGCATCTCTCCAACTCTTGACAAGTTTGTATGCATCATAGAAGTCACCACTTGGTGCAACTCCGTACGTGGATTCATACAGTGCTTCAAATGTTGGTTCTGTGAAGTTAGGATCAGCATCATGATCACCTGTCTTAACATTTAATAGTCCATGATGGAACCAAGTGTATGCATCGCCTTTGCCTATCACTGGCATCACGTGTTTCTTGTATGCGGCAGGGTTTTCCCTTGTAGCATTTAAGTCACCTCTGATGAATGCAAGTCTTCTCTCAGATCCTTTCATTCCTTTTACCCATACTATCTTGTCCTCAAATGTCTTAACTGGATCACCGTTTGGTCCTGTAAGCAACATAACGATTGCCATGATCTCTGGAGTCATTCCAGATCCCGATGGAAACTGTATAGGTCCGTTCTTTGTGTCTGCCTTGTTCCTTGCACCCACAATGATGTTTAGATTCATGTGTCCTACTGATTCCCAATCAAAGTAATTGTACTCAACGGGTTCAACAAGATATGATATACCGTTACCACCATGTGATACTAATATAGTCTTGTCGTCGAATCTTAGTTCCTTTTGAAACTCGTTTGGTCCCAATTGGTCTCTAGCACCTGGCTTGTAGATCAAGTTGATCTTTTCTCCAAGGTGTTTCTCCCATTCTGCTACAACTATCTGTGCCCACACAGAAGTTCCGCCAGAAGGTTTTTGAGGCACGATTAAATTGTAATCTGCCAAGGCTGTTGTTGTCATTAACACCAAAGCCATTATTGTTTTCTTAAGCATAGTCTAGTCTACTCCGTTTTGTTATTCCCCAATACAGTAATAGTATAACACAGATCATTAAGAAAATAAAGATCGGTCTTGTGATTACATCATTTACCGTATGTAAGGATGTTAATTGATAAGTGAGATTGTATATCCTGTCACTCAACAGGTACCCTATCAGCAGTGCTGGCCTGCTGACTTGGAATTTTTTACATAGCAGTCCCATGATAGAGAATGCTACAAGTACCGCAAGGTCTTCC
>Ga0209535_1003249_pt1 | contig 10396 bp, 17 predicted proteins | sample LinPmetageLP28_FD_184041 | JGI IMG/M metagenome (GOLD analysis project Ga0209535, IMG submission 184041) | Marine viral communities from the Pacific Ocean - LP-28 (SPAdes) (version 2) | ecosystem: Environmental > Aquatic > Marine > Oceanic | place: Pacific Ocean | collected 2009-08-22
CAAAAGAAAACTACAAAGAAGATAAAACAAAATTATTTAAAGCGATACCCGCAGTACAAATAGACTAATGAAAATCAAAATAGAAGTAGAAGTTGACACAGCTCAACAACAAGATCAAAATCTCATAGACGAACTTATAGAGCTTTTAGACTCACTCCGCGATAGATTCCAAGAAGAATAAGGGAGGTTTGACCCTCCCCTATCTTTTATTGATCTCCGTAGATCTCTAGAATCTCTTTCACTGCTTCATGCCTTTCAATATGTGTTTTGTCAAACTGACATATATCAACATATTGATGGTTACGGAAGTTATTATATAACCCAAGGAACTCAAGTAAGCCGTTATTGCTAGGGCGGTCTGCCTGTTGCAAGTCACCTGTTACCACCATCTTAGATCCTTCACCTAATCTTGTGAGAAGCATTTTCATTTGACTAGGCGTTGCGTTTTGCATTTCATCTGCAATTATTACAGAGTTTTTAAAGGTTCTTCCTCGCATATATGCTAAAGGACTAATCTCCAGAATACTTTCTCTCATTTGTCGCTCGACTTCACGTTGACAGAAGTTATCGGAAAAGACGTCAAATATTGGCCTTGTCCATGGAGCCATCTTTTCGTTAAGATCTCCTGGTAAAAAGCCATGTTGTTCGTCTACACTAACTGCTGGTCTCGTAACAATAATTTTTTCAAAGTTTCCATCTTTCCAAGCATCAATAGCCCATTGTACACCTAGCATGGTTTTACCCGTACCTGCTGGACCACATGCAAATACAATATGTGAATTTGCATTGTTCAGCGTTTCTAAGTATGTTTCTTGAGCTTTGTTTTTTGGAGTTAGGACTACACGTTTGCGTGTCTTTTCATTAATGTTTATTACGTTGTTGAAGTTTTGTGAGTGGTGAGATTGTTTTCTTTTACTCTTCATATTAAGCATTTCCTCCGTGCTTTGTTGGGCTCAAACACAGAGTTATACCTATATTAGCGATGTTAAGTCCGTGTTCGAACATACTAATATTTACTCGATCTATTCATATATAAAGCTCTTAGTTTAAATTTGAGCATAAATACAATAACAATAGGAGAACAGGAAATCTCAAATGGCAACTACTAAAGATATTATTGCAAACATTGAACAAATTTATGGTTCAAATAACAGCCTAAATATACTAAAAGACTTTGAACGTGTTTTAGATGAGTTAGATGTATATGTTTATGATGGCTGGTTAGATGGCGAATTAGTCGCTGGTCCTAATGAATCACGATACTTTGTTGAATGTACTTTTATGTGGCCATATGAAAATATGCCTGAGCCACAAGGCGGTAAAAGATTAAAAGAGTATGGCTGTAAAGTAGGCTTTGCAGAATCTGCTATTGCTAAGGTTAGAAAGATTAAAGCAGTAGACGATATTAGACCTGGTACAAGAAAAGGTAAAATCGACTACGATAACATTTGGATGGTAAAAATTGCCATGCCGAAACGTTTAATGAAGAATATTGATCGCGGTTATAAGAACCTTGATAGAAATAAAGTAGATGATATCTTAGCGAACAATGCAGTTAATATGAACCTTGAGCCAGCACAGGAAGTAGCAGCTCAACAAGAGGCACCAGCAGATGACACAGCAGCAGAATAAAGTATTAGAAGAAGGTCTACGTAAAAATGATTTAGTAGATCTAGTATATCCTATGTTTGAAGTAGATAAGTTTAGATCAAAGATGGGAGAGGATCAAGATGTATGCGTTGTAACATTCCAAGCAAAAGATAGATACCCAGCAAGAGATTTAATGGAGTTTATCGAAAAAGGATTTTCATTTGTACTTGATGCAGATGTTAGCTCAGGTGAAAACGAAGAAGGTGAATATTCTGTATTTGTAGAGATTGAAAGAAATAAAAAAATAGCAGAAAACATTAAAGATTTATTGTACGGTGTAACTAAACTAACTGGTATAGACGATTGGAAGTTTCAGTACTACAAAGACAACGATAAGATGTCAGCAACAACAGAAAATTTAAGCAAAGTTATTCCTTCAGACAAACAAATGTATGAAGCAAAGTTAGCCCAGGTAAGAACAGATGAAGTTAAGTCATTCTTTACTAAAACACTTATGGATGACTTAGAACTTAAAGACGATATCATTACATTTTATAAGCCCTTCGGTAATGTTATCAAGATGAAATGGATTAAAGAGGGCGCAACAAAAGATGTAATCGAAGGTCTTGATGCAACTTCAGATATTGGTTTAGATGCTTCTGCTGAAACGTTTTGGTTAAGCAAAGTGCTAGGCGACTATAATATTAATAAGGTTGGCGCTGACTTCGTATTTACTAATGGACCAAAGTCCATGATATTACAAAGGATTGAATAATGAAATTTGAGTTTACAAAAGAGATGTGTGAAGAAGTTTTACACGGTAATAGTAAAGTAGACGAATGGTACGAAGCACTTCTTGAAATGCTTCCTAAATATGAAATTGATACAGTTGATAGAGCAGCAGGATTTCTAGCACAATGCGCTCACGAAAGCCTTAACTTTAGAGTACTTGAAGAAAATTTAAACTACAGTGCAAAAGCACTAGACGCAGTGTTTGGAAAATACTTTGCACGTGGTGGCAGAGATGCAAACGAATATGCAAGGCAACCAGAAAAAATTGCAAACGTAACATACGCAAATAGAATTGGTAACGGAGATACAGAGTCAGGTGATGGTTGGCGTTTCCGTGGTAGAGGTGTTATACAGTTAACTGGTCGTGCTAACTATGCTGACTTCGGTAAAACAATTAATATGACTGCTGAAGAAGTAATTGATTATGTAACTACTATCAAAGGTGCATTAGAAAGTGCATGTTGGTTCTGGGACACAAGAAAAATTAATGCTATGGCTGACAGTCAAGACATTGTTGCTATGAGTAAAAAAGTTAACGGTGGAACAGTTGGACTTGAAGATCGTAAAAAACATTTTAAACATTTCTTAGATGTACTTGGTGGAAACTTTGATCCTAGTAAAGCACCAGCACCAGTTGTTGGTATTTTAAGAGTAGGAGCAAAAGGACCAGCTGTTATGCAAATGCAAGAGAAACTTGGCATTTCAGCAGACGGTGACTTTGGTCCTGGTACTGAAAGAGCTGTTAAAGAATGGCAAACCAAAAACGGTTTAGTTGCAGACGGCATTGTAGGTCCTAAAACACTTGCAAAGTTAATGGAATAGTATGTCCAACGTTTGTCAAAACTGTGGAAGAGAACATGAAGGTACTTTAATAGAAACTTTCAAAGACGGTGATAATAATCCGATCGACATAGTAGTATGTAATTCCCCAAGGTATAAATACGAAGAACAAACTAACGAGGATTAAATTATGTGGAAAGAGCAAGTCATGCAAGTACTAGAAAGACATTTCGGTACTAAAAAACCAATTACCGAAACAAGCCATTTCATAGATGACTTAGATGGAGACGACTTTGATATCGTCGATGTAACTGATCAAGTTTGTAAAAAATTAGAAATTACTATTCCAGAAGAAGATACATTTAATATTGCAACAGTACAAGACTTGCTGAACGAAGTGGAGAAGAACATTGTTCAGTAGTATTAAAATAGCAATGATTCTAGTTGTACTTGCTGCGGCAGGTGGTGGTGTCTTATATGTTAAGGCATTGCAGAAAGATCTTGACACAGCAAAAGCAAATATTATTAAACTAGAAGATGGCATCTCAGAACAAAAAGCTGTAATTGCACAGCAGGAAAAAGATTTTGAATCCATTATTAAAGTCCGAAATGACCTTGAGGACTTAAATAGAGTACTAGAAACTGCAAATAAAAACTTAAATGAAAAATTTAATAAATTAAATGCAGCAGGTGATAGAAGAGACATTGGTGCTTTGTCAGTGAATAGACCGAAGTCCATTGAAAAAATATTAAATAAAGATGAAGTTCACGAGAGACGTTGCTTTGAAATTATAGGCGGTTCTCCGTTAACTGAAGAGGAGTTAAATGCTACAAAGAAGTCACAGATCAATACTGTTTGTCCTGAGTCTGCTAATCCTAACTACGTTACTTACTAGTTGTAGTACGATCCAGCCTTTAGAGATTTTCAAAACAGAAGTTGAGCGTAGGCCTTTAGATTTGCCTTTACCTGAACCAGCACAACTAGAACAAGTTCGCTGGATCATAATTAATCGCGAAAACGCAGAACAAGTATTTACAGACTTAGAAAAGAATAACATTGATCCTGTTATCATAGGATTAACAGACGAAGATTACGAAAACTTCAGAAAAAATTATGCACAAATCCGTGCATACATGATCAAGCAAAACAAAATCATTGATGCTTATAAAGAGTACTACGAAAGCGAAACTGCCGAAGAAAAATAGTGCTAATAAGGGCGATCATAATAGCATGTTTAGTTATGCTTGCCTCCTGTCAACAACTACGCTGTAAACTTAAACCTGGCGTAGATGTAAGCATCGAATCAACAGATACCAAACAACTACCTAACGTCAAGCCCAAAGCTGAAGTTAATTGTGCATTTTAAATAAATACTACTATAATTAACTAGGAGCGAATATGTGGGAAATGATTGAAAGAATGGCGACTGATCGCTTGTGGATTTACACAGCTATCGCAGGTTCTCTACTTGGCGCAGCATTCTTGTTTTGGTTTAAAGACACAAAAATGGCAACATGGGCAGTAGCAAAGTTTGATAACTTTCTTGCTTATCTAGCAGTACGTTGGGGTTGGACTTGGTTACAAGATGATCCAGATGCTTGGCGTGTTAAGTATCCTAAGATCACATCAAAAATCGACGAGTTAGAAAATAGATTAGCAAAGCTAGAAAGTAAAAAGAAATGATTAAGAATCTTAAAGACTTAATTATAATGATGCTTGTAATAGGAGTACTATCACTATTAGGCGTAATCATTATTGGCGACTACTATGTAGCGTTACAAGAAAATAGACCAGTAGACGAAAGTGTTATTACTCTTATGAAAATGGCACTTACAGGATTGATTGGTATTATAGCAGGATATATCGGAAGTAAATAAACAGGAGCGATAAAAAGATGAGTGATGAGAAGATGAGTGAAACTCAAACTAAAAAAGTAAACATTGAACTTGAAGTAGATACCAATGTTGTTGACAGTTCTAAGAACAAATATCAACCTTGGATTGACCTTGCAAAGGCTGTAGACAGTTGGAGAATATTTCCAAGACTGTTTATTACAGTGTATATTGTTTTGTTATATCAAGTTGTACATTGGTACATGGGATTAGGAACAGCAGCTACTATGGAACAGTCAGGACTTGTTTCAGTTGTAGTTGGTGCTGGTGCTGCATGGTTTGGTTTATACGCCGGAACCAGTAAGAAGTAGCCCACTAAGCATTACAAATAAGTACTAGTATGGACTACTATTCTATACTAGGTGTCAATAGAGATGCTTCAGACAAGGAACTTAAATCAGCATATAAGAAAGCAAGTATGCAACATCATCCTGACAGGGGTGGTAACGAAGAAAAGTTTAAGCAAATTAACGAAGCATATTCAACTCTAAAAGATCCGCAAAAAAGACAGCAGTATGATAACCCTCAACCACAAGGATTCGGTCCAGGTGGTTTTGAAGGAATGAATCCTAACGGGTTTGAAGACCTATTTAGAAACTTTGGTTTTAACATGGGGCAACGTAGACCACAGAACAGACAAATTGATCTTGCTCTTGATGTATCTATGGAAGATGTTTACAACGGTAAACAAATTGCTATGGAAGTACAACTTCCTACAGGCAGAACTAAACTAATTGATATCAATGTTCCGGCAGGAGTTGAAGAAGGTCAAACTGTAAGGTATGCTGGCATGGGAGATAACTCTGTCCAAAACATTCCTCCAGGAGACTTAATGGTGCATATTCGTGTTCGCAATCACCCTAGGTTCCAACGCTACGGGGATAATATACTATGTGAAGAAAAAATTCTTATATGGGATTTAATGTTAGGCACACACGCAGTAGTTACAACTCTTTCAGGCAGACAAATTAAACTAAACGTACCAGCAGGCACACCACCCGATACTACACTAAGTTGTAACGGTGAAGGCTTGCCAAATATAAGAACAAAAAAGAAAGGAAACTTGTTAGTAAGAATTAAAGCACTAATGCCAAAAGAATACACAGACGAACAACGTAAAAAGATTATGGAAATAAAACATGGACTATAAATTAGATTTAGATTATAAGTTAGGCTTACACAAAGCACTAAATGAATCTAGTGAAGTATGGGACTTTGATAAAGAAGAGCTAGACCCAGAAAAATTAGAGTTTGATATGTGTAACTTTATGCTAAATCACAACGGCATTGGTCTTGCTGCTAACCAGTTAAATATTAAAAAGAGAGTGTTTGCTATAGGATCAAAAAACGTACCAGGTTTTCCAGAACCGTTCTGTGTTTTTAATCCTGTCATTTTAGAAGCAAGTGAAGAACAAGTACTAGACAAAGAAGGCTGTTTGAGCTTTCCAGGTTTATGGTTACATTTGCAAAGACCTAAGATGATAGTTGCACAATATCAAAACTCAAAAGGCGAAACGAAAGAAGCAAAAGTAGAAGGGTATCTTGCTAAATGCTTTCAGCATGAATTAGATCACCTAAATGGCATTTGTTTTGTTGACAAAGTGAGTCGGTTGAAGTTACAATTAGCTATGAAGAAATTAAAAAAGAGACAAAAATAAATGATTGAACCTAGTAAACAATTACAAAAGATTTTTGATGCCTCTGTAGTAGTTGCGCAGAATCATACGCATACGCATATTACTATTGAGCATTTGGTGTACTCAATTTTTGCTGACCCAGATACATCGGTCGGACTTAAAGAATTTGGTGCTGACGTTGACTTTATTAAAAAGAATTTAGAGCATTACTTAAAAAACAACTTAGGTGATATAGTTTCTAAGGATAAGAATATAACTCCTAAGAAAACTGCATCAGTTGAACGTGTATTGAATAGATGCTTTACACAGGTACTGTTTAGCGGCCGTAATCAAATTGAAGTTGCTGACGTAATCATTAGTGTTATGAGCGAGAAAAATTCTTTTGCGTTTTACTTCTTAGCAAAGGGCGGTATTGATAAGCAAAAGTTTGTAGAGCATTTCCAAGCACATCATATTGGAGAAGAGATGTATGATGGTGGTGTTAGTGGTGACGAAGAAATTAATTTAAGCCCAGATCAGTTAGATAGAATAATTAACCAATTCTGTGTTAACTTGTCTATGAAAGCAAAACAAAGAGTTATTGATCCTGTTATTGGGCGTGACGATGAAATTGAAAAGATTGAATTAGTATTAGCAAGACGTAGCAAAGCAAACGTACTTATGGTTGGTGATCCAGGTGTTGGTAAAACTGCTATCGCTGAAGGACTTGCACGTAAGATTCATGAAAAGAAAGTACCTAAGTTTATTCAAGATCATTTAGTGTTTAGTTTAGATATTGGTTCTTTAGTTGCTGGTAGTAAGTACAGAGGTGACTTTGAAGAACGTATTAAGGCAGTACTAATGGCACTTGAGCGTAAAGGTAAAATTATATTATTCATTGATGAAGCACATATGATGAGTGGTGCTGGTTCAGCAAGTCAAGGATCAAACGATCTTGCTAACATGTTGAAGCCTGCACTTACAAAAGGAAACATGAAAGTTATTGCTTCAACTACTTGGGAAGAGTATAGAAAGTACTTTGAAAAAGATAGAGCATTAATGCGTAGGTTCCAACGTGTAACTATTGACGAGCCAACAGCAGAACTTACAGTTAAAATACTTAAAGGATTGCGTAAGTATTACGAACAGCATCATAATGTTAAAATTACAAATGAAGCAATACAACAAGCAGTAAACTTATCTATTAAGTATATGGCTGATAAGAAGTTACCAGATAAAGCAATTGATATTCTTGATTGTGCTTCAGCAAGATACAAGTTAAACGAAACTGAAGAAACAGAAGAAGTTGTACAGATTGTTGATATTGAACAGGTAACATTCGAACTTGCTAAAATGACAAGTATGCCGCTTGAAACTATATCACAAAAAGAAAGTAATAATCTTGCTGGACTTGATACTGCTATGAAAGATGCAGTGTTTGGTCAGGACAAAGCAGTTGATACTATTCTTGATAAGATCTTTGTTGCACAAAGTGGAATGAAAGATCCTGATAAGCCAATCGGTAGTTTCTTATTCTTAGGGCCAACTGGTACAGGTAAAACAGAAACAGCAAAACAACTTGCAAACAAAATGGGCATGACATTGATACGCTTTGATATGAGTGAGTATCAAGAGAAGCACAGTGTTGCAAGATTGATCGGTGCACCTCCGGGGTATGTAGGATTTGATGACGATGCTGGACAACTTATTAACAAGTTGCAAGAAACACCAAATGCTATTTTATTGCTAGACGAAATTGAAAAAGCACATAAAGATGTATCAAACATTTTGTTACAGTTTATGGATAACGGTTTTGTTACAGGGTCAAATGGCAAACGTGCAGATGGGCGTAACACTATTCTTATTATGACAAGTAACTTAGGTGCTGCCGATAACGAATCTAAATTAATTGGCTTTGCTGATAATGAAAAAGATTCTGAAGATGATAAAGCAGTTAAAAAATACTTTGCTCCTGAATTTAGAAATAGATTAGACGGCACAATTAAATTTGCTAAATTATCTACTAGCAATGTTAAGAGTATTGTTCATAAGTTTATTGGTGAATTGAATACACAGTTAAAAGAAAAACACATTGCAATTAAACTTGACGAAGATACTATTAACTGGTTAACCAAAAAAGGTTACAATCCTAAGATGGGAGCAAGACCATTAAGTAGACTGATCGACAAAACTATAAAGACACCTTTAAGTAGAAGAGTATTGTTTGGAGATTTAGTTAACGGTGGTAAAGTTGCTGTTCACATTGAAAATAACGAACCTGCATTTACAGTTACACCTATGCCTAAGCCTCTAACTAAAGAAGAGAAGAAGGCACAAAAGCTAGCCGCCAAGGCTGGTAAAGATGCTTAAGACAGCAAAAAAAACTAAAAAGAAGTTTTATAACAAGTATATCTACAAGGTTAGCTTACGATTAGAAGGTGCGTATGCTTTACGTACACTAGGACATCAAGAGATCTTGGACTTTGCGACTGGTTTACGACCACCTCCACAGTCAGATGATGATATGTTTACTACCCAATCTTGGCGAACAAAGAATGCTCATATGATATTAAAGCATGGGCAAACATGGATATCTTTTTTAGGCATTATTAATACAGTACCAAAGAATGAAGCAACTATTCGAATTGAAACAAATATACTAGACGTGTATACAAATAACAAAACACTCTACAAAACACTTTGTTATGAGTTTGCAGATATAACTAGAAACAGGTATGAGCCTGCTCCTGGTATGAAAGACACTTTACTTGATAGCAATCAAGAAATATTTGTAAAAGAATTACCACACAGCATGTACAATTATCAAGTAGATCTTAAAACTCCTACATCGTTAAAGTACAATGAACTTGTAAGTTTAGCAGAATGGTGTAAGTCAAGGAAGCCTGCTATTGCATTTACCGATGCTACGTATAACTGGCTTCTTAAACGCGATGTATACAACACTAGACGTTGGATATACGTTGATACGGAAAGTACACTACTGATGCTTAGATTGCGCTGTAACGACCTCTTAGGCACTGTGCGTAAATATATAAAAACAGGTAAATAGTAGTATGAGCGAGAGTAGACAACTATTAGGTCCTGTAACTTCAATTGTATCCGATTCAGCCTATACATATGGCAGCAAGAAGAAGGGTGCAGGATATCATAAAAACAATGACGGTGTGCATACAGTTGCGTACTATGTCAATGCCTTTCAGGGTACTATTAAAGTACAAGGTACACTAGAAGAAGAGCCGGGCGAAAATGACTGGGTAGATGTAATAGAATGGGGTGGTGATAGTGCTTATTACGGCCAAGGAATAGAAGATTACATAGGTACACAGACGTTTACAGGCAAATTTATATGGCTAAGAGTGGGTCATAACGTTCAAGACGGACAAATAGTCCAGGTCCTTTATAACTACTAAGTTTGATTAATAACGCTAAATACAGTATAATCTTGTAAAGAGAGGTATACTATGCGCGATCTATTGAAATTATTAGAATCAATCGAAAATGAAACTGTAACAGAAATGTCTGATCTTGAAGAACAAACCTTTAATGGTGAAGAGTTCTTTGAATACTACGGCTATCTACCATGGCACGAAGATGTTCCTGTAGAAGAAGCAGAATATCAAGGGCGCAAAGTTTCACTTGGCAAGCCAACTAGAGGCGATGTCAAAAAGTTTAAAGTGTATGTAAGAGATCCCAAAACTAAAAAC
>Ga0209535_1003250_pt1 | contig 10395 bp, 13 predicted proteins | sample LinPmetageLP28_FD_184041 | JGI IMG/M metagenome (GOLD analysis project Ga0209535, IMG submission 184041) | Marine viral communities from the Pacific Ocean - LP-28 (SPAdes) (version 2) | ecosystem: Environmental > Aquatic > Marine > Oceanic | place: Pacific Ocean | collected 2009-08-22
AGATTATCTTAATATAAGGTAGCATTACCATGGCAGATGCTTGGGGTGAAAATAATTGGGGCGAAGGCGCATGGGGCCAACAAAGCTCAATTACAGTATCTGTTACTGGACTATCAACAACAACAGCTATAGGAACTGAGTCTGTTGTTGCAGATGCAATAGTATCCGTTTCAACTTTATCTATGACCAGTGCGTTAGGCACTGCCGTAGGTGAACCTGAACACGTAGTATCACCCACAGGTGTTTCATTCGAAACACAACTCTCTGGAGCATTAGCAATTGAAGAAGGTGCAGGCGTTGTCTTGCCAAGTCTTTCTATGGCTTTCACTGCAGGTGATGAAACAGCTACAGGTACAGTAGACGCAGGTTGGGGAAGAAATACTTGGGGATCTTTTGCTTGGAACGAAAACATAACACAAGAGGTTAGCGTCACAGGAGTGGCGATGACCACCACACTTGGAACAACTACTCAAGAAGTTGGAACAGGTGTCATTGTAAGTCCAACAGGATTAGCAATGACAAGTGCTCTTGGCACAACATCTCAAACAGGAACAGCAGTAGAAACTTTAGATAGTTTAACCGTTGGTGTCGCTTTATCAGGAGCCACTGTTTCTGGTGAAGGAAGTGCTGCAGTAATAGCACCTTCCGATCAATTAGACTTTGCTATAGGAACTCCTACTATTGAAATATTTACACAAGTAGACCCTGTTCCAGTCACGATGACTTCAGCTTTAGGTACTGCTGTTGCAGAAGCCGATGCTCTAGTCACTCTTGGCAGTTTAAGCATGAGTTCTGCGCTAGGCACCGAAACTGTAGAAGTAGGTACAGGTGTCATTGTAAGCGTTTCAACAGTAGCCTTATCTTTTGCGGAGGGTACTGCTACACCAGAAGCGGGTGCTACAGTAAATGTAACAGGTATTGACTTATCAATAATAACAGGTAATCCTTTCTCTACACCATGGGCAAACGTGGTAACTGGAGCAAGTAATACTTGGACAGAGGTAGATGCAGCATAAAAAAATTGTTGCTTGGATAACAAAAAAAGATATATTTTAGGAAGGTAAAAACATGGCAAGTACATTTTCAGATAGACTTAAACTAGAACTCATGGCCACAGGAGCCAATGCCAATACTTGGGGCACAAATACCAATAACAATTTAGAGGTTCTCGATGCTTTTGCAGCAGGTTATTTATCCAAATCAGTTGCAGGTTCAGCAAATATAACACTTACAACAGCTAATGCTTCAGACACTGCTGAATCATCCAATAAAACTTTAGAATTAACAGGCACTTTAACAGGAGATATTGTGGTATTTATTCCTGCAGCGGAAAGCGAATATAACTTTTTTAACAATACTGCAGGTTCTCAAACTTTAACCATTGCAGCAACAGGGCATACAGCAAACGGTGTTGCAATCGCTCAAGGTGCGAAGACAACAGTATTTTGTGATGGTTCATCAAACTTTAATGTAGAGATTATTTCATCCACAGACGCAGGAGCGCTAGGATCTGGAACTTTACCAGACGCTAGATTCCCTGCAACTTTACCCGCAACCTCTGGAGCAAATTTAACTGCTCTTAACGCATCGAATTTAGGATCAGGAACAGTGCCTGATGCTCGTTTTCCCGCAACACTTCCTGCGGCATCGGGAGTAAACTTAACTGCACTTAACGCATCGAACCTTGGTTCAGGAACTGTAGCTGACGCGCGTTTAGGTACAGTATCTGTTTCAAAAGGTGGTACAGGTTTAACTTCTGTTGGTTCTGCAGGACAAGTTTTAACAACAAACAGTGGAGCTGATGGTTTAGAATATACTACTATCGTAGGTGGTGGTGGATATAATATGCAAGTTTTTACAAATCCAGGAACATACACTCCTACTTCAGGTATGAAAAATGTTAAAGTCACTGTAGTAGGTGGCGGTGGTGGAACTCCAGGAGCACAAGATGGCACGTCCGGTTCTCAAAAAAGTGGTGGTGGCGCAGGTGGTGGCGTGGCATACGAAGAAATATCTGCCGCATCAGTTGGCAATAGTCAACCTGTTACCGTTGGATCTGGAGGCGGTGGAGGTAATAATGGACAAAATAATTTTGGAAACGGAAATCCAGGAGGAACAAGTAGTTTTGGTTCTTTCTTGTCTGCAACAGGTGGAGCAGTAGGCACTAACTCACAAAGTACTACTAATCCTGCAGCGGCAGGCGGATCAGGATCAGGTGGAGATTATAATGGAAATGGTCAACCCGCCATGGGTCAAAACCTTAAAGATGGCGGTTCTGCAGCGAATGGCTTTGGATTCGGTGGTTTTTTTGAGCCAAATCTATCTTTCAAAGGAAACCCTGGCACTGGATTCGGTGGTGGTGGTGGTGGAACTCAAAGTAGTAATACTACAGACCCTCTTGGTGGAAGTTCTGGTGCAGGATCAGCAGGTGTAGTAATTGTTGAGGAGTATTTATAATGGCTAAAGCATTAATAGCTAAAAACGAAAGAGTTCGTAGAATAAACAGTTGGGTTACTGCTACTAATGAAGACGGTAGTACGTTTAAACAACCAGATGAAGATTACATTGACGGTGCTTATAGAATAGCTCAAATCAGTGAAACTGAATTTGAAGTGCACTCAGATTTATTTTGGGTGGAATGTAATTCCTCAGTTACTGAGCATCAATATTATTATGATAGTAACGACTCAACAATTAAATTGATTAATAACGCTACTCCTGAATAAAACTTGAACTCTCAAAATAAAAGGATATTCTGAAACTAGAAATGACTTCTAGTCCAGAAATGTTTAACCAAAATGGTTACGCTTATATTTCTAACTTTTTAGATAAAGAAAATTGTCAACAGTACGTCAATGAAGCTAAAAAATTAATTGAGCAGGGAAAAGCTACAAAAGATGATCAATGTCCTTTGTCTTTTTCTTTAGAGCGCACAAGTCTTTTTGATTCACTTTTAGAACAACTCACACCTAATATTGAAACTGCAACAGGTAAGAAACTTTTACCTACCTATGCTTATGCTCGTTGGTATTCTCCCGGGGAGGAATTAAAACTTCATCGAGATAGACCTGCTTGTGAAATAAGTGCAACAATTACTCTAGGTTTTCAAGGAAATTCTTGGCCTATTTATATGGGTTATGATGATAATAAACAAAACTGTAAACAAATTAATATGAATGTTGGAGATGCCGTCATTTATAAAGGTCGAGAAATTTATCATTGGAGAGAAAAATACAATGAAGGCGATTGGCAAGTACAAGTTTTTATTCATTATGTAGATGCAGATGGTCCTTATAAAGAATGGAAATACGATAAGAGAGAAGCATTATCTCATCATACAAATAAGAATAGTGAACCTTTCAAAATTATAAAAGAATCGTTTTCAAAACAATCATTAAAAAACATTATAAATACTTTAGAGTCTAACATGGATTTATCTGTGGATGCTCAATTACGAAACAATGTTGTAGATAAAAAAGTGAGAGACAGTAAAAAAATAGAAATCGATGTAAACAAAGGTATAGCATCTTCTTTAATTGGTATTGGTTTTAATTGTAATAATAAATTTTGGAATTTTGACATATCTCATGGCAATCAATCTGAATTTTTACGCTATGATAAAAACGGTCATTTCGCACAACACACTGACACTATGTTAGACGTGATTCATCCTGAGACAAGAAAATTAACAATTATAACTGTTTTAAATGACGACTATGAGGGAGGTAACCTTTATTTTATATACGGATCACATAAAATTTATCCTAAATTAGAACCAGGAGATGTTATTGTTTTTCCTTCTTTCATAGTGCATGGAGTAGAACCAATTACTTCAGGAATAAGAAGATCAGTAGTAACATGGTTGGTAGGGCCATATTTTAAATAAAATGATTAAACCAGAAGAAGTAAAAGATAAAAATTTTAAAATATTTTTAGGAATGCCAATGTATGGGGGTTTATTAACTGAACCAACTTTACATGGTTTATTAGAAATTCAAAATTGGACAAGAACAGCTGGAGTTGGTATGAGAATACAAACTATGGGAAATGAAAGTCTCATCACTAGAGCTCGCAATACACTCGTATCTATGATGCTAGATCAAACAGATTTTGCGTCCACTCATTTATTATTTATAGACGCGGACATAGGTTTTCATTGGCAAAATATTGAAAGATTAATATGTGCAGATAAAGATGTAGCCTGCGGTATCTATCCTAGAAAACATATTCATCTAGAAAAGATAAAAGGAATTCTTGAAGAGTATCCAGATATTAGCACTGAAGAGATGGAAGCTAGAGCTTTGGGGTACAATGTAAATTTTGACAATCCAGAAAACTTAAAAGGAGAAGCAGGGTTCTTTCCAGTAAGCGAGGCAGCTACAGGAATGATGTTAGTAAAAAGAGAAGTATTTACTAAGATGATGAAAAAATTTCCTGAGAGAAAATATGAAACGGATCAAATTGTAAATGGTCTGCATTATAGATCTGATAACTGCTATGATTTATTTGCCGTTGGTCCTTATCAAACAGGAGATCAAAAAAGATATTTGTCAGAAGATTATTACTTCTCTCGTTTGTGGCAAGAATGTGGTGGACAGATATGGGCTGATCTAGCTATGCCATTAACACACTTTGGTAGCAGGGCATTTAAAGGACATGTTGGATCTTTAGTTGCTCCCAAAGATACCAAATAAATGAAAGAACTTATTTTAGATAAACAATCTATTTTTGTTACAAAATTTGAAGGTGACTTAAATTTGATAAACGAAAATATAAAAAGTGTTCAAAACTTAGATAAAGAAGGAAGAGAAGTGAGTAATAAAAATGGCTATCAAAGTAATGCTATAAATTATGGTTTTGAAGAACTTAGATTTGAAGTGGAAAAAGGAGCTTCACAGTTATTACAAGATTCAGTTTTTGTTCACCATCCTTGGTTAAATATTAATAATGGTTTTTCAAGTAACTCTACTCACTTACATTTAGATAAAACCTCTGGATATTATTTTTATTTTACTTGTGTTTATTATCACGAAGTCTGTTGTGAAAATAGTCCAGTTATATTTGAAACTTTAATTCCTAGTATATTTACTCAAAAACTTGAGTATATTCCAAAAAATCAAGATATGGTTTTTTTTTGGGGGTCTATACCTCATAGCGTAAAATCATGTTTACAAGAAAACCATACAAGAATATCTTTAGCTTTTAATATTCAAAGCAATCGTGTATGAGATTAGGTAAAAAAATATGAGCGCTGAAGTAAAAGTAATTTACGATTTTTTTCATTTTAATGAAAATATTTACAACATTTGTAAAAAAGCAGAATTTTATAATGTGAACGATTTTGAAAAAAACTTTGGAGGAGATAATACTTGGCCAGGACAAAGGACGCAAAATTTAATACATTATAATTATACTTTGTACACTCACATTATTTCTTTTTTAAACGTACACAAAATTTCTACAAAAGATTATAGAGTAGTAGATGCTTATGGTCATTTAAGATTTTCTGGAGATAATGATATTGATTGGGTACATGACGATCCATGTGACACAGCAATAATTTATTTATCTGAAACTAACCTTGAATCTGGAACATCTTTTTTTGCTACAGACAAACAAACAGAAATATCTTCAATTAAATTTATTCAAAACACCTGTGTTTTTTTTAATCAAGGTTTAATGCATAAGTCTGTTGGAAATCATGGTCAAGATATTAACGATGGTAGAATGACTTTAAATGTTTTTATGTACAAATAGTGACAAAAGAAATAAAATTTTCATCACCTATATTTGATCTGATTGATCAACCAACTCCTTCTGTTTTAAAAATTCCAAAATCTTACAAGAAAATGTCTCCCTTTTTTAGTTCAGATAAATACGATAGCGTAACTATAAAAAAGTGCATACCCTTTTTAGATGCCTTAACAATAGGATATATAATAACAACACCAATAGATTATTTTATTAAAATATCTGAAGAAAAAGAAGAAATTAAGTTTGATCTACAATATGATGAAAACGTTCCTGATGTATTTAGACACTTAATTGGTATATCTCATCACGATAACAGGCAAGTTCCTGAAGGAGTTAGAAATCAATATAGAACTGTGAACGCAATAATGAAGTGGATAAATGCTTGGACCATAAAAACACCTCCAGGATATAGTTGTATTTTTACTAATCCCTTTAATAGAAACTTACCTTTTAGAATTATTGACGGTGTTGTCGATACGGACCAGTATAATTTGCCTATACATTTTCCTTTTTATTGGACACAAGACTATTCTATAAAAGAAACTTTATTACCTAAAGGTACACCCATGGCACTAGTGATACCGTTCAAAAGAGAAGACTGGAAAATGAAGATTGAAAAAGGTAGCATTGACAATGTATTAAAAAATCAATTAAAATTATCTCATTATATTATAGATAAGTATAAAAGACTATTTTGGAGAAAAAAGTCTTTTAAATAAGATCCTTTATTTGATAAAAAAACATAGTATATTACCTCAATGCCATTAGTAAATTTTAGACCCGCACCAGGTATCAATAAAGAAGTAACCGATTACACAGGCGAAGGCAAGTGGACAGACGGTGATAATGTGCGTTTTTTTCAAGGATCTCCACAAAAAATCAAAGGATGGGAAAAGTTTATAGCTACAACCTTGGTTGGTGTAGCTCGTGATATGCATGCTTGGGTAGCTTTAGATGGCACAAGGTATAATGCGGTAGGCACTGATAGAAAGCTTTATGTTGTGGAAGAGGGTTTAGCCTACGATATTACTCCAATTAGAGAAACACAAGCTCTCACTAATCCTTTCACAACAAATGCAACAACTTCTGTTGTGGTAACAGACACCTCTCATGGTGCACAGAAGGGTGATTTTGTTACCTTTGATTCTTTTTCAGCTATTGATGGCCTTGATATGAATAAAGAGTTTGAAGTTACATCAGTTGCTAACACTGATGCTTACGTAATCACTACTGGCTCGGCTGCTTCAGGATCCACTGCAAGTGGAGGAGGTAGTGGTAATGCGAAGTATCAGATTACTATTGGACCAGAGATATCAACATCAGCTTTTGGTTGGGGTACAGACTCGTGGGGAGCAGGCACATGGGGAACCCCCTCAACTGTTTCTAATGTTACACTAGAAGCGAGACAATGGTCATTGGATAATTTTGGTGAAGATCTTATTGCTACTGTTTTAAATGGTGGAGCTTTTCAATGGGATACCTCAGCAGGCGTGGCCACAAGAGCAGCCGCAATATCAGGTGCTCCTACAGCATCAAGATTAAGTTTAGTTTCAACTCCTGACAGACACCTAGTCTTTATGGGTACTGAAAACACGATTGGCACAACAGGTTCTCAAGATGATTTACTTATAAGATTTTCAAGTCAAGAAGATATTACGACGTATCAACCTACCGCAGAAAATACTGCAGGATCACTACGTATTGCTGACGGATCACGGATCGTGGCGGCAGAGCGTTCTAGAGGTCAGTTACTTGTTTGGACAGATACATCACTACACTCCATGCAATTTATTGGGCCACCTTTTACTTTTGGTCTAAGACAGCTTGGTCAGAACTGCGGAATTATTGGTAGTCATGCAGGTGTAGATATTAATGGTGTAAGCTATTGGATGTCGCAAGATTCTTTTTATCTATTTGATGGTACTGTTAAAAAACTTCCTTGCACAGTAGAACAATTTATATTTGACAATATTAATATTACAGGATCAGAAAATGCTTTTGCCGGGCACAACGGCGAGTTTAATGAAATTATGTGGTTCTACCCTAGAACAGGATCAGACACAATTAATGCTATAGTTGCTTATAACTATTTGGAAAGAACTTGGTGGACAGGAACTTTAGATAGAACTACTTGGATTGATAGAGAGGTTTATGAAAACCCTGTTGCAACGGATTATTTACCAACTACCACGGCTAACAATGAAGTTATATCTGGGCTTACTGACGGTGCATCACAATTATTTTTACATGAAACAGGTAATGATGCAGACGGAGCAGCTATAACTGCTTTTGTTAAATCAGGTTCTGTTGAAATAGGAGAAGGTAATGATTTATTATTTGTTTCTAAACTAATACCTGATGTACAAAATCAAAGTGGCACATTAAATGCAAAGCTAGAATTTAAAAATTATCCTAACAATAGCATAAGCGTTACTAAAACTGCTACCTTTACAGATAGCACAGAATTTGTTAGTTTAAGAGGTAGAGGTAGAGAATTTACAGTTAATGTAGTTTCAAATACAACAGGAACAGCTTGGAGACTTGGAACACAAAGATTTGACATACAGCCAGATGGTAGACGATAGTATTTTAAATAAACTAAATAAAGTTAAAGTAAAACTTACAGAACAAGAAGTTTTAAATAGACTTCTTGATAGAATGAGGTGGCCAAAAAATTACTTGAGTGGTCAACCAAGTGTTGAAGCTATAAAAGAAGACGGTACAAAGCATCAAGATTTTTTTGATGAAGATCTATATTTAAATTCAGCAAGAGCAGTGAAATGTTATGAAGAAGGTTATTCTTTAATTTTATCTAACATAGGTGGTTTTAACCGCGATACATTTTTAGTGCAAGAAGTGTTAAATGATCATTTTCAAAAGCGTATAAATTGTAATTTTTATTTTGGTAATGGATTGAAATCAGTTTCCTTTGAAAAACACAATCATGATTATCCTGTTATAGTTAAAAATATTTATGGTACTTCGAAATGGATAATTGATAAACGAGAGGTAGTTTTGAAAGATCAAGATGTAATTTGGTTTGAAAAAGATACAGATCATCAAGTGATTGAAATTAGTGATGCAAAACTATCAATGACGTGTAATGTTGGATAATGTTTTTATTATGGCACACATTATTAATTGTTGGTTTTATAGGAATATCGTTTATTCTTGGATTTATAGCAGGTAAAAAACATGGCAAAATTAACTTTACAAAGATTCCCAGATCCAAGATCTGAATATGATGCAGCTCAAGCTGCAGAACTAATAAGACAACTAGAAGAAATGATTCAACAGTTAAACACACAATATACACAAGACACTCAAGAAGAATCAACAAGAAGGGCATGGTATTTTAGTGGCTGATGTATTTAAAAGATTTATAACTAATGTTACTACAACAGATTTAACCACTGTATTTACAGTGCCCACGGCCAACGTAGCTGCAATACCTCCAGTTCCTGTTTCTACTTTTATTGTAAAAACCATCAACACACACAACTATCATGGAACGAATGCAGTGACTGTAGATATTGATCACAATAATGGAAGTGCAGACTTTCAAGTATTTCAAGTTGATGTATCTGCTAGTGATACCAACACTATATCTACTAGTATGGTGTATGCCGAAGGTGACTCTTTAAAAGTACAAGCTAACGCAGCCTCTAGGGCAATGATTGAAGTATCAGTATTAGAAGTTAAACAACAACAATAATCCTATTGATTTCCTAGTTTTTCGACTATAAAACTATACTATGGCAAAAATTGTAGACGAACCAAAAATCTTACGTTATGACGAGATTGGTGGTAAACAAATCCCTGTTTATAGTGCTAAAGTAGAGACAACCATTACTAATACTAAAACAGGTCAAGAGTATAATTCACACGAAGAATGTCAGGCAGATATTGACAATTCAGAAACAGACACAACAGAAGCAGATATTAGAAGAGATGTTCACGTAACAGCTCCCAATGTATTTGCAGGGGCACACACCCTACCGGAGTAAAAAATGTTTAAAAAGATTCTACCCGCAGTTACAGGAGCAATAGGCTTCGCAATAGGAGGACCATTAGGAGCCTCTATTGGTGCAGGACTAGGGTCGGCAGTTAGAGGAGACAATCCTGCTAACATAGCCACATCAGCATTGATGGGTTTTGGTTTAGGAAGTTTAGGTGCTAGTGCAGGTTTAGTTGGAGGACAAGGACTAGGAGCATTGGGGTCTAGTGCAAAAACTGCAGTTGGTTTAGGACAAGGAGTGGGAGGATCTTCCGCTATGGCAAGACCAGCTTTAGGTCAAGCCGCAACAGATGCTACTACTACCCCTAGTGTTTTTCAAAGAGGAGCAGAAGCATTTAAAGGCATGAGTGGTTTAACAAAAGGTGCATTAGGTTTGGGCGCTATAGGCGCATTGGCATCTATGGGCAAAGAAGAAGAAGAAGGCACTGCAGTGCCAGATTCTCCATTAGCAGGTAGTATTGCTCCTTTAGATATGAGTAGCGCACCTGTAACTTATTTTGATGAGTCCACAGGAGAATATGGTGCAGCCGCACCAACTTATAGAAGTTTAAAAGACGGAGGCTTTCCTAGAAAGACAGGACAGATCTCTGGCCCCGGCACAGAAAAGTCTGATGACATTCCTG
>Ga0209535_1003251_pt1 | contig 10395 bp, 10 predicted proteins | sample LinPmetageLP28_FD_184041 | JGI IMG/M metagenome (GOLD analysis project Ga0209535, IMG submission 184041) | Marine viral communities from the Pacific Ocean - LP-28 (SPAdes) (version 2) | ecosystem: Environmental > Aquatic > Marine > Oceanic | place: Pacific Ocean | collected 2009-08-22
TCTACTACTTACTTAAGTAATTACTTTCCACAAGGACTATTGTATGCTTGTTTAGTAGAAGCATTTGGATTTTTAAAAGGTCCAATGGAGATGTTGACACTGTACGAGAATAAGTATAAAACATCAATACAACAGTTTGCAGGAATGCAAATTGGGAGAAGAAGAAGAGACGATTACACTGACGGAACTGTTAGAATACAAGTCAAATCACCTTCACCCTAAACTAGGAGAAAAAAATTATGGCAATAACATCAGCGGTATGTAACAGTTTCAAAACAGAAGTTTTACAAGCTTTACACAATTTTACAGCATCATCTGGAAACAGTTTTAAATTAGCTTTATACACAAGTAGTGCTACTATAAATAAATCAACAACAGCTTACAGTTCAACAAACGAAATTTCTAACACATCAGGATCTGCTTATTCTGCAGGTGGTATAGCACTTACAAGCGTGACTCCAGCTTTATCAACTGACACTGCATGTTGTGATTTTTCAGATGTATCTTTTACATCAGCTTCTTTCACAGCTAATGGTTGTTTAATATATAATGATACAAACGCTGATAGAGCAGTTTGTGCAATTGCATTCGGTGGAGACAAAACTGTATCATCTGGAACTTTCACAATTCAATTTCCAACAGCAGACGCATCTAACGCAATCCTTCGTATAGCATAGGGAGGAACTCCTTATGGCATCTATTTGGGGTGGCGATAATCCTTCAGTAGCATGGGACCAAAATTCTTGGCAATCTAATACTTTAACTGTTTCTTTAACAGGTGTACAATCAACATCATCCGTAGGGTCAATAGAAGCTTTTAACGAAGAAGGTTGGGGCAGGCAAGAATGGGGCAACTCCGGTTGGGGTGTAGAATATTCTGTTGCACTAACAGGATTAAGTACAACTTCTAGTATTGGAAGTGTTACAGCTACTCAAATTATTACTACAGAATTAACAGGATTATCTTCTACATCTAGTTTAGGTTCCCTTAATTTAGATCTAACTTCTGTTGTATCACCAACAGGTTTACAAGCACAAACAGAACTTGGAACTTTTGACAACGCAGGTACTTTAGTTGGTTGGGGTAGAAACGGCTGGGGTGAAGAACCTTACGGAGATTCATTTAATAAACTTATTCAACCATCTGGACTTTCTACAACTTCTAGTGTTGGTTCTTTAACTTTAAATTTAGAATCTGTAATATCTCCAACAGGAGTAAGTTCTACTTCAAGCAATGGTTCTTTAGGTTTCGTTATAGATTCTACACCTGTCATAACAGGTGTCAGTGCAACATCTACTGTGGGAAGTATTTCTCCAGCGGATGTCATGGGACTTACTGGGGTAAGTGCAACATCTAGTGCAGGAAGTATTTCTCCAGCGGATGTCATGGGACTTACTGGGGTAAGTGCAACATCTAGTGTTGGAGAGATAGAAATAGTTGAAAAACTAGAAGTCCTTATAACAGGGGTTAGCACTACTTCAAGTGTAGGTTCTATCATACCAGAAATAGGTGTTCCATTAACCGGTGTTTCTACAACGTCTGCAACAGGTACAATTACACCAGAAGATGTAATGGGATTAACTGGACAAGAAGCAGTGTCTAGTGTAGGAGAGATTATTATAATAGGTTTCCAAGATGTTAATATTGTAGGAAATACTAATTATTCAGATGTTGACGTTGTGGGCGAAACATCGTATACAGATGTAACACACGTAGCTTAGGAGAACAAAATTATGGCATCAACATACACAGATCTTGGTTTAGAATTAATGGCAACCGGCGAAAATGCTGGTACTTGGGGAACAAAAACAAACGCAAATTTAAGTCTTATTGAACAACTTACAGGTGGAGTTTTACAAGTTTCTACTGCAGGTGGCGCAGGAACTACAACTTTAACTATTGCAGATGGTGCTTTAACAGGTACTGCCCAACAAAGAGTTATAGAATTAACAGGATCAATAACAGGAAACAGAATTATAGCTTTTCCTTTACTTACAGAAAATTTTTACATTATTAAAAATGGTACATCAGGTGCATACACAGTACAATTAAAAGCAGTATCGGGTTCAGGAGCAACGGTTACTTTTTCAGCTACTGACAAAGGATACAAACTTATTTATCTTGATGGTGTTGCAACAAACACTGGAGTTTTTGAAGCAGCTATAGGTGAGGCAAATGAAGTAACTCTTACTGGAACACAGACTTTAACAAACAAAACTTTAACAGACCCTATATTAAGTCCTGGATCAGCAACTGCTGGTAAGGTAGAATTTTTAGAAGGTACAGACAATGGTACAAACAAAGTAACATTAATTGGTCCTGCTTCAACAGCAGATGTTACAGTAACATTACCCGCAGCAACTGACACATTAGTTGGAAAAGCTACAACAGATACTTTAACAAATAAAACTTTAACTAGTCCTGCAATAGGAACAAAAATTTCAGATACAAATGGAAATGAATTATTACTTTTAACAGCTACAGGTTCAGCAGTTAATGAATTTACTTTAGCAAATGCTGCAACAGGTAATGGTCCAATTCTTTCAGCAACAGGTGAAACTAATGTTGATATAAATTTAAACCCTAAAGGAACAGGAACTCTTAAATCAGGAACAGCTGCAGTTAAAATTGCAGGAACAGAGACTATGTGGGTTCCAGCTTCAGCAATGTATGGAGCAACAACAAATGGTGCTGACCCTCAACAAGTTGAAACAACAGCAACAAGACCTGATATGAAAGTATTAGATTTTGATAAAGCTACAGATGAATTTGCACAATTTTCAGTTGCTTTTCCTAAATCATGGAATGAAGGAACAATAACTTATCAAGTATATTGGACACCCGGTGGTGCAAGTACAGGTGTATGTATTTGGGGATTACAAGGTGTAGCATGCGGAGATAGTGATACTATTGACGTTGCTTATGGAACAGCAGTTACTGTTTCAGATACTGGTATAGGAACAATAGAAGATCAACAAGTTTCAGCTGTAAGTAGTGCAGTTACAATTGCAGGATCTCCTGCAGTAGATCAACAAACTTACTTTCAAATATTCAGAGATGCAAATGCAGGTGGGGATACTTTAGATGATGACTGCAGACTTCTTGGTATTAAAATATTCTTTACTACTGACGCAGCTAACGACGCATAAGGAATTTAGATATGAGAGACAAATTAAATCAACCTCTTACTGTTGAAGGCAAGAGTTCAAATAAAAAAAAATCAACCCGAGGTAAATCTTTTGGTTATCAAGTCTTAGGATTTGGTGCTGGGGGTTCTGCGCCGGTTTTTATGGAAGCCAGTGGTGGATCAACATCTACATCAGGTAACTATAAAATACACACTTTTAACTCTAGCGGACAATTTTCAGTAAGCGTACTCGGTGATACTCCTGATGTTGATTATTTAGTTATTGGTGCTGGAGGTGGCGGTGGTGACGCTGGGCCGACAGGTGCTGCCGGAGGTGGCGGCGGGTTTTTAACAGGATCTCAAACTTTAACTTCTGCAACAAACTATGCTGTAACAATAGGGTCAGGTGGAGGCGGAAACGGATCGAATGGTAAAGGTTCAGACGGTGGTTCATCAACTTTCGCAGGTAATACTACTGCTACAGGACAAGGTAGTGGAGGAGGAGGCGGAACAGGTCAATCAGGAGGCCAAGGTGGCTCTGGCGGTGGTGGAGCTGGACAAGGCGGAGGACCGGGTAACTCTACACAAGGAAACGTTTCAGGTGGATCAGGATTTGGAAATTCAGGAGGAAATGGATCAGATGCTAATGCTGGTGGAGGCGGAGGTGCTGGAAATGGCGGATCACAACCAGATGGCGGACAAGGTAAAGCAGACTCAATAACAGGATCATCAGTCACATATGCTGGCGGTGGTGGCGGAGGTTCATGGGGTGGAACAGCAGGTAATGGTGGCCAAGGCGGCGGCGGTACCGGTGGACAAAACCTTGGCGGCGGAGGCTCAAATGGAACAAATGGCCTTGGCGGCGGAGGCGGCGGAGGCGTTGATGCTTCAGGTGGATCTGGTGGAAACGGAAGAGTAATAGTAAGGTACTTGGTAGCATAATGGTAAAATATTTAGCAAAAATAAATAATAATATTGTTGAGAATACTGTCATATTTGAAGACGAGGATTTTGCAAAAGGCATAGATCATTGTAAAAATTTAATTGGAGATACTGAAGGTACTTATATTGAATGTACAAAGGGTGTTAGTGGGGATCATTATGATCCAAATTCAAATGTATTTTATCCACAAAAACCACATGAAAGCTGGATTTTAAATAGTGAGTTTGAATGGGAAGCACCAGTTACAAAACCTGACAAAGGTTCTAATGTTTTAGTTACTTGGAATGAAAGTAATTTAAGGTGGGAAGCGTTCTCTGAAGCACTGGAAGCTGCTGATAAATACTGGGATACAGAGACTTCTACTTGGTTAGATATTTAAATAAAATTAAACCAACCAGTAACAATATATTTTTCATATTTTTTAGAAATAATGCCTCTATGAGCATGGGTCCAATCAGAAGGCCATATTATTGTTAATCCTTTTTTAGCTTCTGTTTTAATGTTTTGGTAATAAAATTCTGTACCACCATTTGGTACATCGTTTAAATAAGTCATAAATACTAATTGTCTATGTGATGTAGTTTTTCCATGTCTTTCTTGATGCCATTTTTTAAAACCATCTTTAGGTTTGTAATATTGTATGTTTGTCGGTTCTACCATATTTGAAAATTTTTCTACTTCATTGACCCAAGTATATTTTTTGCAGTATATCTTCAATACTTTACTTAATTCATTATTATACTTTTGCATTAATTGATGATTACTATTTAAAACTAAATCTAAGCTTTTCTTTGTTTTTACATCTACATAAAGCTTCTCTTGATAACCAACTACACCATTTGTAGCTCTATGCCTAAAATTTTTATGGTACTCTATTATTTCATCACATAAATTTTTATCTATGTAACCACCTGCCATAAAAGTTTGTGTTGGAAATTTTATTTGTTTTATCATAACGTTTGTTTTAACCAACAGAACCAACTGCTTGATACAAAACAATCTGTGTCATTAAATATATTTGTTTCTTTTAAATCTGTATAGTTTTTGTTTAAAATATCTTTTTTAAATATGTCAAATCTTCCCGAAGGTTTTAGTTGTCTGCCTTTCTCCCAAAAAATACCTTTTCTTTTAGAAACTAAATAATGCATGTTTACAAAATCAACACTATTTTCATAAAACATTTTCATATGTTCATTGTAGTAGTTTTGATCATCGTTATTAAAAGAATTTTTGTAGATTCTTTTACATAAAGCATATACACCTTCCATAGCTAACATTAGTCCCGTGCTTTCTAATGGTTCAATAAAACCTGCCGCTAGTCCAACAGACACAACATTTTTGTTCCACATTTTTTTATCATAGTAAGGTGTCCAATCTATTGTTTTTAAATCTTCTTTTTTAATTCTATTGTCCCAATGTTTTACAAAAAAATCTTTTGCATCTTCTATATCTGTTATTTGTCTATTGAATATAAAACCAGAACCAATACGCGAAGCAACAGGGATAGACCATACCCAACCCTCCTCTACAGCTTCACATCTTGTATAAGGCACTTTTTCTTTCTTAACATCTTTATATTCAATTTGACCAGCAACAGCTGTGTCACAAATTAATCTATCTCTTAACATTATTTTTTCTGTTCTATCTTTTAAAATAGAATTAAAACCAGTGCAATCTATATACAAATCTGCTTTTATCTTTTTTTTATCTTTTAGTATTAAATGTTCTACTCCACTATTATCGTGAACAACTTTACTTACATCTTGTTTTATAAATTTAACTTTGTCTTTTAATTTTTTCTGTATAAATAAAACTAATTTTCCACAGTTAACATGGTAAGCTACATTAGATAAATTATCAAATTTAGTCGTCATGGCTTTTTTATAATCTTTGCATGTATCTAGGTCGTTGTAAAAAGGATGGTAGACATCTTTTTTTTCATCAATCCAATTAACAAAATGAATACCTAATTTTTCTGTAGCATCCATTTCAAAAAACCATTCTTCTTTTAGAAAACCACAACTAGATAAAAAAGGAGCAAAATTTAAAAGCGTGGCTTCACCGACTCCAACAGGTGTTCCGATCTCTTTATCAATAATAGTTATATTTAAATTTTTAAAATTCCAACTTAAATAAGCTGCAGCTAACCAACCCGATGAACCGCCTCCTACAATTACAATGTCCCTAACTTTTTTCATAATAATTAAAATTAATAACAACTCTTTTATCTGCTTTGTTATTTAAATAAGCACAGTGTTGAATGTTACCATCAAACACAACCATTCTATTTGCTTTAGCTCTTACAAACTTTTCTTTACCTTTTATTTTAAAGTAAGTTCCAGATGTGTCTGTGTTAAAATAAAAAATAGCTGTTTTATGGTTTTTGTAAGTGTAGTCTGTGTGCCATACAGTTTTAAAATCTTTATTTGTTTTAAAAGATAAATTACATCTAATTTGTATAATTGAACTTATATTAAGTCTTTCAATAAATTCTGGAAATAAGGCAAACAAATTACTATCTGGTTTAAATTCATTATAAATACAATGAGAAAACCAGGCAATGTCTTTTTTATTATCGACTGTTCCTGATTTAGAAAACCAAGGAACGCTATCACTATACACGGTGTCTTTTAATTGATTAAATAAATCTTGACTAAGAAAATTATCTATTGTTTTCATCAAATAAAATACTCCAATTAAAAACTAAATTAATTCTATCCTTTGGAACAGGATTAACCCAATGGTATAAAAACCCATCTATGGTTACTACTTTACCTCTAAAGGTTTCTATGTCTCCTATATCTGTTTGTAGAGGTGCCACATTATCAAAATAAATAACTGTAGAGTAATATCCATTTCTATGATGATGTCTTTCAACGCTATCCCCTTTGTGTAAAAGATTACCCCATGCCTCTTTCACTTGAATAAGGGTTTCATTAGTTCCTCTTAGAGGCGTATGTTTTATTATAGTCGGATAAAATATATCATTTATAAATAGTTTAAATTCAGGATCATTTATAAAGGAATTCCAAGCAGTCATTTTACCTTTAACATTAGTCTTATAGTCCATAGGTCCTATATTTTTTCTAACCTTGTCCTCAAAATATTTTAAAGCTAGCTCATCTTTATAAGTAAACTCATGAATTTTAGTCAGGGTAGGGTAGATGATCTCCCTTAAAGTATATTCAAAGCTTTTATTATCTTTCATAAATTCTGCAGTTGATGTGTATCAATTTACATTGTATACATCAAGAAATATATAATCGATTATTATGCTACAAAAATTAGGCTTTGCTCCAGGATTTAATAAACAAGTTACCGAAACAGGTGCTGAAGGTCAGTGGTTTGATGGAGATAACGTACGTTTTAGATATGGTACTCCGGAAAAAATCGGGGGTTGGTCTCAATTAGGGGAAGATAATTTAACAGGTAGAACCAGTGCAATTCACCATTGGGAAAACAACAACAGTATTAAATATGCTGCATTAGGGACTAATAGGATTCTATATGTTTATGCTGGTGGTACATATTATGATATCCACCCAATTAGAGAAACCCTAACAGGTACTAACTTTACTAGTACATCTTCTTCAACTTCGGTCACTATAACATGCACCGGGAACCATGGATTATTGCAAAATGATATTGTTTTATTTGACAGTGTCAGTGGTTTATCCGGATCCACTTTTACAAACGCTTCGTTCGAAGACAAAAAATTTATGGTCACATCAGTGCCGAGTGCAATTACATTCACAGTAACTATGGCAACAGCAGAAGCTGGTACTCCTGTAACTAATGCGGGCTCTGCATCTGTTCTTTGTTATTATAGAGTTGGTCCTTCTATACAAGTAGGTGGTTTTGGATGGAGTGCTGGAAACTATGGAGGTACAGTAACGGGTGAGGCAACTACAACACTAGCTTCAACTATTAATGATGCCGTAACTGACATCCCTTTAACTAGTTCGGCTGCTTTTCCTTCTTCTGGAGAAATAAGAATTGGATCAGAAGACATTAGTTTTACGGCTAATAACACTAGCACAAATATTTTAAGCGGAGGATCTAGAGAAGTAAACGGTACAACTAAAGCAGCACATAGTGGCGGAGCAACAGTTACAAATATTTCAGACTATACTGCATGGGGCGAAGAAGCTTCTTTTGCAGATTTCGATATTTCTCCCGGTCTATGGGTTTTAGATAACTTTGGTCAAAAACTTATTGCACTAATTTATAACGGGGCTTGCTTTGAATGGGATGGAGCTCCAGCAAATGCAACCGACACAAGGGCAACTATTTTAGCAAATGCACCAACAGCATCACGTCATGTATTAGTATCTACTCCCGACAGACATTTAGTATTTTTTGGAACTGAAACTACTGTTGGAGATCCTACTACTCAAGATGATATGTTTATTAGATTTTCTGACCAAGAAAACATTAGTGGGACAGATGCTTATACAGTTAAAGCTGAGAACACTGCAGGTACTCAAAGATTAGCGGATGGTTCAAGAATTATGGGAGCTATTAAAGGTAGAGATGCAATTTATGTTTGGACTGATACCGCATTATTTTTAATGCAGTTTGTGGGTCAACCTTTTACTTTTTCTTTTCAACAAGTTGGAACTAACTGCGGACTTTTAGGAAAAAATGCTTGCAAAGAAGTTGATGGATCTGCCTACTGGATGTCTGAAAATGGTTTCTTTAATTATGATGGTCAGTTAAGGACACTACCTTCTTTGGTAGAAGATTATGTTTATTCCACAGACGCCGGACCGGGAATAAATTTAGTAGCAAGGGATTTAGTTAACTGTGGATTAAATAATTTATATGGAGAAATAACTTGGTTTTATTGTAGCAATGGTTCACAGGTCGTAGATAGAATGGTAGTTTATAACTATTTAGATTCATCAGCACAACAACCTATATGGACCGTTGGTAGTTTGGCTAGAACTGCTTGGCAAGATTCTGCTGTATTTGATAAGCCGCAAGCAACTTATTATGATGCTAGCGATAATGCTTCTTTCGATGTTATTGGTAACACGGATGGTACTAGTATATATTATGAACATGAAACAGGGACCGATCAAGTAAATGCCGGTGGTGTTGTTACAGCTATCCAAGCAAATATTTTATCAGGTGATTTTGACATTACTCAAAAAAGAAGTAATACAGGTCAGGCTGTGGGTACACCTGATCTTAGAGGAGACGGTGAATACATTATGAGAATTAGCAGATTTATACCAGATTTCATTGAACAAGATGGAACTACTCAAGTTAGTTTTACAACTAGAAACTATCCTAACAGCACACCGGTTACTACAAATTTTGACACTACCTCATCAACAACTTTTAAAAGCACAAGACTTAGAGCAAGGTCTATCGCATTAAAAGTATCTAATACAAGCACTGGACAAAACTGGAAACTTGGTACATTTAGATTAGACATAGCTCCAGGAGGAATGAGATAATGGCAACAGACCAAGAGATACGAGACGCGGGTTTAAAATACGTACCCAAACAAAAATATTTACAGAACCCATATGAATTACCTGTAGAAGAAACACCGCCTGCAGAAGATGGGGGCATAACTAATACAAATGCTTTTACAAATAGTGGTGGCGGAGCAATTGGTGGCAATGTTTTTGGTTATGGTTCACAATTAGAGCCCGGAGGTTCTTATGGTTCTTATGACTCGATAAATTACACAGGTGGACTTCCAGGAAATGTCCAACAGTATGGTATTGGTAGACAATTTGAAGACCCTTCAGCTAGTCCAACTGGAGAAACATATAGTTATAAAAAAGAAGTACCTAGATTTTTAAGAGCAGGCGCATCTTTTTTTCCAGGTGGAAATTTTTTATTAAATCTAGCAGAAAAAAGAATGAATACTGATAGAGATCAGCCAACAGGAAACTATAGAATTGGTGGTCTAGATGAAAGTATGAAAGGTTATTACGACAACTTAGCTGGTTCAGGAATGCTGTTTAACGGACCCGGTGGTGTAAAAACTTTAACAGGCAAAAACTTTACAGGTAAAGGGTATATTGAGGGACAAATGGAATTAGCTAAAGAGTTTGGTTTTGACACTATGACCGATGAAGAGATCGCAGCTGAAATAGCTAAAACAAAAGAAAATCCAAGAAAACAATTTAAATATAAACAAATGTTAGAAGCATCACAGATGTATAAAACAAATAAAGCACAAAAAGAAAAAACATCCATAGCACTTGATAAAAAACTTGCGGCAGAAAACGAAGCTGCAGCAAACAGAGGTAGAGTTGAAGCATATACAGATCAACCTATGTCTGACTATAGACAAAGTAGACC
>Ga0209535_1003252_pt1 | contig 10391 bp, 15 predicted proteins | sample LinPmetageLP28_FD_184041 | JGI IMG/M metagenome (GOLD analysis project Ga0209535, IMG submission 184041) | Marine viral communities from the Pacific Ocean - LP-28 (SPAdes) (version 2) | ecosystem: Environmental > Aquatic > Marine > Oceanic | place: Pacific Ocean | collected 2009-08-22
ATCACCTTGACGGTATTACATTTAATAAAAGAGTCTCTAAATTACGATGGGACATGGCAAACAAAGGATAGAAAATGTTAGAAGCAAATGACGGACTAGAAAACATATTTGAGAACTCTGTAAAAGAGGCGGAGAAGAGAAGACACGAATACGTGACCATTGAACACGTATTGCTGTCATTGATTAAAGATGAGAGTATTGGCACTGTGTTGCACGATTTCAAAATACAAGTGGGTGCATTAATCAAGGATGTAGAAGATTATCTAGACACTAAATGCAATGATATTGTAGCAAAAGGCAAAGAACCAATGACTCCGAGGAAGACTGCTAGTTTGGAAAGGCTAATGAACAGAGCTTTTACACAGGCACTATTCCAAGGCAGACAAGATGTAAGTTCGATTGATATATTGATATCTATATTTTCTGAGAAGAAAAGTTATGCGGCATTCTTCTTAAAGAAACATCAAGTAAACAAACAGGATTTGATAGATCTTGTATCAACAGAAACAATCCTAGACGAAGGCATGGCAGGAATGGGTGGACCGGACACAGGAGGTCCTGAGCAAAAACTAAGGCCTAATCAAGCAGACAGGATACTGAAGAGCTACTGTGAGAACTTGAATCAAAAGTACTTTGATAAGAAAATTGATCCTGTGATAGGTAGAGATCAAGAAACAGAGGATCTCAAACAGATATTGGCAAGAAGAAACAAAAATAATGTATTAATAGTAGGTGACCCGGGTGTTGGTAAAACAGCCGTCGTAGAAGGACTTGCTAGAAGAATTGCAAAGAATAAGGATGACATTCCTGAATACTTGAAAGATCACATAGTGTGGAGTCTAGACGTTAACAGTCTGATTGCAGGAAGCAAGTTCAGAGGCGACTTTGAGGAGAGATTAAAACTTATTGTGAATGCACTAGATCAAAAAGGCAAGTCAATATTGTTTATTGACGAAGCACACATGATAGTCGGTGCTGGGGCAACGGGACAAGGAAACAACATGGACATGGCTAACATGTTGAAACCTGCACTACTAAAAGGTTCAATAAAAGTACTTGCGTCTACCACATGGGAAGAATATAGGAAGTATTTTGAAAAAGATAGAGCACTTATGAGAAGGTTCCAGAGACTACAAGTTGGAGAACCTACAAAAGAAACGTCTATAAAAATATTGAAAGGTGTGAAACAGTACTACGAGAACTTCCACAAATGTACAATCACTGATGAGGCATGTGAAGACGCAGTAGATTACTCAACTAAATTTATCGCTGACAAGAAACTGCCAGACAAGGCAATAGATGTAATAGACGTTGCATGTGCTAGATTGAGATTAAATGGCATAAAAGAGGGTAAGATAGATCATGAGGAAATTATACATGAGATATCAGTAATGACAGGTATCAGCATTGAACAGTTGTCTCAGAAACAAGCAAGTAATTTAAAAACACTTGAAGAAAAAATGAAATTACAGGTGTTTGGACAGGACAAAGCGATAAACACAATCACAGACAAGATACTAGTTGCTAGAGCAGGATTAAAAAGTTTAACTAAACCAGTTGGATCTTTCTTGTTCTTAGGACCAACAGGTTGTGGTAAAACTGAAACTGCAAGACAATTGGCAAAAACACTAGGTGTTGAACTGATTAGGTTTGACATGTCTGAGTATCAAGAGAAACACTCTATTGCAAAACTTATAGGATCGCCTCCAGGTTATGTAGGATATGAGGACAGCAACATGGGTGGCGGTATGTTTATTAATGAGGTTGAGAAAAACCCACACGCAGTCGTGTTGTTTGATGAGATAGAAAAAGCACACAGAGATGTATCTAATATGTTGCTACAGGTAATGGACTATGGTACAGTTACAGGATCTAATGGTAAAAAAGCAGACTGTAGGAACATAACATTGATAATGACTTCTAATCTAGGAGCAGAAGAAAACGAGAGAAACAACATAGGGTTTGGTAAGAGTGAAAGAACAGGTGAGGACGACAAAGCACTGAAAAAGTTCTTCCCACCTGAGTTCAGAAACAGACTAGATGCTGTCATTAAATTTGACAAATTAGGCAAAGACACTATGAAATCTGTAGTCAAGAAGTTCTTGTTAGAACTTAACACAATGACAATGGAGAAAGATGTAGAAGTAAACGCAACTGACGAGGCCATTGAATTCTTAATGACTAAAGGGTTTGACGCCAAACTAGGTGCAAGACCTTTGCAAAGAGTTATAGATGACGAGATTAAGAAACCATTGTCTAAGATGATGTTATTTGGTGAACTGACCGCAGGAGGCATGGTAGAAGTAGGACTTTCCGATGATATTGTGCCAAAACTTACAGTAAACTTCAAGGCTGGCAAACAACCAAAGACATTAGATCAATTACAAACCAAAGTTTCTGATGAGAAAACATCACAATAAATTATACTACGGCAAGTATATGCACAAGACAACTTTTAAGATGCCAGGTAGTCTCATGTTCTATCCAACCACAGATCAACATCTTAGGTATTTGCAAAAAGAGTATAAGGACGCTCCTCAATTATGTCACCTAGCAGATTTTATTTTAAAAAACAGGAAATCTATTAAGTTCCGTTTTCAAGGGTTCCAGGAAAGAAAAGCAATATTTTATACAAACTATGATCTATCTTTAGAACTAATTGATAATTTTTGGGATTTCTGGGTGGGCTCAGAGAATGTTGATCCAAGGTTTAAAGGTCTAGACAAAAACACTGTTGGTTGCCTTAGACTGCCACACGGCAAGTACAAGTATCAAATCTATCTTAAAAAAGATGCACAAAATATCATGTCGGACACAGAAGTAAAAACACTAAAGACTTTCATAGAATCAAATCATCAAAACTGTTTTGTCACAAACAGAGATGTGATTGGTTTTTTGTACAGCAAAGATCCATATTTTACAGGAGGTTATTTTTATGTAACAGAAGAAAAGTTTCTTACTCCGATATACATGATGGCACAAAACGCCATAGACAAAGTAATTAAATTTAGAAAGGTAAAAAATGGAAGCAATAAAAAAACTACGAGATAAGAAAATATTCAATGATCAAAGCATTGTTGAAAGCATGATTGAAAAGAACTGGATGGGGTCACCTGTAATTAAAAGGAGTCTACTGCGAGTAAGAAAAGTGGATAATGATCATTGTGTGTGTGAAGAACTAGGTGAAGCCGATGGCAAAGCATACAAGATCAAATACATAAACATACTGACCGTTGACGGACAGGAACCGAATGAACTTGCCGCTGTATACGGACTGGGTCCTAAAACAGCAAGATTCAAAAGAAAAAATACTGAATAAATATAACGATGGCACAGACAAGCACAACATTACTAGCGTCAAAAACGCACATAGCAAACGTCACTGGCACTGATATAAGTTTTACTGCCACAGGTACGGAGTATAAAATTACTTCTACAAGCACAAGTTTGGCGGGATTTGCTGTCAGAGACTTGATTACAGTCACCGGCACTAGCAGTAACAATAGCACGTTCACCGTAAAAGCGGAAACTTCTGCAAATGAACTTATTGTTGAAGAAATTGTTACCTCTGAAACATCGGACGGTTCAACAACCACCACACTTGATCACACAGGTTTTGTCAGCACTAAGGTAAAAGGTGATGGATATTATTCACAGCCAGACGGTGTACACACAGTGGCTTATCAAGTAAATTCTACAATGGCAGGTTCTATTAAGATGCAAGGAACACTTGCAACCACTCCCACAGAGGATGACTACTTTGATATTTCAGGATCGACATTTACTGCTGACCAAAGCACATTGATATCTACAGCCAACTTTACTGGCAATTTTGTTTGGGTAAGGGCAAAAGCAACTTCTGTCACTGCCGGTACCATAAGTTCCATATTAATTAATTCATAAAAACTCGCACTAGCACTAGTTTCTAGCAAGATCAACTTGGTTGACATATGCACAAGGTGTAGTACAATTAAACTATGACAGATAATGAAATAGAAAACATACAAACAGTTGACGTAAAAGTAACAGCAGAATCAATCGACGCTCACGTGTTATGCCTAAAAGAAAACGGATACAAGGTTGAACGATCTTGGACATCCTGGACAAAATATATCCTAGCATTTTTGTTAGGTGGTTACATCATTGGCGTTGTTTTATAATACAATGCAAAAAGATATCTTTGAACAAGATTACCTCGGAACATTGATGAGCATACTGGTAGACGAATCACGTAGAATGCTACCATCATTCAATCCCACAGAAGAAACACACAAAATACAGAACGATATGTGTAAGGCAGGAAGTTGGATTGATTCTATGCCCATAAACACAATAGTCGAAACAGTGCCACAGGCATCTATACAAAAATTACAAGTAGATGTGTTGCCTGAATACAGAAGATTAGCGGCAAAATTAATCGAACACTTCATAGAATCATTCAAAGCACAGGGCGGTGATGCTCTTAAAATAAGAGAACATTTTGAAAGGATGTACAAATGGAAACAATAGTGATTAAATGCACTAACAACGATCGGACCAAGGAAGCGGAAGTACTAGAACGCAATGACATGTACATGAAAGTGCAAGTTCCTGGAACTCAATTGTTCATTGAGATGTTTAGGGATGATGTAAATATTCCGTACACAGGAAGGACTGCAGGATTAGAATTTGAATGGGAACCGAAAAACTTATAAAACAAAAACCAGAACAGCAAAGTGAAGTATGGGAGTTTGACGACAGATTCCGTAAAAAATGGTTGTATAAAGATAAGCAATGGCTCACAGATCATTACAAAATGCTAGAAAGTTTATGTGAGGATGGCTACTTAAAAGGTTTTGGTTTTGATGAAAATCACATGTGGCTTGATACTACTAAACTTAAAGGACAACTGGCAAGTACATGTGAACAAACTCCAGAATTCATGGAAAAAATCCATAAGTTTTGTATAGAACATTATTACTCTAAAACAAAACCGTACGCACATTTTGACTGGGATCTAAGAAATATGGTAGTTGAAGGTGATAAAATTACTTTGATCGATTGGGATCATTGCCGTGAATATTCTGAGGGACAAGTATTAGACAAAATGGACGCTGATTTAAAAAAAGGCTTTGGGGAGAAATATAATATTCCTAAACATGAATACAAAAAGGTGGTAGAAAAGAAATCAAATGCTAGTACCGAAAAATTAAAATTTGTTATAGAACTTTACAGCGACTATTGGAAAAATCCACCAATAGCAGAAGTGTACATAAATGAAGATTCTAAATATAAAGATTTCATAAAAGGCACGAAAGATAAACCAGATGTAATAAGTTTTGAATGTGAACTTACAGAAGGCGATAAATGCAATTTAATTATAGACAGGTACAACAAAAGTGAAAAAGAAACAAATTTCAAAGATGGAAAAGTATTGAATGATCAAATGTTATATATCAAAAGCATTGAAATTGACGAAATAGATATCGGGGCCTTAGTTTACGAAGGCGTATACAAACCAGTCTACCCATCTAGATGGAAACAGCAACAAAAAGAAGCAGGTAAAGATCTGCCTGAATCTTTTAAAAATGCAACGTCTATGGGTCACAACGGGACATGGACGCTTCAATTTGCTTCTCCATTTTACATGTGGCTATTAGATAATCTTTACTAATAAATATGCTTATATGAGAGCATCACAATTTATCAAAGAGAACATAGACTCGGACGCAGTAAACGAGCTGGATACATACATCATGAACAATGAAGATCTGTATCGTAGACGTTTCATGCCCATCATATCAAATATAAGAAGAAAACTGGCAAAGAACGTGTACGACCATGAAAAGGCGCAGAAACTCTGGATGTATCTAGTAGACGATGCCGCAAAAGAGTACGTCAAAGAGTTTGGTTCTACACAGGATGATGTTGCTACAATGTTTCCAAAAGAAACAAGAATGCAAGTTGCCAGAGTAATATCAGACAGAGAATTAGAAAATATAAAACAAGGCGAATACGATGCACCTAAGGGAACTGTTTCTTAACGAGGACGATCGTTCAACAGCAGTCTTTGCCTTTGGCCGATTTAATCCTCCCACAATAGGACACGAAAAATTAATTCTTAAGGTACAATCAACGGCCGCAAAAGTTAACGGCAAGGGATATGTTTTCCTTTCACAGACAGGTGGCACAGAAAAAGACCCATTAGATTTTACAACAAAATTATCATACCTAAGACAGCATTTCCAATCAGATCCTAAATTATCCTTTGGTGATATACGAGCAAACACCATTATCAAAGTTATGAAGGTACTTGAGCAAGAAGGCAGAACAAAAATAATAATGATAGCAGGCGACGACCGAGTCATGCAGTTCCAAAAATTACTCAACCAGTACAATGGCAAACCAACCAAGGCTGGTAATGTTGAATACACCTTTGACAGCATACAAGTAATCAGTGCAGGACAGCGAGATCCTGATGCTGATGATGTCACAGGAGTTTCGGCATCAAAGGCCAGAGCACTTGCAATGAAAGGGCAGGAACACGAATTCAGCAAGATTGTAATGGGCGGTGACAAAGGTAAAGTGTTGTTTGATAAGATACAGGACCAATTTGGTAAGGAAGTTGACGAAAACAACAAAAAGTTGTATAATGAAGACATGGAAGACGTGAAACCAACTGTATATCTTGACATGGACGGAGTACTAGCAGACTTCTTTGGTGGGGTGGAGAAGATGTATGGAGTTGAACATTGGAAGCAATTAACCAATGACAAGACTAAAGATCTTAAAAAGGAAGTGATAGATAGGATAACCGGCACGGACTTTTTTGCGACATTACCAAAATTTCCAACAGCAGACGCTTTGATAGACATGGTAAAAAAATTTACAGGTGGTAGATTCAGCATTAACACATCACCGTTGCGAGGTGATCATGAAAACTCAGGCAAATATAAAAAAGTCTGGATTTCTAACAACATTGAACAGCCTGCTGAAATAATAGTTACTGGCAGGAAAGAAACATATGCCAAAGACAAAGGGACAGGCACACCTAACATTCTTATAGACGACAGACCAATCAACATCCAGAAATGGCAAGCCGCAGGTGGATACGGCATTTTATATCAGGCAAACAGAGATTCACTTAACAAAGTTAAACAAGCACTTGACCAATATGGAAAAACCGATTAATCATAGATATGTCCATTTCGGACCCGTACTTGCGGCTACAACCGTTGAGTCTGATTTAATTAAAAAATTATTAGACAAAGGCAACAAAACAACAGAATCACATGTTAGTCATCTCGCAGGACATCTAGAGGTAGAAAATAAATTTACAGTAGACGACATAGTATGGTTCGTTGATAACTTCAAAAAATATTTCGTTTCATACTTTAAAAAATTACAAACACAGGATGACAACACATTTGTCTACGGCATGACACCTTTCAATAGGGTTTTACTGAACCAACTGTGGATTAATTACATGCAAAAGAATGAATTTAATCCTCCACACAGGCATGGTGGTGCGTTTTCATTTGTGCTCTATCTCGATGTTCCAAAAAGCATAGCACAAGAAAATGTAGATTTCAAAGGACAGGGAGTTGGTCCTGGATCAGTAAGTTTCTATTATGGTGAAGAACAAGTTGGCATTAAAACATCACATGCTATTGTGCCAGTCACAGGAGACCTTTGGATGTTCCCTGCATCATTGAAACACATGGTTCCGCCTTTTAAATCAGATGTTACTAGGATATCCGTTTCTGGAAACTTTTTTATTACAGACACTCTAAATAAAGGAGTACCTATACAAAGTGGAGAATTTTTAATCAACAACCAAGAGGAGACAACCAATGCCTAAATTCAGCGGAATAAACAGACCTTACGCCACAGGTGAAATACCCAAGACACCACAAGAGCTACAAAGAGAACTAGACGAGAAGATGAAGAAGTTCCTAGCCAAAGGTGGCAAGGTGGAGAAAGTGAAAGCACACAAACCCACAAAACAACAGATGAAGGACTGGACCATCTAGTGGACGAATTAGAGAGAATAAAAAAATTAGCAGGTGTGGATAAATTGCCACACGATGACTCTATTGGTGAAAACCAATCGTACATAGGTACACAGAAAGCACAGTACCAAAGAAAGCACAATATTAAACCCGGCACAGATGAATGGTTCAAATTATGGTTCGCCAAACCAAAACTCACTGGCGAGAACCCCATGCCAAAAAAGAAATAGTATTTTAAATGCCGAGGATTTTTCCTATAGCAAAACATCCTGAAGAATGTAAGAAATGGATTGACAGACCATTTCCAGATCCATATTTGGACGATGACACTTTAGATCTGGATAAAGAATTCAATTGTGGAAATATAAAATTAAAATATAATGAAAAAATGTACGGACGTGGACCAATCGTGGCACCAATGTTTATACACATTATCGAATCACTAGACAAGAACCGGCATTACAAAAATTGCCTAGAATGGTGTTCCGGACCCGGATTCATAGGCTATTCCATATTAGAAAAAGGAATATGTTCTGAATTAGATCTGGCAGATATCTGGAAACCAAGTCTACGTGCGGCAGAAAATGTTGAAACAACAAAAAAAGTAACTACATGGCATATTAGGAAACTATCCGATATTCAGCCTTTAAAAAAATATGATTTGATTGTTGGAAACCCACCATGGAATAGTGGAAATTTGTTAGGGGCAAATGGGTTACACGCCGACCCAGGATTGAAGATAATTAGACAATTTTTTTGTGACGTGAAAAAATATCTCAGCAAAGACGGATTTATAGTAATAGTCGAAGGACAAATGTACACAGGACCCAAAGATTTCGTAGAAATGATCGATGAAAATGGACTTGAAATGTGTAAATTGTTCAGTTGCGATGACGAGTGGACTTGGTTCATGGTCATTAGGCACAAAGCCTAAATAAATACAGATACCATGCGAGCCATAGAATTCACAGAAACAAGTTGTCCTAGAACACGAGCCAAAGAATGCACTTGCGAGCAGATTAACACAATTACCGAGGCACAAGGCACTGTGGTTGCACAGTGTATGTTAGAGCATTCTGACGCTGTTAAGGGGTCAATCCTGCTTATACAGGCGCCAGGAACAGCAACACTTATAAAAGGTACCATCACAGGACTTACACCTGGAGAACACGGTTTCCATATACACGAATTTGGCGACATGTCAGATGGTTGCAAGTCAATGGGTGGACATTACAATCCCGATGGTGTTGACCACGGAAGCATAGATCAAGGACATGTAGGAGATCTTGGTAATATTACAGCCGACAAATCAGGTATGGCAAAATTTACGATCCAAGCAAAAAGAGTTGACCTTATAGGCGAACGTTCTGTAATAGGGAGAGGATTCGTGGTCCACTCAGACAGAGATGATTTGGGCAAGGGTGGAGATGCAGAAAGTTTGAAAACAGGTAACGCAGGTGACAGGTTGGCCTGTGGAGTCATTGTGACAAGGTCGGAAGAAATGTCTGAAGCACATGGTGGAGAGCACAGCACAACAGGTAGAAGTATGACCAAAGGAGAAAAAGGCAAAAGAGAAAAAATTGTAAAGGGCATGAAGAAAGACAAAGCAGGATTTAAGAAGAGATATGGCAAAGACGCAGAAGCAGTGATGTATGCCACAGCAACAAAACAGGCAATGAACTAATGAAATTTATAATATTCAACGGCACACTAAAACCCGACGCAGAGTCAAACACTTCTGCAGTGTGCAAGATGTTGCAACTGGCATTCCAGAAAATAGGTGATGAGTGTGAAATCGTGACCCTAAGAGATCTCAAGTATGAAGCAGTTACGAAAGACGTGGACGACGAATTAAAACCGCACATCATGGACATATTTAAAAGTGATGGCATCGTATTCGCAACACCTATATGGTGGGGCGGACACAGTTCCCACATACAGTCAATGTTCCAGAGACTTGATCCAATATACAGTTGGGGAAAAGACAACAAGTACCAACCCTTCTACAACAAAGTTTTTGGCACACTGGTATCAGGAGGAGGTGATGGATTCCAGCACATACATGGAAACTGTTACAACTTTGCAACGAACTTGGGTTTCACTGTGCCACCTAGTTGCAACATTGAATCTAAAGCACAAGGCATGGACGAAATTATAGATGACGAGCAGACGCTGGACCAGGTGAAAAACTGTGCAGTGAATATGTCTACTTGGGCAAAAATACTTAAAGAAGGCAATCCAACAATTAATGCAAGGCACGGTACAGTCGATGTAAGTTCAGTTGGTGGAGAGACAGATTACGCTTTCAGTGACAGTGTAAATGAAGGCAAAAGGATACCACGTAAAAAAGGACAAAAAGCAAAGTCTAAAAAACACAGCGACTTGTACACAGACGAAGAT
>Ga0209535_1003253_pt1 | contig 10387 bp, 11 predicted proteins | sample LinPmetageLP28_FD_184041 | JGI IMG/M metagenome (GOLD analysis project Ga0209535, IMG submission 184041) | Marine viral communities from the Pacific Ocean - LP-28 (SPAdes) (version 2) | ecosystem: Environmental > Aquatic > Marine > Oceanic | place: Pacific Ocean | collected 2009-08-22
AAAAAGGTCCGAGAGGCGAGGATGTTGAAACGTCATTTGGGTATCTTCTTAAATTAATAGTAATCTCTGCATTACCTGTAAGTAATTTAAAATCAGGTATAAATCTTCTCATACTCATAAAATTTTGTCCTTCTCCTAAATCAAAATCTCCAGATTGTATAAATGCTTCAATGGCTGTTTTATTACCTACACCATCAACTTCGTTGTTTCCTATTTCATGAGCATAATAAGTTGAAGCTCCATTAATGTTTGTTATACCTTGTATTGTCGGAAAGGTTGGTACTCCCGTTACAGTAAATTCTGTTGCGTATGGATTAGAATATAAAGTTGAATCCTGCCAAGATGTTCTTGCTAAAGATCCTGTTGTCCAAGTGTTCTCTGTATAATTATAAGTAACTATTCTATCAATATTAATTGAACCACTTTTAGGATAGAACCAACTAATTTCTTCATACAAATGATTTAATCCAGAACAAATTTGTTCTCCATTATCATAATTTAATCCTAGATTATTTCCTTTGTTGGTAAATACAAAATCTTCTACTAAACATGGAACTGATTTAACTGTACCATCATATACAAAAAAACCTCCTGCTTGCCCCATCCACCATACTCTACCATTAACATATTTAATTGCGTGTTGGCCAATCAATCCACAGTTACTTCCAACTTGTCTAATAGAAAAAGTAAAAGGAGGTCCAACAAATTGCATAACATAAGCAGAGGTATCTGTTACTATTAAAATATAATCTTTAGCCTTTGCAGCTCCTACAATTGTAGTACCACTATCTAATCTAAATGTTCCTGCGGTATTAACAGAGGTTGGTGTATAGTCAGATAAATTTTCTTGATCACTAAATCTAATAAACATTGGGTCTTGTGTTGCAGGAGACCCTATAGTTGTTTCAGTCCCTAATACAATTAAGTGCCTATCTCTCTCAGATACTATTGACATAATCGATTTTGTTGGTGCGTTTGATACTATAGCTGCTCTCGTAGTTAAAGCTAATGGTACTGAATGAATGGGATTCCATTCAAAAGTTTGTCCATTCTTTATAGTTGCTACTAATGTTTCTCCAAAATGATCTAAAGACCATGAAGCTGGTTCTAGTGATACACTTGATGATAAAGAAGATGAACCCCAACCTGTAACAGCTTCAACCGAAGCACCACTAAGATGAGCAGCTCTTGTACCTCCAACAGCTCTTGTGATACCAGTAAAAGTAGTTGTTGTAATTCCTGTATATGAAATAATTTCTGAACCAACTTGAATTGTACCCGTTGTTGGAAACCCAGTTGTTGAAGCAACTGTTATAGAGGTTCCTGTACCTCCTGTTCCCGCAGTATCATCAGAAAGTGAACCATTTAATATTGTAATAATTCCAGAAGCTCCTCCCCAACCAGATGTTCCCCAACCAAATCCTGCTGATTGGTTCAATGGACCAAAACGAATATAAGGATTAATAGTGGCTGAACCAGATGCTGCAACAGTAGTACCAGCATTAGCCGCCATAGTAATTGTAAAAGTATCTGTATTTGGAACACTTACAACTTGAAAAGTATTTGTAGTGAAATCTGCTGCACTATAACCAGCACCAACCGGTGGGGTTACAGAAGTAAAAGTAAAATAATCTCCTTGAAATAATCTATGTGCTACTTTATTAACAGTGATTATTGGAGAACCATTTGCTGTAGTAAAAGTTGCTCCAGTAATTGCAACATCTAATGGAGTAATATCGTAGAAAGCACCCTCAAAATAAATTACTAAAACTTTATTAGAACCTAAAGCAATGTAACGTCTGCCATCTAAATCTGCCCAAACTAATTGTTCTCTTACAGCACCAGCTAATGTATTCGTTGTAAGCTGTTCCCAGCCTCCTATTTTTTCGGGTAAACCGTATCTAAACCTAACAAAATCGCCATCAGTCCACTGACCTTCGGCTCCTGTTTCTGTTACTTGTTTATTAAATCCTGGTGCTATTTGTACATTTGTTAAAGGCATAATCTTATTTTACAACAAAAGTTAGTGGTAGTATAGAACTTGCTATTTAATGCCTGATGGTAGACCTAGCATAGGCCGTCCATCAAATCTATTTTTATTAGCAAATGGGCCGTTTACATGATTATAATGTAAAAATACCTGACCACATATATTACCTTCAAAAGGCTCTCGCCAATGCTCTAATTCACATCCACTATACACTAGCATGTCCCCAACATCAAGCAGGACTTTTGTGCCCTCTATAAAGATTGCCCATGGGTCACCACCCAAATGTATTGTAGTTGATATTTCACAACTAGGTCTATCTTTATGTCTTTTAAGTTCATCACCTTTTTTGTATGTTCTTGCATAGGAATATGTGGGACATAGATCTAATCCTGTTTCATTTTTCATTACAGGTAACATCTTAACAAGTAGAGTATCCATTACAAAATCACCATAACAAGAGAAGGTATTAGGTATCTGTTTATCAGTCCATGTTCCAAGGATTGGGGACTGTGCATGTATGTTGTTTTGATACATGTATCTAACAGCATCTTTTTTAAGTAGGAAGTAATTAAGAATAAAGTTAGCTAACTCATATGATGTAGCTTTTTTAATTACTTGATATTTTTGTTTTTGAAAATTCATACTATCATACATTTTTGTAAAAAATTAAAAGACACTGATATTCTTATATCATTAGATTCATTAGGATCAACACAATGCATTAACCAAGATGGAAACATAATACATCTGCCAGCAATTGGTTTATAATGTGTTTCTCTAAACAATCTTGCAGGTTTTTCTCCATCTTTTTGTCTGGGTCTTGACATACAAGCAACTGATCTTGGGTCATCTATTTTTAAATGTCCACAATTTTTAGGAGTTTTTATATAATACACACCTGACCATAAAGAATTAGGATGTTGGTGTGCTCTATTCATTCCACTTGGTGGATTAATGTTAGCCCACATATTGCCTAAGTAAGGTTCACTATCTAAATGTTCTTGATCATAAATTGTTTTTTGACAATCATATAGCATATTAACAAGTTTTGCATACTCGGGTAATTCATGCATATTAGTAGTTGAATGCCAACCTTGGACATTTGTTTTAATAACACCTTTATCTCTGTTAGACCAAGCTATAATATCTTTTTCTAATTCTTGGTTAAGAGTTGGGTGTTTTATATCTGCAATATAGATAGGTGTTGGAAATAATAATTCTCTATACATTATTTAAAAGGGGTTCCTCCAAACCACATAACTAATGATTGTCTTCTACCACGTGTTACAGGTTTTACTCTATGTCTTATAAAAGAAGCAAAGAATACTGCATGACCTTGTTTTAGTTTAGCAACTTTACCCTCAGATATTAGTTCTAGATCTCCACCTTCAAATTCTGATTCAGGGGAAAGTAATAATGTCATAGATATTTTTCTAACAGGTGGTTCGTGTTGCATGTTGACATCATTATCTACATGCCATTGATAAAACCCACCTTCAGGATATTCAGTATACTGTGCCATTTCATTTATTGTCATTCCATCAAAACCAAAGTGATTACCATTAGTGGTAATCATTATTTTTTCTATATCTTTGTACATTCCATTCATTTTTTCAAAAGGTATCCAACTAATGTGTGATGTTCTAGTGTTAGTTTCCACACGTCCTCCTTTAATATTGTCCCCCATTCCAACTGCAGCATCATTTCTAGGCTCTGCACGTCCTGCTTCAATAATCATTTTACATTGTTCGGGTGTAAATAGTGGTGTTGTTGTTTCAACTATAAAAGATTTCCATCTCGGTTCTGTTAGCATATTAATATCCGTATTCTATCCAACCCGTTATTATATATTTATCATTCGATAAAGGTGGGTTGCCTCTATGAATGTGTGTAAATTGTGAAGGCCAAACTAACAATGTATTTTTTTCAGGTTTAAAACGACATTTCTGATATAGAAATTCTGTTTCTCCACCCTCTGTTACATCATTAAGATATACCATAAAAGCTAGTATTCTATTTCTAGCTTTCATTTCTGCATTCTCACAATGCCAAAAATGGTAACCTTCACCAACTTTAGTTTTTTGTATTTTAACTTCTAATATATTATGTGTTGCAATTTTTTTAAGATAAGAATATTTTTTAACGTATGAAGGATATACTTCTTTAAAAAATAAATCTATAAAAGGTTTGTTATTATATGTCATTGCAACATTAGTATCTCTTATAGTATCAATTGCATTATCTGATACTAACATCTCATCTTCACGTCTTGGGTATACTGCACCTTGTTGTTCACAGTTATTAAAAAAATTAACATAACTATCTATTAATTCGTTTGACATAAAATTTTTAAATATACCAATGTGATCATCTCTTATTAAAAATTTTTTATTCATTAACTAGCTCCTCTATTTTTAACAGGGTCAAAATCTACATCACAGTTTGCAGCAAGAGTTCGTCTTGTCTCATCGGTTCCATTAAAAGGATATACGCAATGTCTCATATCATAGGGGAAGATATAAAAATCTCTAAGATCCATTGGTGGTTGATAATCTACTTTAGCAAACTGGCCATTAGCTGCGCCAAATATCTGTAGTCTACCGTTTTGAGGTACCTCCTCCTTGGAGTATTCTTTACCATAAGTCGAGGGTAGTTTTAAAATCATTACACTTGAAAGACCTGTATATAATGTTCCTCTATGAATATGAGTTGGATTGTATTCAAGCTGTTTCATTTCATTAACCCATACAGAATTTAAATGAGTGTCATAATCTTGTATGTTGTTAAAATTTAAATAATGATTAAAAACTTTCATAAAATAATCTGTTACATTCTTAGGCAAAAAATTATGGCTCTTCATCTTTGTTTGATCTTTACCATTATAAAATAAAGAATGTTCTTTTTCTATCTTGCCAACTAATTGTCCATTAGCCGGGGCAAGATTATTATAATTTTGCTCATAAATTTGATTGATACTTATAAATATATCTAATGGCACTTCGTATCTAATAATACACTGACCTGTAAACTTCGGTTCAAAAATTAATGTGTCCATATAGTTTTCTTATACTTTCTGGTATTTTTTCAATATAAGGGTTATATACTTTTCTAACAGGTCCATCAAATAGTTTATGCATGTTACTACCAACTATTTTATCATCATAAGATAAACCATTAACACTTACTTGATCTAAATTATTAAACCTGTGATTAAAATAAGGCTCATCTAAAAATTGATATATTTTTTTAAACTCTTGTTCTGGGTTTGCAACCATATCATCATACTTTACATAATGACACATATCTTGATGATTAAAACTATTTTTTATAGCTTCCAAGTCTTTTGCAACAGCACCATCTTTATGCATAATCATTTTTAATTTTTCTTCATCTGTATTTAGATTATATCTATTAGGAAATGCATCAGGGTTTTCTGTGTACCATTGCATATAACTAGCAAGTACATCCATTAGATCTCTAAGTAATACGATACATTTAAAACTATGTTTAAAATGTTTTTGCATTAATTCAAAATTACCTTTTAACATTACAGGTCCGCGGTCAATGATTATACGTTGTGGCCAATGCTGGTAGTAATTTTGAAACACATTATCTAGTATATTGTCTAATGATCTGTGATCAGGATAATTTTGAAACACATCTGTTTTTTTAAGTAAAAATAAATCTTTCATTATCTCTAATGTCAAAGAGTTAGCAGTAGCTGCTATGTTTTTATTTTGATTCATAATACTTGCAAATAAAGTATTACCAGACCTAGGTTGTGCGACTAAAAAAAATAACTTACGGGTAGTCAGTTTTTGATTTGTCATCTTGAGTTAGCTGTTCTTTTTTTTCTGTATTGTTCTCTAATTCACCTGATTTTTTAATTCTTTGTAAGGATTGCAATTGACCCATTACATTAAATATTTCATTATCATCAGAATATTCATTTAAAGTTTTAGCTTTCTCGTGATATTGTCTACCATAAGATTCTAGTTGATGTTCATTAACGTCTTGATCATTAAACGACCCATCATTAAATTCACCTTTTAATTTAGACCACATCTTAATTTCTCTCATTCTATGTTTAGCAACTTTTTCCATAGATGCTTTACCAAATCTTGCTTCGTCTAAATCAATTTGATATTTAGTTAATTTGTATTCGTCTTTTTCAGATTTTATTTTTTTGCCTAACCATTTAATCTTTGCTTCATTTCTTCTATAATCAAAAGATAAATTCATTAAGTTATCTAAATATGATGATTGTTCTCTAACACACTGCCAGTATTTAGCAGCTAATGTTGGATATCTATTGTCTTGTAATACTGAAAACCTGGCTTCTGTTTCTGTTCTAAATACTTGTTTTTTATCCCAAGTATCTCTAAGCTCATCAACCATACTTTTAAAATCAGTAAGGTCTTTTTGTTCTAATAAATTATTTAAATGAGTTTCTTCTTTTTGAATTAAATCTTTAACGTCTTTTTTTTCTTTATTTTTCATATTGTCTTTTATATATATTATTTAAAAGATATTACAAGAATTATGATGTAGCGAATGTTTTTGTTACTGGACCAGCACTAAATTCTTCTGTTGCTGCTGAAATAGATGGTGGAGAGTAACCACCAAAAGCAAGTGCTGAAGTATTATTTGCTCCTGACTGACCCCCAGCTTGTCTACCAGAATTCATAGATCCAACAATTGTCCAGTTACTTCCATTCCAAGTAGCTGTATCTCCTTCACCAAAAGGCTGTGGTGCTTGACCACCAAAAGTTACTGCAGACGTTTGGGTTCCTACCGTTGAATTATAAACAGCTTGACCAGGTAAATCTGTTGTTTCTGCCCAATTAGTGCCATTCCATGTTTCTACGTTATCTGTAGGTTGTGGTTCAGAGTTTCCAGCAACCGCTAAACCTGCTGTTGAACTTCCAGCACCACCTTGTGATCTAAATCTACGAGTACCCATATCATTTACAGTTGTCCAGTTACTTCCATTCCAAGATTCTACTACAACTGTAGCATCTGGAGAACTACCAGTATATCCACCATAACCAATACAAGCAGTATTTGTTGTTCCAAATCCACCTAAACTATTTCTACCTGTATTCATATCATTTACATTTGTCCAATTAGTTCCATTCCATGTTGCTGTTCCTGCAGAAGTAGGATCTGTTGATCCACTACGGTTTCTACCACCAAATAATAATGCAGCAGAACTTGTTCCTGCCATAGCATGGTTATATACGCTAAAACCTAAATTATTAACTGTCGTCCAAGTTGTTCCATTATATTGTTCTGTAGCGTTCGTAGAGCCATATTCTGGAGCGGGTCTAGAAGCACCGTCATATCCTCCCGCACCTATAGCGGCTGTTTGTGTACCAGCACCAGAAAAAGAACGTCTTGCAGTATTCATAGAACCTCCTGTTGCCCATGATCCAGGGTCGACTATAAATCCTTTTATGAGGTTCGTAGAAGTATTATACCAAACTTGTCCTTCAACAGGATTCGATGGATCTGAAGATACTACTTCTATATTTGTTCCATGTATTTCTTTGTATGTTGTCATAATATTTTAACTTGATCCTATTGATACTACTGCTGGTGAAGGTCCTGTGTTCCATTCTTCGGTTGCATAGTATGGGGGTCCACCACCAAAAGCTAAAGCTACTGTATTTGTTCCAGTTCCCCCTACTTCTTCTCTAGCAGAATTTAAAGAATTAACCGTTGTCCAATTCGTTCCATTCCAAGATTCTGTTGTAGCTTGTACAGGATTACCTCCAAAAGCTAAAGCTGCTGTTTGATCTCCAGCAGATCCTATATCTCTTCTTCCAGTATTCATTGGATTAACTGCTGTCCAGTTACTTCCATTCCAAAGTTCTGTTAATACTCCTGGAGAAGTTCCACCAAAAGCTAAAGCTGCTGTATTTGTTCCGGCTCCTCCTAATGCTTTTCTTGCTGAATTTAAATTAGTAACTTCTGTCCAATTAGAACCATTCCAATTTTCTGTTTCAGCTTTATATGGGTTACCACCTCCGAAAGCTAAAGCTGCTGTATTAGATGCCCCGCACCCCGATAATTCATATCTTGCAGTATTTAAGGGATTAACTGTAGTCCAATTAGTACCATTATAAGATTCTGTCTGGCCTGTTGGACTGCCAGTTGGAATTCCACCAAACCCTAAAGCTGCTGTTTGAGTTCCAGCACTACCCAATTTTGAAATTGTACTATTTAAGGGATTAGCTGCTGTCCAGTTTGTGCCGTTATATTTTTCTGTGGCATTAATACCTGTAGGCATTCCACCAAACGCTAATGCGGCTGTTTGAGTTCCAGCACTACCCATAGCATTTCTAGCTGAATTCATATTATTGCCTGTTGACCAAGCAAGAACTTGTAAAGAAGCTTTTGCTCTTAAATTTCCAGTAGTAGAATTATACCACACCTGTCCATTAAATGGGGCAGGTGGATCAGAACTTACATTCTGTATTTTAAATCCATGTATTTCTTTGTACGTAGCCATTTAAATTTTTATTCCTCTAATATTATATCAGCGGGTCTTTCACCTTTTCTCTCAATTGCTTGTTCTCCAGTTTCACCTTCAACAGTGTCTGCATCCCATGCATTTTGAAAAGATGTAACCTCAACGTCAACAATTGATTGTGCTTCTAATAATGTTTTAACAACTCCTAACACTTTATTTATCCAAAGATTTGCATCTTTGTTATGTGCAGGTACTTGCCAAACATTACCAGGATATCCAGCAAACTTGATTTTAGAAGATTCAGAGTGTTCAATAAATCCTTTTCCCCAGTTTTCTGCTACACAGTATTGTTTTGTTTTTGCCATAGTTTTCTCCTTCGTAAATTAACTTGTTGTTATATTTTGTATTGCTGGTGCGGGTGCGTTAAATTCTTCGGTTGCACCAGTTTCAATTCCACCAAAAGCTAAAGCTGCTGTACTATTTCCACAAGCTGCATGCCGTCTATAATTGGTACTTGTAGTCGCTAAAGAACTCCAAGTAGAACCATTATATAAAAATGTTTTACCAGCAACTCCTCCATAACCTCCAATTGATACTGCTGCAGTTTGTGTTCCACATCCATAGGCACCAGGAGTTGCCTCTGGCATATCAGTAACATTAGTCCAGTTAGTTCCATTCCAAGATTCTGTACTTACTTCAGCTGTAGGTTGACCTGGATTAAAACCACCAAAAGCTAATGCCGCTGTATTAGTAGCACCACATACACCTTTAGCCTGTCTTGCAACGTTGAAAGGATTAACTGTAGTCCAATTAGTTCCATTCCAAGTTTCGGTATTACCAATTCTAGTATTAGCAGCACTATTTCTACCCCCAAGTAATCCTGCAGTTTGTGTTCCCGCTCCGTTCAAACTTCCTCCACCCGTATTCATAGCATTAGTGTTAGTCCAATTAGTACCATTATAACTCATAGAATTATTGGTGTACGGTGGAGCTTTTACCCCACCAGCAATAATAGCAGCTGTTTGTGTTCCAAATTGTCCTGCAGATTCACATGAATTTGGCATAACAGTAACTGTAGTCCAATTGGTTCCATTGTATTCTTCTACAGTGTTTGCGGCTGGGTCGCCTCCTGTAGTTAAAGCTGCTGTTTGAGTTCCTGTACCTGTTATATATTGTCTTGCAGTATTCATAGTTCCACCTGTTGCCCAAGCACCAGAAGAACTTTCTTTAAAAATTCTAAAGCTAGCTGTAGTGGAATTATACCAAAGTTGTCCTTGTAAAGGAGCTGGTGGATCTCCGGCAACATTTTGAACTGCCGTTCCATTTATTTCCTTATAGGTAGCCATGATTATTTACTCTTTAACAACCAACCCTGAGTTCCATCTGTATAGACTAAAGTATTGGCTGCCCTTTCTACTGAAACTGTTAGATCAGCAGTAGCACCGTTGATCTTTTCTGAATTTCTTCCAATAGTCAATGCATTAGAATCAAATGTTCCTGCATAATCTACAAAAGAAACTTCGTCACCAATTGTTGGTGATGCTGGTAATAAAAGTTGAAAAGCTCCACCTGTTGTATTACAAAAATATCCTTCTCCACCTACTGCCGTAAATCCAGAAGTCTTAACTGCTTGCCATGATGTTCCACCAGAATTATCTGCAAAAGATAAAACTCCAGAACCGTTTGTTACTAAAATTTGATCTGCTGAACCTGTTGCTACAGGTAAAGTTAAAGTGTAAGCAGTGTCACCTGTAATTGTTGCTGGAGATTTTAATCCAACATATGCGTTTCCAGCATTATCCCCTAATCTTAATGCACCTTCTGCATCAAGTAAAACATTTGTTCCATCAAAAGTAAAGTTTGCATTACCACCAAAAGAAGCTGAGTTATTAAATTGAATTTGTGTGTTGGATCCACCTGGA
>Ga0209535_1003255_pt1 | contig 10385 bp, 12 predicted proteins | sample LinPmetageLP28_FD_184041 | JGI IMG/M metagenome (GOLD analysis project Ga0209535, IMG submission 184041) | Marine viral communities from the Pacific Ocean - LP-28 (SPAdes) (version 2) | ecosystem: Environmental > Aquatic > Marine > Oceanic | place: Pacific Ocean | collected 2009-08-22
AACCATCTATGAACATAGCGTGAGTTAAAGTATTTGTTTCTGCTCTAAAATCTACTGAGGCACCGGAATCATTAAATGTAAATCCACCACCATCAAAGTCAATTCCTCCAGTAGCTTTAATACCACCAACTACATGTAACTCTGTTGAAGGAGAGGCAGTTTTAATCCCAATCCTGTCATTACCCGCATCAGTAAAAAATAAGTTTGCATCACCGTTACCTTCTATTCTAAAGTCTAAATCTGCACTTGATTCATTAAAAACAAATGTACCACCATCAAATGATGTATTACCACTGACTGTTAATGTACCATTAGCTTTGATATCACCTGCATCTTTAAGTACATCAAACATAGTAGAACCATCAGAATATAAAATGTGTTTAGAGCTTGCTACTAAGTCTGTACCAGTTCCACCAGCAGGTTTAAAAGATAAACTGTGTGTGCCCATTGTTGTTGCATTATCAACAATGTACCAGTTCTCTACAGCTTCACACTGCATGGTAGTATTATCAGTAAGTGATCCTGTTAGTTTAATGATTGCATTACTTTGTTCATCTGCTGTTGTGCCGTCTGACACCGTTAAAGAATCTGTTGTACTTGCAATTGCTACAGATACGTAACCTTTAACAGCGGACTCTATTTTAGTTAAATTGTTGTTTGTTATTGTACCCCATGTTCCCGAGTTTTCCCCACTGGCTTGGAGTTCAAGATTGAGAGTACTAGTATATGTTGATGCCATTTATATCTCCTATGCCACGTCGTCTATTAAAGCTGCTACAATTAAATTAGCTGTTGCGTCGCCTGCATCACCGATGTCTGACGATATAGCGTGTATATTACCTACAGTTGTGTTGGGTAATCTACCAAACCACGATTGCGAAGGACCAATAAAGACAGCGTCAACTAAATCATTTGCCGCTGTGCCTCCATCAAAACACACATACACACCGTCTGCTGTGCTGGTGTTTTTAATAAATAAAAATTTTACTTTATCACTTGTTGTAATCGCTGTTGGTGCTGTATCATCATCAACAGGCGTATAGTCTAAAAAACTTCCTGCAATCAAGTCTGTGCTTGTCGCTGTACAAGCAGTTAACTTATAATACCATTTATCGTTTACATCATCTGGCGTCACGGTCATAGAACCACTAATAGATTTAGAAATCTCGTCTGGTAATAATGTTGCGGTTATATTTACTGTTGCATCATCTGCCATAATTTTAATCTGTTGATCCCGGTTCTACGTCTTTCCATGTTGCACTTGCAGAATCATCTACTTCATTCCATAAGAAGAAACTAGGTGATCCAGTTGATAATGAAATTAAATTTTGAAATGCTTCACCAAATACAGTTTCTTCGCCTACACTTGCTGTTATAGAACCTGCTGTGGTTGGTAATACATTTGCGCCACCAGTTGCTACCTCTACGCCTAAACTAAATGTTGAAGCACTTCCTGTTGGGGAAATAGTAGCTGTACCAGTAACGGTTTCTGATCCTGTACTTGTACCAATACTTTGACCTAATGTCAAATCAACAGTGCCTATATTTACTACAAATCCGGGCAGTGCTTCTGATACACCAAATTGTCCTATTGCTCCATGTCCTAATAACATTTTACCTCTTATTTATATTATAACGTTTAAATTTTCTACGTCTATCTTTATTTTTTGTACCAAGAGGGTAGTCCGAGCATAGGTCTGCTATCAAAAGCATTGTTTTCTTGAAATTTACCAGCTTTATCGTTGTAATGTAAGAATACTTGACCACAATCTTGTCCTTCAAAAGCATCACGCCAATGCTCTAAATCACAACCACTGTAGACTAACATGTCCCCGGGTTTAAGAATTACCTTTTTACCTTTATTGTCAAATCCTTCTGTTGGGTCTAAGTATATAGGCCATTCATCACCACCTAGATTTAAAGTGCATGATATTTCACAAGAAGGTCTATCTTTGTGTCGATGTAATACATCACCATATTTATAAATACGAGCATAGGTATAGGTAGGAATTAAATTCATTTTTGTTACTTCCATCATTTTTGGTCGTACTCTAACCATCAATGTTTCCATAACAAGATCAGCATAATGAGAATAAGTGTCGGGTATTTGTTTATCTTCCCAAGTCCCCCAAGTTTCATCAAAAGGAGATATGTACTTTGTGTCTTGTAAGTGTTTTGCTACTTGTCTTTTATTTAAAAAATAAGCGTAACAAAAACTAGCTAACTCTCTTGATATTGCTTTTTTTACAACTTCATATTTATCTTTTTCAAAACTCATTTTATCTCCTTACTGTTGTATGAAAACCACCCCGTAATAATGTATTTTTCCTGTGTTGGTGAGGGAATACCTCTGTGTGTAAAAGTCCAATCTGTAGGCCAAATTAATGTAAGACCTTTTTTAGGTGCTATACATGTATTATGATAATAAAACTCAGTTCCGCCTTTATCTGTTACATCATTTAAATAAGTCATAAACACAAGATGACGTAAAGAACGATTAGGCCCAGAACTTTCACAATGCCAATTATGAAATGCTTGCCCCGGAAAATAATGTTGAATATTAATATATTCTGTTATAGTATATGGCGATTGTCCTTTATCAGAATATTTATAAGTTTCTTTATATTTATTTAAACATATTTGAAGTTCATTAATATAAGAATCTACTAATGTATTTTCTCCAAGTGATATTGTTAAATCTGTAGAATCTTTTACATTTTTTTTTACTGTTTTTTTTCCTTCATAAGAAACCACTCCAATTTTTTTAGAAGGATTATCTTTAAAGTATGTAATAAGATTATCACAAATAGAAAGGTTTGAAATAGTATATTGTCCTAAAAACTTAGTCATTTTTTTGTACAAAATTACTATGAATTGCTTGTATATTAAAATGTATAAATCTAAATGCTTGATTAGGGCCACCAACTGAATATTGATGTGTAACATAAGCAGGCATTAATATTAGAGTTCCCGGCGTTGGTGTCCAATGTGCTGATTGTGACGCATAAGTAACTTGCGATTTATCTTTTTCTGGTAAAGCTGAAAGTAAAGCCGCAGGTCTTGGGTCATGTATTACAGGCACTGGGCCATCCTTATCTCTTTTTAAATATAAAAATCCAGACACATGATTGTTAGGATGTACATGTGAGTTATGGTGACCACCTCCGTCTTTAGGAAATTCTTGCACCCAACATTCTGTAAATACACAAGTATGCTTTGATAAATCAAACCCCATTGCATCTAAAAATTCCCAAGAGCGTTGACCAATATGATCTATATAAAATTTTAATTCTGGGTCAGTTGCAATATCATATGAATGAGCTACTTGCCCAAAATCTGATTTGTTTTCTTTTACTCTATTTTTATAATCTTTTTTATTCTTACTTATATTAATATGTTTATCACATTTTTTATTTATATCATCCGCCCAATGAGATAAATTTTCCATATAGACAGGCGTTTTAAAATATTCTTGAAATGTTATCATGAAAATGGTCTCCCTTGATGCCAATTAACTAAAGAGTATCTTGTTCCAGATGTAACAGGAGTAACTCTATGCCACACAAAAGAAGGAAACACAACTACCGTTCCTTTTTTTCTAGCTTCTTTAATTGATATAATTTTATCTTTTTCTTCTGGAGTGCTAAGATTTAATTCAAACTCTCCACCTTCATATTCATCTGCATTAACTAATGGAACAATCATGGAAAGTTTTCTTATCTTACCATTAAGCCCTATTTCTTTACCAACATCAGTGTGCCAACCATAGTGTTGTTTTTTAGAACCATCATATTTTGTAAATTGACAAGATTCTGACCAATCCCAATGATAATTCCAACCAGCGTTTTGGTTTGCTATTTCAACAAAAGGTTGAATTTCTCGATATATCCATCTAGAATCCATCCAAACTACGTTAGAATTTCTTGTTTTGTCTAATTTTTTTTCTATACTAGGAGTTAGTTCTTTATCTTTATAACCCCAAGTTTTTGCTTTTTCATCTTTTAAAGACTTACCATACTCTAGAATATCATTACATATTCTTTCTGGTAAAACATTTTGAAAACACCAATAATAATTTTTTAACTGCATTCTATTTTATAACATGTAATAACATATTTATAAAATATTGCAAATATTAGAGTATTTGAAATTGAAAGGAAAGTGCTATTATAGGTTCTTTATTTTTGTTTTGTGATATAGAATGTTTTAAATCTGAAGGAAAAATAATTAAAGAATCTTTTATTAAATCTACCTTAAATCTTTTCTTTTTATTTCTAGTAAATTCATATTCAAATATAACATTTGATTTTTTATCACCGTCATTTAAACAATATATTACAGATATTTCTGGAGAATTTTCATAATCCCAATCATTAATATGATGATGAGATCCTAAACTTTCGTTATTTAATAAAACAATTCCTCCTTTTTTTACTAATATAGGAGTGTTTTGATATTCACCTCTGTAATGATCTCTTATATAATCATGAATCCAAGATATGTGTTGATGGTATTCTATCTCTGTATAATAATAATCATGATACCAATTTTCATTTTCTAAACGATTACCTAAAACATAGTTTTTTAATAAACTTGTTTTTAAATTTTCTTTATTTATTTTAAGAAGATTAGATACTTTATGAGTAATGACAAATTGTTCAAAAAGAACTTTTTTATCAAACATTATTTATTATAAAGATACCCATGCTGAAGAACTAGCATTCCAACGAAAATTACCTATAGGATCTTCTTGATCAGTTGCTATCCAACGAGTATTAGTCTCATCCCAATTAATATTATAAAGTTTTGCAGGGTCTCCATAAGTAGTAACACTTGGATAAGTTACAGGCGCTTCCCATATGCATGTAGTTTCATTAAGACTCCATGATGCATATGGTTTTTTGTCATAAAAAGCATCTCTATCTTCATCATAAGTATAACCAATGCCTGCGTAATTTTTACGAAAAGGAGTTCCTCCTAAAGCATGTACGTTAGCATTTGTATTATATGATGTTTTTTTCCATAAAGGCCAACCGTGTATTCTTTCTAAAAATTGTATTCCTACAGATTCATCTTCGCTGCCATCCGCATTTTTACAATCTGCGTCAGCAACAACTTCAACACCTATAACCTTTGAGTTAATTCCTAATTTTGCAAAATGTGCCATATTTATCCTCCTATACTATATTAAAATATTTTTTTGTTAAGTATTAATTTTTTTTATTGAAATTTGTATCTTACTATTACTACACCAGAGCCACCATGTGCTCCTGTTAAGTTACTTGCACCGCCTCCAGCACCACCACCAAGATTGGCCGAGCCATTTACAGAAGCTACGTTTTGAGTTGATGGAACACCACCTTGTGCCGCTTGTTGAGCACCGCCATTACCTCCGCCGCCAGATCCGCCAGCTCCTCCAACTGGAACTGCTATACCAGAACCCGGAGTGTATTGTCTTACACCACCGCCTCCACCAGCATAAGTAACAGAAGAAGCATTAATTGAATTTGCAGTACCAGCACCACCGCATGCACCCATATTTGTAAAGGGAGCACTTCCCGGTGTTTGACCAGTATCTCCTACTGCACCAGCACCACCACCTCCGCCTGTAGTAGAACCACAGTTAGGGCCAGTAGAACCTGCACCACCATTATTACCTTGTGAAGGACTTACAGGGGGAGTATTTCCTGCTCCGCCACAGTGTTGACTTCCTCCACCTCCACCGGAACCTCCGGCTTGACCATTTTTTTCTGGAGCAGGAGAAACGGGAGAACCACCACCACCACCACCAGCAGAAGTTATAGATGAAAAAATTGAATTACCACCAGCCGAACCAACACCATCATTGTTAGGGCCATCTGTACCGCCGCCGCCAACTGTTATTGGATATTCTTGTGCAGATACAGGTAAACCACCTGTAGCAGGCTGTGGAAAGTTTGTTCTAAAACCACCAGCACCAGAGCCACCACCAGAGTTTGTTCCTCCTCCGCCACCTGCCGCTACCACTAAATAATCTACAGTGTTAGAACCTTTAGAATTACCCGCACTTGTTACCTCAAACGTGCCAGAAGAATTAAAAGTATGTATTTTAAAATCGCCAGACGTAGTAACTGTTCCGCCAGTTGCGGCAATAAAACTAGCCGCTTCTAAATCTGCAACATTAGATTCTACAGTATACACCCATCCTTTAGTAGAATCGACATAAATTAAAACTACGGATGCTCTAATAGTTGATATAAGAGAATTAGTGCTTAAACCTTGAATTTTGTGACTATTCCTAGCAATAGTTAAATTATTAGAATTAAATGTTCCTGTATAATCCGCAAAAGCTACAATGTCTCCAGCTTCAGCACTAGCTGGTAAGGTTGCTGTTACAGCGCCATCTGTTGTATTAACAAAATAACCTTTACCTGTTTCTGCTGTAAAGTTAGATGTCTTTGCAGTTGTGTCCCAACTAATACCTCCTGCTGATTCTTTTATTAATCCAGAAGACCTATTTAAATTTTGTGATATTATACCTGTCATATTATTGAAATTTGTATCTTACTATTACTACGCCAGAGCCACCAGCATTGCCATTGTTAGACCCGTTCATTGCACCGCCACCGCCACCAGTGTTAGCTGTTCCAGCAGAACTGCAATTTCCAGCATTGCCACCAACTCCACCGCCACCAGCACCGCCAGCACCAGTGCTTCCGTTTCTAGCACCGCCACCGCCACCAGTGTTAGCTGTTCCAGCAGAACTGCAATTTCCAGCATTGCCACCAACTCCACCGCCACCAGCACCGCCAGCACCAGTGCTTCCGTTTCTAGCACCGCCACCGCCACCGCCTCTTGTAACAGAGGAAGCAGTTATAGTTGAAGCTCTACCATCTCCACCAGCTTGAGTTTGTCCAGTTTCTGATGCACCGCCACCGCCACCGCCTTGTAAACTATTTGAACGATTGCCATTAGCTCCAGCAAATCCTTGAGCAGGAGATACAGGGGGAGTATTACCAGCACCACCAGAGCCATCAATTGCACCGCCGCCACCAGAGCCACCTGCTACTCCATTATCATCATAATAATCTGGGTCACTTGAAGTGCAAGGACCAGACGGATTTTTAAAATTATCTGCACCACCGCCGCCGCCACCAGCAGAGGTAATAGAACTAAAAACTGAATTTGCACCACTTGTGCCTCTTGTTGAAGTGTTTCCTGCGGCTCCTCCACCTCCTACTGTAATAGGATATTCTTGGGCAGAAACAGATGTACCACCAGTAGCAGGATTAGGAAAAGATTCTCTATACCCTCCTGCACCGCCACCACCAGCCCAATCTCCTGCTCCACCAGCGCCTCCAGCGACTACAAGAAAATCTACTGTATTAGAGCCACAAGCATTTCCTCCATTTGTTACTTCAAATGTTCCACTTGAATTAAATGTGTGAATTTTAAAATCTCCCGAAGTTGCAACTGTTCCGCCAGTTGCGGCAACAAATGCCGTTGCATCTAAATCAGCAACATTAGATTCTTCTACAAAAACCCATCCTTCAGTTGAATCTACATATACACAAACTAGAGATGCTCTAATAGTTGATATAAGAGAATCGTTAGAAGTGCCTTGAATTTTTTCGCTATTTCTTCCTATTGTTAAATTGTTAGTTGCAAAAGTAGCTGTGTAATCTTTAAAAGCAACAGCGTCACCCGCTGTAGGAGATGCTGGTAATGTTGCTGTAATAGCACTACTACTAGTATCTACTAAATAACCTACACCAGCTTCTGCTGTAAAGTCAGAACTTTGTGCGGTTGTGTTAAATTTTACATTAGCACCAGCAGACCCTTCTTTAATTAATCCAGACGATCTTCCTAAATTATCTACTACTTTTCCACTCATATTACGCTTGAAATTTATACCTTATTATTACTACACCAGAGCCGCCAGAGCCAGCAGGACTACCACCACTACCGCCCATGCCATCACCACCATCGCCCTCGTTAGTTCCTCCGTTACTAGAACTTGTATCCGTGTGTAAAGCTCCTTTACCTCCAGCCGCATAAGTTACAGGAGAAGCTGTAATACTGTTTGCTTCACCACCGCCGCCGTTAGCTCTAGTCCCCGAACCTGTTGAATTAGCACCAACACCGCCTTTACCGCCGCCACCGCCTCCAGTGGTTACAGTTACACCTAAATTACCAGTACCTGTTCCTCCGTTATTACCTTGAGATGGACTTGTAGGAGGTGTGTTTCCTGCACCAACTGAACCGCCAGCACTTGCACCGCCTCCAGAACCGCCATTAGCACCATCTCCGGGATTTACAGCTCCTCTGCCGCCACCCGCAGATGTTATACTAGAAAAAACTGAATTTGAACCCGATGTTGCGGCTCCACCAGCTCCACCTACTGTAATAGGATAATCTTGAGCTGAAACGGGTAACCCACCTGTAGCAGGTTGAGGAAAGTTTGTTCTAAGACCTCCGGCTCCACCGCCACCGCCACCTAAACCACAGCCACCAAAGCCAGCTCCACCGCCGCCTCCAGCAACAACTAAATAATCTACAGTGTTTGAACCAGATGATTGACCACCCGCAGTAACTGAAAATGTACCAGAACTAGTAAATGTGTGAATTTTAAAGTCACCAGATGTAGTAACCGTTCCACCTGTTGCGGCAACAAAAGGAGGTGATAAATTAGCAACATTAGATTCGTTAAGAAATACCCAACCCTCAGTTGAATCTACAAACAATAATGTTGCAGATGCTCTAGCCGTATTTAAAATAGAATTAGTAGTTCTACCTTGCATTTTAGAACTATTTCTATTTATAGTAACAGCATTACTTCCAAAAGTAGCTGCATAATCTTTGATAGATACTAAAGCTCCAGCTTCTGGAGAAGCTGGTAAAGTTAATGTAACTGCACCATCGGTAGTATTAATAAAATATCCTCTTCCTGCTTCCGCAGTAAAGCTAGAAGTTTTAATACTTGAATCCCAAGATACACCAGCGCCGCCACTAGCAGCTTTTGCTAATCCGGATGATTTTCCTGTATTATCTGATAATATGCCACTCATATTTTATGTATGGATTATCTTGTTTGATCTAAATAATTTACAATAATGTCTACGTTTGCTGAGTTTGCAGTAGCTGCACAAAGATGATCCGTATCTTCTATTACCAGCCTATCGTTGAATACAAAAGTTTCATTAGCTCCTACAGCTTGATCTGATAAAACTTCAAAATCAGTTCCACCGCCATCATCATCAATATATAAATCAACTGTTTCAGCCGCGCCTGCTGTTTCAGTAATTATTATTGATAGAATAACGTAAGTGTGACCGTTTACTCCATTTATCAAAACAGATTCAGAGTTTGAAACTGCTGCTGTATGAGATACTTTAAATACTTCACTTGCCATTTATACCTCCTATTATATTAAAATCCGAACACTGCTGCTTTACCAGTGCTTGTTATATCTGGACTCATAGTTCCACTATTTACTATAGTTGATCCTGCCGCTATTGTAAATGTATTTGCTGTAAACTGAAAATCATCTGCACCAGCTATTTTAATGTCTATTTGATCATCTGTATCTGCTGTAATACTAGTATCAGCATCAGCGTCTAAAATTAATTCTTTACCATTTAAATCCATACCATTATTAGGAAGTAATTTTCCTGCATCCGCCATATCAATTGTCAAAGCTGTTATAGCCGCTCCAGCATCGTCACCTTTTATAATTAAAGCTTTGTCTTGAGTGCTTACAGTAAGAACAGCGTCTGTGGAGCTATTACTAATATCTAATATAGATGTTCCATCATCTTTAAATATAACATTAGCACCATTAGCATCTAGACTTATATCTCCTTCAGCATCTATGAGTAAATCACCACCATCAGATATAGTACTTCCATTTATTGTAATATCATCAACAGTAAGTGTAGTTAATGTTCCTAAAGAAGTAATATTTGATTGTGCCGCACCTGTTACCGTTGCCGCAGTTCCAGACGCATTACCAGTAACATTACCTGTTAAAGGGCCTGCAAAAGCATCTGCTGTTACAGTGCCATCAAAAAATGCATCTTTAAATTCAACACTAGCGCTACCAAGATCTAAGATATTATTAGCACCCGGTGTTAAAGCACCATCTGTAAGTATTAATTGTTTTTCATTATTTGCATAAAAATTAATTGTATCAGCAGTTTCAAAATCTATTTTTGTTTGATCATCTTCACCGATCTTAACATCCGCTGCTAATATTGATGTAATTCCTGTTTGAGCTGCATCTACATTTAATGTGTTAGTAGATAAAGATACACCTGTTCCTGCGGAAAATGCAGTTTTAGACATTGCTATTGCAGCACTAGCGTTAACATCAGCGTTAACAATAACACCAGAACCAATAGCTGCTG
>Ga0209535_1003258_pt1 | contig 10385 bp, 6 predicted proteins | sample LinPmetageLP28_FD_184041 | JGI IMG/M metagenome (GOLD analysis project Ga0209535, IMG submission 184041) | Marine viral communities from the Pacific Ocean - LP-28 (SPAdes) (version 2) | ecosystem: Environmental > Aquatic > Marine > Oceanic | place: Pacific Ocean | collected 2009-08-22
TTTAGAATTGAAATGCGACAAGACGGAAAAAGATAATGAGTCAAAAAGTACCAACAACATTACCTTTAGCTACTGCTGATTATAATTTTGTAAATGAATCTTTAACTAGAGAACAAACAACAAGAGCTATACAATTCTTAGAACAAGAAGTATTTAATTTAAAAAGAATGCAAGAAAGTATTACAAGTAAATCAGTTAGAAGACATCAGTTTTTATTAATGGGAACAAAACATGGCTGATACACTTAAAGTTTTAGGTCAACTTGATCCTGCAGCTACTACAGTTACAGTTTTATATACTGTTCCTGATATGACACAAACTACTGTTAGTTCAATAGTTGCAGCTAATAGAACAGGATCAGCTATAACATTTAGATTAAGTGTTCATGTAGCAGGTGCTGGTGCAGATGATAAACAATATTTATTTTTTGATAAATCTGTCGCAGCAAATGATTCTTTATCAATAGTTATAGGTATAACTTTAAATCAAGCTGATGTTGTAAAGGTTTATACGAGTGCAGTAGATATGAGTTTTAATATGTTTGGTTGTGAAACAAGAGAGGAAAGATAATATGGATGCTAAAAAACAAGCAGCAGAATTAGCTAAGATGGGTCGTTATGGCGACACCATGCTTATGCACGTCAATCCTAAAGAAGTTGAAGGTTTAGCTTCTATTATGCCTATAACAATTAATCCCGATACAGGGCAACCAGAAGCGTTTATAGGGGCTATATTAGGTAGCCTTCTAGGAGGTACAGTCTTTCCTAATTTGTTAGGTATGGGCATGGTAGGGGCAGCAGGCGGTGCTGCATTAGGTTCAGGTCTAGGAACTTATGCAGAAACAGGTGATTTAGAAAAAGGTATAGCTTCTGCTGTTTTAGGTTACGGAGTAGGTGATATATTAGGAAGTACTGTAAAAGCTCCTTTAGAAGAAGGATTAATAGGTACAGCAGTACCAGTAGACGTTACAGCAGGTGGAGTAACAACAACATTACCAGCTTCAGGTTTGCGTGAAAAAGCTATGTCAGACCTTATAGCAACAACTACACAACAAGATATGTTGTCTGCTAGATTACTATCTGGTCAACCTTTAATTGCAAGTGATATTGCAAACATAAAAACAGCAGCAGCACAAAAAGCACAAAGTGCTGGATTGTCAGGTGCAACCGAAACAAGAATAGCTGATGTAGCAGCAAAAAGTGCTGAAGATCAATTTATGAATATGTCTGTTGGAGACAGAATAGGAAATATAACTTCTAATTTAGCATCTACTGATACATTAAATGCTGCTGCTGATAACTATTTACCTATAGCTGTAGGTGGAGGTTCTTTAGCTGCACAAAACGCACAAGATCAATACTTAGAAGACATGGCTAGGTTTAGAGCAGACAAAGAAAAAAGAAAAAAAGAAATGTATGCTAAATATCCTGAAGTAATACATTCAAGAAATCCTTACTTTAGTTATTTTTCTGCCGAAGGAGGACAAATACCTTCATATCAAGAAGGCGGAGAAGTTATTTACGGTGTAGGTAATGAAGGGCAATTTAGACCTTCTAATACTTATATGCCGGGATTTGATTCAGAATTTAATTTCTTTCCTAATAGAGTAATACCTGCATCTGCTATAAGTGCTGCACAAGCAGCAGCCGGAGAGACTCAAGAGTTTGTTCCTCCACCACCTGTTATAAGCAACTACGAGCCAATGGTATTACCTGATTATGATTATGATGCTGTACCAGCAGGTAGTGTATTAGGAAGAGTACAAGATGCTTATAATGCTGGATTACCAACAACAACTCAGTTAAAAAGTCCTTTTCGTAATGTAGGTTTAGAAGGTGTAGTAGAAGGAGCAGGACGTACTTTTACTGCTTATGGTCCAAATGCAACAGGATCAAATGTTAATAAAGTACAAACAGGAACTGATACTTATGTTAATACAGATACTGTATATGATACAGGCAGTGGTAAAACAAATAACACAGATAGCGATTTAACAAATAACACAGGAAGTACAGTCATTGATAATAATGATGGCACATCTACAGTTATATACGAAGACGGACAAACAACAACAGTTGCTAATAGTGGATATACTGAAGATGTAACTGTATCAAGTAATACTTCTGTAACTACAGACGAAGAAGGAAACACAACAGTAACAGAGTTACAACCCGGTGATGAAGGATATATTGATCCTGATAGTGAAGATTATTCATCAACTACTTATGCGTACGGTGCAGGTGGTGGTCCACAAGGACAAAATCCATATTTAGGTGAAGCAGCTACAACAATGACACAAGTTGAAGAAAACAGAGCTACTCTTCAGGCTTCAGCATCTGCACAAGGATTACAAGAAGCTTATGATGCTGCAATAGCAGCAGGAGTACCGGCAGATAACATAGTTATAGGTACTGATCCAAATGCTCTTTCTAAAATTGTTAAAGATGATCCTGATACAGATGCAGATGAAACAAGCATAATAGTAGGACCAACAGGTTATGGTGCACAAGGTTCATTGCAAGATGGAACATTTGTTTATACAAACACTGATCCTAATCTTGGTTATGTTGCAGATTCAACAGAAAATTTTGCTCCGGGTGAAAAACGTTTAGCTACATCAGGAATATTAATTAGTCCTGACGGCACACGAACACAAATAAATGATTTAGGTACATTTAAAAATCCTATGGATGGTAGTGTTATTGAATTAAACAATGGTTATACAGTATCTAATGTTTCCGCAGTTGGAGATATAAGATACTCAGGTGTAGGTATGTTTGCTGATGATCCATCTCAAGGCGGTAAATATGAAAGAGACCCTGCTGTATTGCACGCTGGAAATATTTACAAAACATTAAGTGTAACAGAACAAGCTGATGCAAGAATTGCTTCTGAAAAAGCTATAGCTGATGCACTTGCTAGAGGTTCTATACCTTCTGCTGATTATCAAGAATTAAAAGATAAAACTTATGAAGAGTATTTAGCTGCTTTAGAAGAACAAGCTAAAAAAGAAGCTGAAGAAGAAGTAGAAGAAGTAGAAGAAGAAGAAGAAGAAGAAGAAGACAAAACATACGTTAAAGATGAAGAAAAAGATGATACTCCTGCTTATGTAAGTTCTGCGTTAGCTGAAAATCCTATATTAAATTTAAGTAATATGTCTTTTGCAGGAATGCAACAAGGTATGCAAGTGCCTAACATGGAATCTCAATCTTCTTTACCACAAGAAGTAAGAGAAGCAGTACTAGGTCAACATCCTAATGCTGATATGGTTATACAGGCATTTATACAACAATTTGGTGTTGATGCTTTTTTACAGTTACGTGATCAAGTATTAAGAGAACAAGTGCCTAATGCACAAACTTCAGGTTTAGTGCAAGGTAACGGGGGAGGAATGGAAGATAATATTATGGGAATGATTGGTAATCAATCTGGTGTAGCGGTATCTCCCGGAGAATATATCATTCCTGCTGATGTTGTTTCAATGTTAGGGGATGGAAATAGTGACGAAGGTTCCGATAAGCTTGATAATATGTTGGATAGAGTTAGAGTAGAAAAGACAGGAACTAAAGAACAAGCTAAAGCTTTAGGTAAAAAGAAAATAATGGCAGCTTAATATGAATATGTTAGACACAAATACTTACGATGAATCTGATACTAATTATGTTGAAATTAAAAAAGAATATCCTGATTACATAATTAGTTTAATACCAATAAATTTACTTTATACAGTATGGGATGATGCAAAACCGCATTTAGAAAAAGCTGTAAAACGTTCTGGTGGCAGATGGACAATAGATTATGTGCACGAAGCTTTATTAAGAGAAGAACAACAACTTTGGGTTACTTTAGATAAAGAAAACAATGTAATAGGAGTTGCTACAACGCAATTCATAAGATACCCCGCTAGTTTAATGTGTGCTATTCAGTACATTGGAGGGGATGAGTTTAAAGAATGGGCTTGGTTGCTCTGTAAAAAACTCGAAGCTTGGGCTAAAGATTCAGGCTGCGATGGTATAGAAGGAACAGCTAGGTTTGGGTTTTGGAAATGGTTAAGCAGGTCTAATTGGAAGAAGGCTTATACGGTATTTGAAAAGAGGTTTGACAATGAGTAAAGGCGGAGGCGGAGGTGGTGTTAATGAAACCACATCAACAGTAACACAGACTAATTTACCTGAGTATGCAGAACCATACATAACTAGGTTAATGCAAAGAGCGGAGACAGAATCTTTGTCTCCTTATACTACCTATGAAGGTCAAAGATTAGCTATGTTCACTCCTGAACAAGAACTAGCTATGACAGGTAAATCTGGATTAGCTGTAGCAGGAGACCCTACACAGCTTGCTACGGCTAGTAATGTAATGGGAGGAATAGCACAAAATGAAATGATGATGGCAGATGGCACTATGGGATCACCTATAGGATCAGGTCAATACATGGCTGGACAAAACTTTAATCAAGTAACTGGTACTGATGAAAGTGGTAATCCTATTTATGGAAACGTAAATGCTTATATGAATCCATATCAACAGTCTGTTATAGATATAGCAAAAAATGCTGCTAGAGATCAATCTTTACAAGCTAGTAATCTTATATCACAAGACGCAGCAGCTTCAGGTGGTTTAGGTGGTTATCGTGAAGCTATTATGCAATCAGAAAGACAAAATGCTTTGGCACAACAAATAGCTGATATACAAGCTACAGGGTCAGCAGCAGCTTATGAACAAGGACAATCAGCTTTTGAAAGAGACAGAGCAGCAAGATTAGGTGGTATTGGAATAGATCAAGCTACTAGACAACAACAATTAGCAGCATCTGGTGCATTAGGTGAATTAGGATTTGCACGACAAGCTGCTGAAATACAAAGACTTGATCAACTTGGACAAGCAGGAACTGCTAGACAAGCTATGCAACAGCAACTTTATGATACAGGTTATCAAGAGTTTCAAGATCAACTTGCCTATCCTAGACAAAACATATCTTTCTTCCAACAAGCTTTACGAGGTATGCCTATAACTCCGGGACAACAAGTTTCAAGTTATCAACCTACACCATCTGCTGCATCTTCTATGCTAGGTCTAGGACTAGGTGGCTTGGGTCTTTATCAGGCTATGGGAGGAATGAAAGGTTAAACATTGAACGTTCAATATTTAAAAAGGTAAGACATGAACATACTACAAATTGAAGACGACATAAAATCATTACCCGATACAAACTTAATGGAAGCTATGCAGACAGGTAGCTATCCGCAGTATTTGGTATTGTCTGAGTTAAAACGCAGAAAAGACATGAGAGATGATCATGCAGGACGTATGGCTTCTTATGACAAAAATAATACTGTAGCAGACAAGATAATGGGCGAAGCTAGTATGGGTATGATGAATCAAGGGCTAGGAGCTATGGCACCTCAAAATATGCAAGCAATGCAAGGTATGCCTCAAAATACACCACAAATGCCTGTAGGTAATCAAGGTATAGGACAGATGATGCCTAGTAATATGCAAGGTATGAAAGACGGACGTAAGGTTTATCCAAATGCAGGTCTCGCTGCATTAGCAGAAGAAGCCCCTGAAGCTGTAGAAAAGATGGGTTATAGCGGTGGTGGAATTGTAGAAATGGCTCCGGGTCGTAGTGTTCCTTATGAAAGTCCTTTTGGTTATTCAGATTTAAACCCTCAAGGAGTTGGTCAATTTTATGATTTTTATAAAACAAGAATGCAACCAACACAAGCCGAGTTAGATTATCAACAAATGATGAGAGGTTACTTTGATCCTGAAGAACAAAAAAGAAGAAATAAAGCACAACAAGGACTTAATTTAGTTAGAGCCGGACTTGCAGTAGGTACATCTGCTACACCAGAACAATTAAGTAAAAATCTTGATCCTGTAATTTCTAGTGCAGCAAAAAGTATAGATGCAAGAGATAAAGAAGGTTTAATGCAGGCTAAGTTTGAAGCTGACATAGCTAAACAAAATAGAGAAAGAGATACCAATATAGCTGAATTAGCTTATAAATCTCAATATACACAAGCTATGATTGATCAAGCTGGTTCAAGAGAATCTAACTTAACTATGACTGCTAGAGGTTTAGCTGTTGATATGCCTGAAGTATATGCAGTAAAACTAGATGCTAAAGGTGATGATGTGTTAGACCCAAAAACAGGTCGTGCAGTAATAGGAAATAAACCAAATCAACGAGCGTATGACGCAGCAAAAGAAGGATTAGCGTATAGTGCAGTTACTAGTAAAGGTATAGCAGAAGAATCAGATTTAAGACAAAAATTAACTGTTCACATGGAAAATTATCCTGATAGTCAAGGTCATTTTGACGCTAAAGTAGCATTAAGAGCACAACCCGGAAATGCAAATATGTCAGATGATGAAGCAAATATAATAGTTGAAGAAAGAGAAAGAATTAGAGTTGCTAAAATATTAGGAATAGCATTAGCATCAGGCGGTCAAGTACCTTCTTTACAAATGGGAGGACAAATTCCCGCATTAGGAGAAGACCCGCCTATGTTAGATATGAGCAGTAGATTCTAAAATGGCTGTAATAAACACAGGTGACGGAAGAAGCATATTGCTTTCTGATGATTTAACAGAAGAAGAAATACAAAATGAAATTAACACTTTTGTAACTAACTTTCCTTTGCCTGTAATAAAAGAAGAAGTTTTAGAAACTACACCTCTATCTGAAGAAATTTTACCTGTAGAAACTTCTCTCAAAACTAATAATTCTGATGAAGCTCTTGAGATATATAAAAATATACAAAATTTAAAAACAAATAGACAATCCGCTTTAGATATAGGTCAATCAAGTTATGCTTATGATGAAAAAATAAAATATTTAGAAAAAGAGTATGAAGATGCAAAATTTGGTATTCAAAGAGAAAGAGTTGGAGACAATTTTTTTAAACAAGTAGAAGCAGGAATTTTAAGTTTGTATGAAGGACAAACACAAACTTTTGGTAAAGAAAATAGTTTTGAAAATATAGCAGATTTAACAAATAAAATAGAAACTTTAAAATTAGAATTAACTAAATTAAATGATAAAGAACAAAGTGAAGTTTTAAGTGAAGATGAAAAAAGAAAACAACAAGAAATTTATAAATTATTAGAAGGAACAGGAGATACAGAAATACCTACTGGTAGTATTTACGGAAGAACACCAAATGCAAATATGTTTGCTAGAGAACGTAAAGATACATTAGGTTTAATAAAATATAGAGATGATCTTGTAAATACCAATGTTTCTGTAGAAAATGAAATAAAAGATATTGAGTTAAGTGATGCTTTTATGTACGTTCTTGGAGAAGGACAAAAAGAAAATCCTAGAGCAATTTCTTCTTTTTTAAACGATTTAACAGCAACTGAAAGAACTTATGTTATGCGTGATGTATTGGGTCGTTCAGCAGCAGCTACAACGGCTATATTAGGCACAAGCTTTGGTATTGCATCATTAACAAGAGGTTTGGGTGCAGTTGCTCAGTTTGGAGCACAATTTTTAGGTACTGGTGGTGTATCAGGAGAAATAGAATATAGTCATTCTTTTGTAGAATATTTAAAAACAAAAGGCATGGATATTTCTAATCCAGAATCTATTGTAGAATTTATGGACAATGAAGAAATAGTCCAAGAAGCTCGAAAATATGCTGCAACTAAAGGAATGATTATAGGTGCTATAGATGGTGTTACAGGTGGAATAGCTACAAGGATTATAGCTCCTGCTGTAATTACTCGTACTAATCGTTCAGTAATGAAATATATAAATCCTTCACGTGCAGAAGGACAAACACTTAGTCCATCAACTAGACACTCTATAAACTTTGCAGCACAAACTCCATTACAAACAGGACTACCGGCAGGTGCTGAATACTTTGCTCAATTAGCTACATTAGAAGACGGTGAAAGAATATCTACCGGTGAAGTATTTTTTGAAGCTTTAGGAGAAGCAGCATTTATTCCTGCTGACATGGCATTAGGAATATATAGTACAAACAAAGAAATAGGTTTTACTAAAGCACAACAAGCAGCAGAAAAAGAAAAAAGAACAGAAGAACAATTACAAATATCTAAAGCACGAGCTAGACAAGAAGGTTTAGGAGATATTGCAGGAGAAACATACAAAGGAAAATCTGGATTGCTTATTGATACAGGTGTTCCTTATTTTGAACAAGCTAATGAAATTTATCAAAACAATATAAATGATATATCTTTATATGCAGATACAAATTTTAATGTAACAGCTCCTAATCAATTTAAAGTTAAGCCAACTGGAGATAATCAATTTTTAATTATTGATACTTTTGGAAAAAAAATTGGTAATGTTTTTGATTTGCAAACAGAAGCAATAGGAGTTTCAGGGGCATTAAATTTAATAAGTGGTGCTTTTTATTCTAAACAACAAAAAGAAGATGCTGCAAATATACAAGGTTTAAATACAAATGTAGAAGAAAATCCTTTTTTAAATAGACTAGGAAATTCTATAACTAATCCTTATTTTGGTCAGTTAGATATGGTAGATGTTAGTTCATCACCTAATATAAATTTTGCTGCTTATGAACGATTAACAAATGCTATTGGTAAAGATGCAACACACGTTGATGTTCTATCTTTACAAGGTGTATTGCCTGAAGCTGATATAAATCGTTTATTAGATTTAAAAGCAAAAAAATATTATTCAGAAGCTAATATAGACAAGAAACTACCTAACAATATTACAATCAAAATGATTGAAAATCTTGGTAAAAAACTTAATTTAGATATAGATACAACGTCAAACGGATTTAAGTCTTTATCTTTAAAACTTACTGGCGAACCTAATGTTAATAAACAAAGCAATACACAAAAAAGATTAGTTTATTCTTTTTTAAATACCCTACCTCAACATGAAGGAAGTAAAATTGGTTTACCTGATTTTTCTCCTCGTTCTTATACAATTAAAGAATACAATCAAGTTGTAGATTCTTTAAATTCTGGAAAATCTCCCACCTTACCTAATATTATTTCAGCATTAGGTTTAAATCCTAACAATCCTGCTGATAAACGTACAGCAACAAGACTAAGACAAGATTTAGTTTTTGCTGGCATAGTTAATAAAAAAGGTAGTAAGTACAATTTTAATGTTAATGGCGAATGGAGTTTAAATAGAGCACAACAAGTAGCTATAGATAGTGATCCACAAACTAAAATTGAAAGACAAGAGATAGAAAAATTTCGTAGTGTTGTTGTTAGTACTTATGAAAATATAGGAATGCCCGAAATAGCAACTAAATTAGATAATGCAATTAAAACTCGTTTAGGACAAATAAATTCTACTGCGGACGGTCAATTTGATCCTGTGTGGTCAGAAATATTTCTTAGTTTAGCTAAAGCCAAAGAAGGAACAACAAATGAACAAGAGGTATTAGAAAATTTAACATTAACGTTAGGTCACGAATTATTTCATGCAGCTAAATTTTTAGATTTATTTTCTATTCAGGAAATAAATAATTTAAATAATACTGTAAGAAATGATTCAATAAGTGAAGAATCTGCAAAAATCCTTTTAAAAGAAAATTTTAAAATTTTAAAAAATAATTTAGGTAGATTGCCTACGTATTTTGAAGCAATAGAGTTTAGATACAATACTTTAGATAATCAAAATTTAAATAACCAAGAACTGTTAGAAGAAGCTTCTGCTACATTGTTTGAAGACTATATAAGAAATAGAAAAAAATTAAATTTACAGCCTAAAAATTTAATGGAAAGAACAAAAAAATTATTTACATCAATAAATAATGGATTTAATGAATTAGGATTTCAAACTTATGAAGATGTTTTTGATAGGTTTGTAAGTGGTGAAGTAGGACAAAGAGAAAGAATAAATAATAAAACAAAACCAAGTAGAGTAGAAAGAATTGATCAGTACGGTATTAATCAAGGTAGTTATGAAATACAAACTCCAGTAATTAGAACAAATAGAATATTAGAAAATGAATTCTCTGAATTTATAAAACGTACAGAAACAAGCATAGGCAATGAATATTATCCCGAATCTGCTGATCGTGATTTACCTACATTTGTAAGACCATTACAAGATGCACCTAACTTAAAATTTAAATTAGCTAACGTACAACAAAGACCTACTTCTTTAACTCAAGAGTATTGGAGAGGTGCACAGAACGAAGAATATGGAAATGATCTAAACCAAATAGCTGAAACTATATTTGCAAAAAATATTGTCAATAACAACAATGTTATTAGAAGACTAGGTAGATTAGTAGAAAACTCAGAAGTAGCAGTAACTCAAAATCAATTAAACAAAGCTTCACAAACATTTTTAACTTTAAAAAATTATCCTGATGAGTTTCCTGTATACGTTATTGGAGATTTAAGTAGAGGTACAA
>Ga0209535_1003259_pt1 | contig 10384 bp, 22 predicted proteins | sample LinPmetageLP28_FD_184041 | JGI IMG/M metagenome (GOLD analysis project Ga0209535, IMG submission 184041) | Marine viral communities from the Pacific Ocean - LP-28 (SPAdes) (version 2) | ecosystem: Environmental > Aquatic > Marine > Oceanic | place: Pacific Ocean | collected 2009-08-22
GCATAAATGTAGCCACTAGGTGGTTTACAGGGGAATCTGAGATTTTAGCATAACCGTGTATATCTACCAGGCAGCAGGGGGGTGGTCACTCGTACCCCCCGTAGTAAATCAAGTGTAATCGCAGGAAATAAAAAAGTTTTCCCACAGATATAGTCAGGGGTACACCCTAGTTTTAATTGTGGTTTCGTTTGGGGAGAGTTTGGGGGAGTGTGAATTTTTGTAAGCTATAACCCCCCCTGTAAATCACTTAATAAATTTTTAGTACAGCCAAAAAAAAACCCCTGATGATTAGTCAGGGGTTTAATTTAATTAGACTTTATTAACTAGCTTTTTTTAAACTAGCTTGAACTCTTTTATGCTCTTCAATATATTGCTGTGCTTTAATAAAAACACTTTTAACAGCGTTTAAATCTTCAGCGTGGTTTTCCCCCAATACAATTTTTTCTTTAGCTTCATCAATTGCTAAAACTGATTTTTTCATAAGAGTTTGAAAACCATTATTTCTAGCTGAAACCTCAGTTGAATTGATTGGCGTTCTTTTATCAGCAATATAATTTTGAGTTGCTCTTTTTAATTGTGAAAATTTCATGCTCACAATATCCAACCCTTTATCATTGTCTGAATAGTCTTTGGCAAATTCACCTTCTACAAAAATTTCTGAATTTTTGCTTCCTGTAAATTGCTCGCCTTTTTTGTTTTTTGTTATGATATTTGTTTTAGCTGTCACAATGGCAACCCATAGAGATTCTTTTAAAATTCTCATACGTTCTTTACCATTATCAGTAGTTGAAGCCCATGACTTTAAACTATCAACCCCTAACCATTTTTTGTAAGTATCAGCTAACCCTTTAACATCTTTATTAGTTATTTGGTTCAAGCTATCAAATGAAATTACTTTTTCAATTCCTGTCTTTTTATTGATTTCAGTATATTCCATTTTAACTTTTTTAGAATTAATAGTTTCAGTTATCATATTAACTAAAACTATTTTTTGATTTCCAACAGAATTTTCAGCTGTTAAAATATCGTCTACTTGTGTTACTTGTTTAGATTGTTCAGCTGATAACTTTATCGGCTTGAACTCTACATTTTTTTCATTTTTCATAACTTACCTTTTTATTAATATGATTAACCCAATATAATTTTTTATATTTATAAAATTAATCATTACTATGTTTAATTCATTTATTTATTAAAGTCAATTAAAGTATTCAAAATTTTGAATTATTAATTTAATATTGATTTTACTAGCTTTTTTGATACCCCCCCCCTAATTGCGATTGATAACTATTCTCAATGCTAATTAGAATTATTATAATATGTAGTTTTTGCATAGCTTAACCCTTGACCTATGCGTTTGACACATACCTCTTTAAGTTGTATTATTAAAGAATATCAACCAACAATAGAGGGCTTAAAAATGTTGAATAAAAAAACAAGTGTTGAAATTGAATTACAAAAAATCAATTCAAATTTGAATACACTTAATAAAATAATGAGTAATTTTTTAGTGATTGCTACGACTGAAAGCACATTTAAAAAACTTACTAATGACCAAATAAAAAAAATAGTTCCAACAGTTTCAGAAACTATTAAATCAATAAATGAAAGCATATATTCATAATGTTTGAATTGCTTTTATATTCAGGGATAACCCTCATTATTTTGGGGGTTATTCTTTTTATTATATCTCAATTCAAATTGCGTGGAATTGAAAATGAAATAGATAAACAAAAAAAATTACATGAATCTTTTATGAAAAGTAAAACAAAATGAATACATTTAAAAAAATATTTAGCTTTGAATATTCGTGGCTTTGTAGCTGTAAAGGTTGCAAATTTTTAAGATTTATTAAAGTTAAAAAATGGTAAAAATAATATTATTCATATCAATCTTTATAGGTGGCTACCTATTACTAGATTTAATGGCGAAATCATTAGGTCTTTAAAATCTAAAACAAATAAATGGAAAGCCCAAGCACTTGACACAGATTAAGTGTCTTGGTAAGGTCGTTGTATAACTAAAAGAAAGGAGAAAGTTATGCAAAAAACATTGTTAGTTACATTTTGGTTGACGATTTCTTTATTGACAGTCGCAACATTTATGTAAAGGAAAAAGTATGACATGTGAACAGGTCTAAGCCCTATCGGTAGCAATATCGGTAGGGCTTTTTTTTATCCCACCTTGACACAATGCCACACCTTTGATATAGTATAAGAATAACAAAGGAGAAAACTATGGTAGACCAAACACAACCAGAAATACTTGAAGTTCAATCCCGAAACAAAGCTATTAAATTTGATAGGGAGAAAAAACAAAAACAAATAAAAAGTTCTTTTGAATTAAATCAAAGCACTCAAAATAAAATAAAAGATATGGCTAAAAAACTAATAGCTTCACACAAAACAACAGAAGAAATAGATAAAGAATTAAAAAAAGTTATTAATGATTTCTTTTCTGGTTCAGTACAACAAAATTTATAACAGACTTTTTTAGCTCTCTCTAAAAAGATACCCTGTGTATGCTTGACATACATGGGGTTTTTTTATATACTATGTACTTATGAAAAATAATATTATACAGTTTGAAGAATACAAAAAACAATTAAAATTAAAAAAGAAAAAAATTAAATATGATAACAAAGGAAAACATCTTCCTTATGTTGCTGTATTTAGAATTAAAAATAGATGTGTGCAAGGTTGGGGAAAAAATAAAAAAGATTTTTTAAAAGATTGTGTTAGTATGTTAAAACAAATGTTAGATGAATATAAACCAGAATATTTTTTGGATTGTTACAAAATAACTAAAGATGTAGGTAAAAAAGCTGATTACAAATCAATTCAAAAATATGCAATAAAAAAAACAAAAGAAAAATATAAACTATGATAACACTAGCAAGACAAATAGATTTAAAACTAAAAAAGTTTGATGAACTTATGATTAAACTTAAAACAAAATATTTAGATAATCCTGTGTTCTATTCAGAACTTCATAAGATAGATGAACGCAAAGATGAAATACAAAAGCTAATTGACAATAACAAGTAATTAATATATAATGTACTCTTATTAACCAATAGGAGTACAATGATACAAACAAACATACAAGTCGGTAGTGTTTCTAATCTATTGTATGATTTACTAACATCAACTAAAGCTACAAAGTTTCGTGCAGGTTTTACAAAAGTAAATGGCGAGTACCGAGTAGGTAAGTTTGATTTATTAAATCGTTCAACATGGAAACAAACTGATGGTACTATGTACAAACGTAAGGGTAAGAAAAGAACTACTAACCCAGATGAGTACATACTAGCACATGACTTAGAAAAAAAAGCACCACGAAACATATCTGTTAAAAGATTGAAGTGGTTTAGTGTAGGCAAAAAAGTCTATAAAATCAATAGGTTAGAGGTAAATGATGACATTACAATAGTAATGTTTGATAAGATAAAATTCAATCATCTTAAATTACTAATGACTAAAGGAGATATCAATGAGTAGTGAATGGTGTCAGAATAAAAAGTGTCCCCAAAAGAAAAATCAAAATCAAATTCGTGGCAGTAAAGGTGCAAAATATTATCAATCTAATAAAGCACAAAATTATATAGGCTATTGGTGTTCCAATGGTTGCCGTGATTCTTGGTGGAATCAAAATAAAGATACTTGTATGCAAGCAGTAGGTTTTATTGATAAACAAATATTACCTGTAGAGGACGCTTGGTATGTAGAATATTTATATGATTGGCGAGAAGAAAGTCATAACAGATATCGTTTAAGAAATAAATTAAAAGGTGTTGACCATCATATAACAAGAGAACAAGCACAAAGTCCAGAAGATATACAACAAGATAGAAATTGGTCTGTAATAGATAACACACAAGCCAAAGAACTAGCAATAGAATTAGGTATAGCTAGTTGACACATCAATAACATTAGTATATTATATAGACATCACTCAGACATCTGGGTGGTGTCTTTTTTTTAACCAACAATAAGGAGTACTCATGGAACAAAAAGAGATAAGACTCAATGCTGATAAGCGTAAGTCATTAGTTATAGACTTTCGTAAGCATTGTGAATCATTGGACAACTCTGAGAAAGAGGCGTTCAAACAATCAAGAGATGACGCAAAGTCTACAATGCAATCCTCATTTGCTACTTGTAAAGAAGTAGTTGAAAGAAGATTTCCATTAGAAGATGTTGCGACACTTCAATCACTACAAAAAAAGCATAACACTATCAATGCAGTAGGCACAGATAGTTGTTTCTTTTTTAAAGTGACTGACGCACCCAAAGTGCTTGACCAATACAATGACGAAGTAGATAAGTCCAAACATTTTTCGTTTGAGTTAGACGGAAGTATCAATGGAAGTTATGGAAGTCGTTATGGTAGTGGTAGCAGTAACAATGGTAAGAACTTTGCATATGCTATGTATCGTGAAGATATGAAAGCAGTAGGTTTGAATCCAGACTGTAATATTGAAGCTGATTTACAAGCAGAGAAATCAGACCAAAGATACAGTAGAAACAGCAACCCATACCTATCACAATGTAGAAATGATAATCAACATTGGCTACAAGGTGGTCAAGGTGGTGGTAATAAGTATGACTCATGGAAAAATGATTATGCTTTACATATCATTGGTACAGGTGGTTGTCGTTCAAGAGCAATACCATGTTCAGACTTAGAGTTTGCTAAGTTTGAAATGATGATTAGTGCTAAACAAGAAGTAGTCAATACTCATACTCAATGGATAAAAACTGTTGTAGCTAGAGTAAGTAGATTTAAAGAAATAATTAAATCTATGACTAAGTTTTCTCAAGTAGAAAAGTTTGCTAATCATAAAGATATACAATGGAAGATTGACCCTAGTATACTAGCAGATAAAATGGGTATGGACTTGGTTATCTCTATTGATGACGCAGCCGAATCAATTATGAATATTGGTTCACCAAAACAAACAAGAGCAGAGAAGATACTTGCTTGGCAACAAGCTAATAGTGTCAGTCTAGCCTCTTAATAATCTAATAGGTATAGGGGAGAAATCCCCTTACCTCTTAATAGTTGACATACTAACAATAGTATAGTATATTATAAACATTACTAATTAATTTTAGTAGTGTTTTTTTTTAATCTAACAATAAGGAGAAGATATGAGTACATTAGTTGCAAAACTAAAAGATCAGTACGAAACTCAATATCAACATAGCATTACGCCAGTTGAACTGCGTCAATTAAACTCTGTTGAAAGTGATTTTGTATTAAATAAACCTAGTTATGCTGTGCTTGACACAGAAAATAACAAAGCAATACATCTACATGGTGCTAACTATCAGTTAATACCCTATGAAAAAATATTATCTGGGTTATCTAATGCATTAGATGAGTACGAAATAGATATAAGTGATACATCTATTAAATTTAATTTATCACCAAACTTAAATTACATGAAACTTAGAATTTTGTTTGGAGATACTGGAGATTTTGGTACTTACTCTATGAGTCATAATGAAAATGATAAACTAAAGTTTGGTATTGAAGTTATATCTAGTTATGATGCATCAATTATCTATCAGTTAAGGTCAATGTTTTTAAGATTAGTATGTGCAAATGGTATGAAATCATTTGAAGATATTAATTCATCTATGAAAAGACATACACTTCAATTTAATCTTGATGATTCATTTGCTAAACTAAAAAATCTTAACACAACTTTTAGTGATATGAAAAATAAAGTAGAGGTATATCAAAGTGTAGAGTTAGGTAGACAAGATGTTGAAAAATTATTTAGAAAGTTTTCTAATAATTCTGATGGTAAGTATCACTTACTTAATAATGTATTAGAAACTGATGCAAATAAATCAACACTCTATGATGTATACAATGCACTAACAAATTACAGTTCGCATAATGAACGAGCTGTTAAGATAGGTAAAAGAGATAGTAAAGATTATAAGATTGAATCTTCTAAAAAAGACTCTGTAAGAAGTAATGAAGATAGAGACTTTGAAGTTAGAAACTTTCTAAAGACTAATGACTTTATGTTTTACTATCATCAAGGCGTAGCCAACAGAGCAAAACAATAATAAATATTGTGGGGGGTGCTATGTATATACTAACCCCCCTGCAACGACAGGACACCTTATCATATTTTAATAGATAATCCAAGTAGACATAGTGTCACATCTATGTTATAATCCACAACAGAAAAGGAAATATTATGAAAACATATGTACCAGAGAGAACAGATAAAACACCAGAAGAAAAAATAGGTATAGCAAAAATACAAATTATGTTTGAGGATTCATTCGGTTTGTTTAATGCTAATAGTGGACATATGTCAGATGTACACAAACAAAGGGAGAAAGATAAAGCTACTAATTGGTTTCGTTCTAAAGATTGTGAGTTTTTTTGTGACCTTGCAGGTACAGAGCAAGACCATATAATTAAATTACATGATGTATTGACATACCAATACAACACAGGTAAAGTAACACTTGAAGAAGTAAGATTTGCAATACGAAAATTAGAGTTAAAGATATGAATATATTTCATTTACACAAAGACCCAGAGATATGTGCTAGTTATCATTGTGACAAGCATGTAGTAAAAATGATATTAGAAACAGGACAGATGTTATCAACTGCATACCAAAGACATTGTGGTATTGATGAACAACTATACAAACCTGCATATCCACACCACCCTATGACTATATGGGTAGGAAATTCATTAGGTAATTATATGTGGTCAATAGATTTATTAGGTCATTTACTTAATCAATACAGACACAGATACCATAACAAAATTCATAAGACAGGTAGAATACTAAACAATCTTATATGTTTAAATGAAAAAGTAAAAGATAAATTTGAATATAAAACATTTCTTATACCACCACAATGTATGCCAGATGAATACAAACATGAAGATTATATTACTGCATACAAACAATATTATGTTGGTGAGAAAAAACGATTTGCTAAGTACACAGCAGTTGACACACCAGACTTTATGTGTTAAGATAGCATCATATATATATAAATAAACCCTCAACAAAGGAGACATATGTCGGACATACCAACAGTAGATACTTCATGGGAAATGAAATGGATGCGTTCTTTAAGAAAAAGAGCCATCAACATTCTCGCAAGAATCGAAAATGATAGAAAACCTACACAAGAACTTCATTATGAATTGAGAAAAGCTATGGAAGCTTTTACTTATTGGAATAGTGATACTGCTATGTGGGAAAAACATCAGATGATAATACCTACTACTCAACCTGTACCTCAAGCTGAGATACAAGAATCAGAAGTAGACCCAGTAGATAGTAATTAGTGGACATACTAATTACTTTTCTATTTATAGGTGGTGGCTTTGCAGAAATACCTGCAAGGCTACAACCTTATGAATTTTGTACTGATAAATCACAAGAGTATATTACCTATGTAGAAAATCCAGATTACAAAGAAGGCAATGGTCAAGTGTGGATACATGGTACATATGATAACAAAAAAATATTTGCAACATATTGCAAAACACTTGACAGAAAGAGAATGATAAGTTATTATGATCCAGAATATAAAGAAAAGATTAAGTAAAATAAATGTATGGTCATTGTATTACCGAACAGAGATTGTTTGGTTTAGCATTGGCTTTATCGTAGGAGTTATATTAATATGAAAATAAAAAGACCAATAGAATATAAAAATTTAGAACAAAGAATAGATGAAAACTTTGCTAACGATACTGACTATGATATATTTCACAAAAGAAATGGTAGAATAGTGGTTCATTTTTGGGATAAAAATTATCTTAAAAATTTTCCACACAAAGATGGGAGAAAAAATGAAAGTTAAAGAAATAGAAAAAAAGATAGGTACACTATCTAATCCAAGTAAGATGCCCTCGTATGCATGGGGCATACCAATACAATATTGTGTGACAGGTAGTAAGCTAGCATTAGTTGATGGCACTATCTGTAACAAATGTTATGCAGGTAAAGGTTGTTATGTATTCCCAGTTGTAAAAGCTATGTATGAAAAGAGATACCAAGCTATTGCATTACCAGAATGGGTAGATTATATGGCAGAATTACTTACCCAAAAGTACAAAAACCTAGATAAATCAAGGCGTTTTCACCGTTGGTTTGACTCTGGTGATGTACAATCTTACTCACATCTTATGAAAATATTTGAGGTATGTGAACTTACACCACACATAAAGTATTGGTTGGCTACTAGGGAATATCAAATCATAGATAAAATTACAGAGAAAGATGTACCAAAGAATTTATGCTTACGAGTATCAACAACTAAAGTTGATAGCCCACCACCTAAGTTTTGGAAGTGGACATCTGGTGTGCATAAAGATAAACCTGCAGTAGGTAGAGAATGTCCTGCACCTAAACAGAATGGTGAGTGTGGTAGTTGTCGTGCCTGTTGGAGTCATAAAGTTAAACAAGTAAGTTATAAGGAACACTAATGAAACAACAAATAATACTAGAGATACGAGAGATACTAAATGTATATCAAGATACAATGACAAAAGATATAGAGCAATCATTAAGAAACTTAATTGATTTTATAGAAAAGGTTAAAGATGACCAAAGTATCTAAAAGAAAAATAAAAAAGTTTTTAACTTTAAGTTTTAAAAAAAATAAAGATTACTATAACAAAGAACTTGAGATAGCCATAGAAGTTATCCAAGATTTTTTAAATTGTGAGCCATTAGATGTTGGTAAATTACAAGGTAATACATTTGATACAGTATATGAGATAGATAATGAGGAGTAGTATATTACTTATCTTTTTTTTATGCCTTGTTTCTTGTAAAGATTTAAACATAGACCCAACAACAAGTGTACTTAAACATATAATAACTAATGGTAATAAATAATGTGGAGACACCCAGACTATTATAAAAAATTAAGAAAGAACTTGACAAACAAAGATAACTATGATAAGGAGAATCATGATGAAAAAATACAAAGTAAGAATCTTCGGACTAGGAATAGACGCAAAGGGACTAATACCATTTCCATACGAACCAACACTAGACATGGTTGAGAATGCTGTTGCTGAATATTTAAACGAAGGACTAATGAAAATAGAAGCTGATGACTTCTATGCAAAAGATAGATACACAATAGTATACGAGGAAATGCCAGTTGAATTATAAACAACAACTAGCAGTAGTAGAAGGGCTATTCATTCCACCAGATACATCTGTTAGAATGGACTGTCCTTTTTGTTCTGGTAAAAATACTTTATCAGTAGACACATCAGCCAATAATCTTAATTGGTATTGTTTTCATGCATCATGTAATGCCAAAGGTAAATATCAAGGAGAAAAAAATATGAACTATGTAACAGATACATTTAAACAGAAAGAAAAAATACAAAATTTAACATTTGAAATACCAGATAGTTTTGTATCTGTGTATTCAGATGAAAAATCCATGAAGTACTTACATAAAAATAATTGTTGGGAAGCTTGGAGTTGGGGTAGAGCAGTAATTAAATTTGATGTAAAACAAAATCGTGTAGTGTTTATGGTTAAAGAACCAAACACAGATGAGATTGTAGGTGCAGTAGGTAGAGGATTAAATTCTAAAGTCTATCCAAAATGGTATATGTATGGCAACAAAGATGTACCATTTACTTGTGGATTGATAGAACACCAAGAGGCTATACTTGTAGAGGACTGTGCATCTGCATGTGCAGTATCTAATGTATTAACAGGTATAGCTTTAATGGGTACATCATTAAAAGAATCTCATAAGAAATACTTGACACAATACAAAAAATTGTATATAGGGTTAGATAGAGATGCAACAACTAAATCGTTTACTATTGCTAATGAACTTAAATCTTATGGTATTAAGAATGTTCATGTTAAAACATTGGAAGATGATTTAAAATATTATGGAACAAAAGAAATAGAGGAGATGTTTAATGACTGAAGAAATGATGAAAGAGATATTAGAAGATTGGATGAGTTGGAAATATGATATACAAGATATGAATAGAAGTGAATGGAATACAAGAGATCAAAGTAAATTAGATATGATAACAGTAATTTTAGAGGATCAATTAAAATTACAGAAAGCAATTAAAAGAAGATGATAGAAAAACAAATAATAAAATTAATGTTAGATAAAGATTTTTATACAGAGTATAAAGGTCAAGTATCTCGTAATGTATTTCAAGGTAGCTTTGGTTCTTTGTATGATACAATACAAAAAGCACATGAGAAGTATGACTCTGATATAAGTATTGATGAGTTGTATTCTTTACATACTGCTGTATTTAATCCTGCACTTACCCGAGCAGCAAAAGAACAGTTTAGTGAATTGCTTGAAGATATAAAAGAAACACA
>Ga0209535_1003260_pt1 | contig 10384 bp, 18 predicted proteins | sample LinPmetageLP28_FD_184041 | JGI IMG/M metagenome (GOLD analysis project Ga0209535, IMG submission 184041) | Marine viral communities from the Pacific Ocean - LP-28 (SPAdes) (version 2) | ecosystem: Environmental > Aquatic > Marine > Oceanic | place: Pacific Ocean | collected 2009-08-22
GAAACTAATTGTGGGTCATCCTTAGATTCAGCAGTTAATACTTTACCACCAACTAGAGAACAAATATCTCCCAATTCATCAATTTGAGCATCACCAAAGTTAGGTGCAAGAATAGCCGCACATTGAATTGTATTTGCCATTACATTAGCAATTAAATTATTCAATGCTGAACCTTCCATTCCTTTACACATAATTAGAAGAGGTCTGCTTTGTGCAGAAGATATTTCTAATACTGGAAGTATATCTTGAAAGTTTCGTATAGAAAGATTTGACATAAATATCAAAGGGTTCTCGAATACAGTTTCACCGTTTTCAGTATTAGCCATAAGATGACTTAAATATCCTTCATCAAGTTCAATACCTTCTTTTACTTCAAGATAGGTCTTGTTGGATTTAGATTCTTCTAAAGCAACAATACCTTCTTTACCAACAGTCTTTACGGCTTCACTAATAATAGAAGCCATATCAGCATCATTGTTAGAAGCAATCATAGCAATATCATATACATTATCTTCATCAATTTCAGTAGCCTTCTCTTTTAAGAATCTAGTTACTTTCATTGACGCAGTTAATAGTTCTAACTTAAGTTGATGTAGATTATACAGTTCTTCTAGTTCTAGAATATTATTACATAATGCTTGTGCTAAAACGCAAGCAGTAGTAGTTCCATCACCAGAAGTATCTTGAGCCTTTGAAGCAATATCCTGTACTAACTGAATTCCCATCTGAATAAATGGGTCATCGCTATTAACGTACTTAGTAATAGTTACTCCATCATTAATTACAATTGGGGGATTACCCTGTAAAATAACAGTTTTAGCCTGTGGCCCCAAAGTTGGTTTAACTGTATCTGCTACAAGATTAATTCCTTCCATTAGTTTTTGTTTAACTGCATCTCCAAATAGAATCATTCAATCACCGCCAAAACATAATCCTTATGGATAAACTTATACTCTCCATATTCTTCGATAGGTTTCATTGTAGAAAAGATTACTTTCTTTCCCACTAAAGACCCATGCTCATTAGCCCCATCAATAACAATACCTACATTGTTTTCTTTGACAAGAATGCCATTAACTCGTTCTTCGTATTGTTGTACGATAATATAATTACCAATTGCTTTCATAGTTAGTCCTCCTTATATTTCTTTTTCATTCCTTTAGACCATTCTCTTAAATAGATAAAAGAATCAATTACTTCTGGGAGACATTTCATACAAACGCTCCTACCAGAGCAAGAGATTACTCCTACCTTATTCCCTCGAACTTCTTTACAAATTAAACACTTCATTCCTCTTCCTCCAATGAAATTGCAATGTTAGACATTTCATCAATCTTACCATAAACTTCCTCTAACTTATCAAGAGTTTTTTCATATTCATCGAGAATCATAAAGGTTAGTTTTAATATAGTTTCTCTAGATTTAGTTTTCAAATGTTCTTTAAACGTATGCATATCTAATGTTCTCATTCTTCTTCACTTCCTATAAATACCCACTTCTTTTTCATGGTTCTGTCAGTATAAGTCCATACATGGTTCTTGTGAAACTTATCCAAGTCCTTATCTTTCTGGGTTCTTTTAGACCAAGTTACTCCCTTAACCTTTCTTTCATTCTTATCACTAGGATGATTAGACATATGGCGTTGGGTTCTTTCAGCAACAGTTAAATCGTCTTTTGGGAATGCAATCTCCTTTCGCTTATATGCCCATGAATGACCATTCTTTGTGCTTTTAAAGTTCTGTTTAGTATTCATTCTTCTTCCTCCTGACAATTCTCACAAATCCATTTAACAGGGGGTGTTCCTGAATCAGTCCAACATTCACACTTAATATATTGATTCTGTTCATACTGTTCACCTACATTACTTTCTTGAATAACTAGAACATTAGGGTCGGTATTCTGCCAAAACCCAAAGTGTTCATATCCACCAAGTACATATGCTTCTTTCATATTCTTTTGCCAAATATTGACAGTATTCCAATCAGTTCCGCTAAAATAAGCACGACCAAATGGATGAGTATGAATCCAACATTTAATAGGTAATTTCAATCCAGCAGGTTCTTGCATAAATGCAACAAAACCACTTGAACCTGATGATACGAAACAATTATCGTTATCATCAATAACTACTTGCACTTCAAGATTAGGTAGAATTACAGTAGACATATCCCAAATAGTATCAAAGAAAGGCTGTTGAGCAAAAGGCTCAAGATTAGTTTCTTTATCTTCCCATAATTGTCGCCTAGCCCAAGTATCTTCGAGACTGAATTTTACATAGGCTCGTCTATTCTTCATTTCTTCTTCATATGTTATCATTATATTCACCATTTAGTTTATCTAATTTCTTTTGTAGTTTAGCCGCTTTCTTTAGTTTACGACGTTCTCTCCATGAGAGTCTTTCCTTTCTTGCTTCTGCAATCTTTTGACTAGTAATCTGGTCTACTTCAATAGTATATTCTTCAAACTTCTTAGCCCAAGATTGATTTATCCTTTCAATCTCTTGAGTTAGAGTAAAACTCTTTGCTTCTAGTAAAGAGTTCTTATTTCTAAGAATCTTAATATCTTCTTTCTTTTGTTCTAGCAATTTAGCAATTGCTAATACTGCGGCTGGCTCTAGATTAATTTCTTTTATATCAACAGAGTTTGCTTGTTGCTTCAATGCAATCTTCTTGAAAGAAAATCCTTTTCCATAGAATCTATTCTTAACTGCTGTTAAAGACCTGCCCATTTCTTTAGATGCTCTTTTTAACTCATCTAAAGAAGATATTTCGCTAAGGTAGTTATCCTCATTTTCAGTCCATCTTTTTGCAGAATAGCCTGTTTTTCTAGTCTTTCTAGGCTTTGGTGATTTAGCAGGTTTATTAATAGAAACCTTCATACTATTCTTCTTTAGTGGTTGCTTGAGAACATTCTTTCTTAGAGAAGCAACCATACCATATATAGATTGATAGGTTCTATCTTCTCCAAACTTAGTGTGAAATCTCTTCACAATTTGTTTAGGCTTCTTATTCAAGTGCATTGTTAAAAACGCTTTTTCTTCTGTTGTCCATGTCTTGTTCATATTTTTCATCTCCTTATAGGTTAATCATCATAAAATCCTTTAGTTCTTCATCATTGAAGAATTTTTGCGCCCATTGTGCGCCCATTCCTGCAATTGCAATTTGTAGAAATTGCACGTTTTTATTCGTTCCATCCCAACTATCTCCTTGACAACTGTAACTTCTGTCATCTCCTGCAAGTAATGTATCATACATCTTTGGGTCGGAAAGACTTGAAATAAAAGCGGCGTTCCTACCTTGCGCTCGGAGGTCAAGCCATTTAATGCTTGTGTTGTATAAGGTACGTCTTACTCCTAAGTTATCTACACAACACATAACTAGGTCAAAATTTTGCATCTGTTTCTCTGTCAATATAGGATATTGACTTGCAGAATGAACAGATTTATATTCATCCTTCATAACCATTGCTTTGTTTTGTCCAACGTGTTCTTTCTTAAAGTTTTGATAAGTTAAGTTCTTATCTTCAACTTTATCTGGGTCTGCTACTGTTATGTGATACAAACCAACTTTGTCTAAAAACTGAATCAAAAATGACCCAATTCCACCTGCTCCAATTACTAATACTTTTCTCATATTTATTTCTCCATTAAGTTATTTACTTCTTTTCCTTTAACTTCTTTAACTGATGTTTTACCAATCAGTTGCAGAATTGATTTTGTTTGTTTATAGATGTTCTTTCTCTGAAAAGAAGTAGCATTTGCTAACTTCTCAGCAGATATTTTGTAGCAAAACATATTTATTGCTATCCAACAAATACTAGCATTGTAACATCTTCCTTTATTGAATGTAGTTTCGATGAGTAAACTCTCAAAGAAATCATATACCTTTTCGCATCTTGCTTGAAAGAGAGGTTCTCCTGAAACTAAAGCGGTTGTTTTGCTAAATTCAAACCTATGGTTTAAGAAGGATGTTTGTCTTAAAGACTTAGTAATTCTATTAACAACCTTTCTTACTTTCTTAGGATTACAAGAGAATTCCGAACTAACTTCTTTATACGATAAAGGAGTGCCATTTTCTCTAAGAACATAACACACTACTGATGATGCTCTAACTTCAAGAGAATCTCCAGTATTAAAGAAGCCTTTTCGATACAAAGAAAGATATAGTTCTTCAGTTCTGTATTTAAGAGAAATAAAACTATACTTAGATAAAATCATATTACAATGAGTAAGTGCATTCTGTACTGTTCTAGGAATAAGATTATCGGTATTCCATTTATTAAATTTGTGAGAACCTTTTCCTGTAATTATGGAACCTAGTCTATTATCTGGGCTTCTTTGTGGAGTTCCTTCTACATAAGAAACCCCTTCATCAAAAGCGTCATAAATCATGACTAATCCACAACTAGAGCAGACCTTTTCTCCTAACCTTTCATCAAATTTAAATTCCCTTTCTCCACATTCTTCACATTTCATTATTATTCTCTCCAAGAAGTTTCGTTATTTCTTCATTTTTATTATACTTAGCATCAGTATCAGAGCAGATGTAGTTTTTGATAGTGTGAACTAAAGTAAGTAACATTTCATCATTCATAGTACATAGAATTCTAGCAACAAATTGGTCGCCTAATGAAGAACCAGTTGCTAAATTATCAATACAAATCGGTCCACGCCAATTCGGTGCAGAAAGCAAGAGATATTGTGCATCAGTTTCAGGATTTATGATTGGATTGTTCTGTCCATCATATGCTCTAACTTTAGCAGGTTGCCAAATTTGTACGCTAACTTTCTGCAATTCAGAACTACTTCTTTTATCTGCAATTTTCCAATCGTATAGTTTGCCTCTTACGAAGATATGAATTATCTCTCCTTCATCATCATAAACTGCAACTATTCTCTTCTTGTATTTTTCAAGAGTTTCTTTAAGAAGTTGTTGCGCTCTTTTTTCTACAATATCTCCAGTTCTGTTCTGTCCTAAAAATTCTCTCATTAATTTCAATTCTGCTTCAGAAGGAGTTCTTCCTATTAATCTTTCATATAGATTACTAGGTGTCAGGTTCTTCCAACTACCTCTAGAATGGCCGTGTCTGTAAGTATTACAGAAAGTATTCAAATCGTCTTTTGATATTTCACCCCAAATACCATCACTAAGTTCTAATGCGTATGTATCTAAACCTATTTGATTAATATTGAGTCTAACTTCAATCTTACCATATCTCCCGTCTCTTTCATAGAAATGATACGGTACTTTATTTTCTAATACATAATGTATATTTTCAGGAGTATCTAAGTATTCATTTAAAGCACTAAACAATTTCATTATATTGCTCTCATTGATACTCATAATCGCTAACTTAGCCAATGCACCACAGACTGTATCTAATGTAGTATAGTGGCCGTTAATGTTTATTCTTCCATTAGTTTTTTCTAAACTAATAGGCATTCCACTAATAGTTAGTTGAATGTTGAAATCATTAGAATCAGGATTAGACTTAAAAGAAGGAAAATGCCTACTGTAATATCTTCTGCTATTTCTTTTCTTTGTTAAATTACTTTTGAAGTAATCCTTAGTTGCCGAGAAAATAGGGTTTGTCGAATTATGGCGATAATTATGCCAATCAATATCGCTATGGGATTGAACATAATTAGTTTCAGACAATATATTAATATTAACTTCGTCTCTTTTTTGGCTGTCATCAGCCCTCATTATTCTTAATTTTACTTCTGTCATAATATCACATCATAAATAATTTATCATCTGCTTTGCTTTCGCAAGCAAGATGTACTTCCTTTTTAATTTCATCGGGAATCAATAACTGACCCCCACATATTCTACATCTAGTGGCGATTCTTTTGCCATAGGCTCTATGACTCGCTACATAGTCTGGATTCTTTTCTTTCATTATACTTACTCCTTATTTTTATAAAAAATTCTTTATTGTTTTTTTCCATGTAATCATACATTCTTTTCTTATCGAAAACATCCTTTTCTAGAAACTTAATAAAACCTAATTCTTTTGCTTCTTCTATATCCCATAAGCATTTTTCGTATAAAATGCGAATAAGACGAAGTTTCTTAGCGTCGTCTGATTTAGTTTGCTCACAAACATTCAATGTGTGAATTAAACTAATAAAACTATCGTCAGAGAAATCCTTCGACAAATGAATCGAGTAGAATTCTAAATCTGAATAATTAATTTTAGGTAATGAAATATTAGATTTCACATTGTCCACCTGCACAAGCAAGTTCTCCACTTAGATTAGTATTGTCTTGACTTTCAATAACATGAGTTAGGTCGATTCCTGATAGTGTGGAAACCATTTCTTCGTATTGTTTCTTTGTTATTGTTTCAAACGGTGCTTGTTTATATGTACCACCATCATAAGGCAATACCGATAGACCGTTATAATAATGTCTATTCATCCACATCCATTCTCCTACATCTTCCCATTCCTTTTCTTTTATTGAAATAGTTGCAGAAACATTGTGAGTATTTAATCCATCTTTATGTCCTGCTCGCACCCAACGAATACTAAAATTCTTTACTCTTTCAAGTAAATCAAATACCTTTTCTGTACGAATAATTGCGTTATCTGGTGCTTTCTGCGGAATACTAATTACTGCTTGTTCAGCAGGATTAAAGTACTCATCTTCTACTAAGTCTGGATGATTTTCAGAAAGATAAGAATAGATTGCTTCATTCTTTCCTACTCTAATCCTACGAATGTAATATTTATCATGCCAAGCATGAATACCACTTGATGTACCTAATACTAAAGAAGTAGTTCCTGCGGGTTTAACACAAGTTACTCTTGTTGCTTGATTAATACCAATTATTTCAGCAACTCTTTTGTTTTCCATTTTTGCAGCAAAGGCAGCCATTTCTAAATCAAGTCCTTCTACTACACCAGAAGCAATACCAGTCATAGATACTCCGAGTAATGAATCTTTCTCAGAGTTCTTCTGCCAAATTTCTCTTAAGTAGTGGAAATCAGTATAACCTGCTTGAAGAGTTCCTAAGAACGAAGCCGCTTTTACTCTCTCTTCTAAATCAAATTGGTCTTTTACATTACTAGCATTAACTTCAGTTAAGTTACAGAATTGATAAGGTCTCAATGCTATTTCACAACATGGATTAGTTCCCCAATCTTTGTCATTACTGAAATAAATTCCAGGTTCTCCGCTATTACTTGCATGAATTCTTTCCCAAAGTTGTAAAAAGAATTCTTTAGTTACTCTATGCCGAAGTAATACTGCGGAATTATTCGCTCTGCCTCTTTGTGGGTTATTTTCCCACCAATTACCAGCCTTAGAACCAATCATTCCCATATCATCTGCACTAAACAAACTAATCATAGCGGCACGACGAATACCTCCACTAAGAACAGCATCTGCAATATGGCACATAATATCATGACAATAAATAGAGTTAAGTTGATATTCACCGCATCTTTGGAGAATACCTTCAATTTTAACTAAACATTCTCTTAATGGCTGACTTCCAGGCGCTTTTCCACCACTAGTCTTTAATAGAGAACCTTTAGGTCTAATGTCAGAATAATCAAAAATAGGAGTAGAAGTTCTAATTCCCATATAGCATTCCATGAGAATCTTTACTGCATCTGCCCATCCTTCGATAGAATCTGCAATTAAATATCTTCTCTGTCTATTTGGATTAGGCATCTTTAATTCTGGTAATTGTTCAACATGATGTCGTTGAACTGAATAACCTACACCTGTTCCTCCTAATAAAAGAAACATTGCTTCACTAAATGCAAGATAAGAATCTATTGGCATATATGCACAATTGTAAACTCTATTTGGAGAAATCTCGATAGGTTTTCCACCAAACTGCATTGAACGCATAGAAGGTAATACCTTCTTAGTTAAGACAAAATCTGCATAGACTTTGGTAATTTCCTTGTCTAAATCAGGATATGATTTAATATGCATATTCATATTTCTTTCAACTATTTCTTCCCATGTTTCTCTTCTTTGTAGTTCTTCTTGATACTTAGCATACTTCATATGCACAGTAATATCGGATAGTATTTCTTGTTCTGTATTCATTATCAACACCTCAATTTTGTTTTCTTTGGGAATTTATCTATGGTTGTAAATGACAACAACCATTGTCCGTTTTTTAACACAACCCATTCTTTTTCTTCTTTAAACTCCCATAAAGAAAAATGGTTTATGCTATTTTCTCCATTATCTTTAATTAAAGATTCAATGGAAGTATAGGTTTTATCGCCATACTTGACGATAGTTTCACCCATACAGATTATTTTTGCCTTTTCTGTAAATGCGAGAATAGTCCCGCTTGAATAAAAATCTGGTTTGAAACAAACATTGTTGTTCAATACCGTTAGTTGGTTAAGTTTCCAACCTTTATCCTTTGTTACTAAATTATATGCCTCTGTTCCTATAAAATATTTTAAATTCATGCCCATCACCAAAAAAAGGGAGAGCCAAGACTATTAGCCCCGACTCTCCCGATACGAGAGAGAACTTAAAGATTACTAATCTAAAGTTTTCCTCCAACGATTGCTGGACTGAGGGTTACTGCCTCAATGTCATCCCATGCAATTTCGGAGATTTGCTCTCTTGATGTTAATTCACCATCAATAAACACCCAATGCGTAGGGTGTGTGTTGATTTGTTCGATTACTTCTTCCGCACTAAGCGCAAGTTCCGTGTGGCCTGTTTCATTCATAATTGTTAAGTTTATCATATTGTTCACCTGTGTTTTTCTTATGTTCTCTTCCTTTATATATCGACTCATTCTTAAGACATATCCTTGTCCATTATCTCATATTGTCGTTGTTCTGTTAGATACGAACTTAATATCATATCTAGTTTTTCTGGTAATGCATCAATAATTCCACATATTAGTTTTCTATTCAAAGAAATCCATATCTTGTGGTAAGTATTGATTATTACCTTTGGTTCATCCTTTTCGTTCATAGTTATTACAATAGGGGGTAATTCTTCATCATCCACTACTCTAAATTCTACTGGTTTTGCTTTTTCTATTACATTCATTTCTATTTCTCCTTTGGAATTGGCGGGCATAACAGGAATCGAACCCGTATCTTCGGCTTAGAAGGCCAAAATGCTATCCATTACACCATATGCCCTATTTAATCAAACATACGCCAAAAGTGCGGGTATGTTTTTAGAATGGACTAGGGTTTCTAATCTATCCGTTGAATCTTGGTTCGTTCTGAGTATTGCTGATGAGACAACCTCAATCATTTTTTCATGGCTAGTATTCCTTAGAACTACTCTAATTTGCATTTCTAGTTCTTCAAGGAACTTGGCTTCATGTAAGCATGAAGGGCATTGTATCTTCATCACAACGTCATGATTATAGTCAGTCTGAGTAACGAATCCTTTATCGTTACATTCTTGACACATTCAGAATTCCTCCGTTAAGACAAACTCTTTTGTTTCTTTTTGATTCCAATATTGATAGTTAATCAATCCTGCAATCATATAATTATAATGAGTAGAAGAAGGATTTTCCTTGAACATTTCGAATATTGCTTCAAGATATTCATTAGCGTTCATAAGACGCAATTCTTTCTGAATTGGTTCTATTGCATCATGAACTGAGCCATGTTGTTTCTTTAGTATTTCTATTGCTTTCTGTTCTATATTATTAAACATTATTAATTCTCCATTGTTCCATTTGTGTTTCTAAGGTAAACCAATTCGGTCTACCTCGTTTACGCCATTCAGCGAAACGCCATTTTCCTTTGATGTAATAATGACGATAAGATTCAGTTACGAATTTCCAATCATCATCATATACGTTATTGATTCTATATTTGTCATCCATAGCAATAGATATTGGAGTTAGCCCAGTAGTGGGAAACTTCCAACTATCTTGCCAATTGATAGGCATTTCTGTATTTACTATTCTTTGAAATGAACCGTGTTCTTTTCCATATCTAAATGAAAACTCTTTGCATAGTTCATAACCATGCATATAAAGCCAATGAAAGTTCTCTTTACTTTGCCTAGCCCATATCGTTGATGGGTGATTTAGCATAGCAGGTTTCATCATTAGTGAGCCGTTTTCTTTGTGAAAAGCCTTAAGTTCAGCGAGAGTGGGTTCTTTATCATTTACTTGAACGTATTGAAAATACAATGCGTTAGTATGTAGCATTTGACAGGTTTCTGTTGGCATTTTGACAACGTGTTTATCAATCATCATTTTTGCTGAGATTACTGGACTATTTGATAGTGCAAAGATATTCATTCTTCTTCACCTACTAATATCTCATAAGTTAGTCCCGTTGCTTCTACTTCTCTTCGCAGTTCATGTAATTCATTCCACGATATTCCATAGATTTTCTCTATCTCATCAGAATAACAAT
>Ga0209535_1003264_pt1 | contig 10380 bp, 5 predicted proteins | sample LinPmetageLP28_FD_184041 | JGI IMG/M metagenome (GOLD analysis project Ga0209535, IMG submission 184041) | Marine viral communities from the Pacific Ocean - LP-28 (SPAdes) (version 2) | ecosystem: Environmental > Aquatic > Marine > Oceanic | place: Pacific Ocean | collected 2009-08-22
CTCCTGCACTCCCAATAACTGATGTTGCTCCAAATATTGCTCTAACTTGATTATTTTCTGTTATTGTAACTCCGTCACTATCTACAACTACTTTATCATTTGAACTATCTTGAATTGCTACTCCACCACCAGGCGATAATACAATAACATCATCAGTTGCTCCGTGAGCACCACCAATAGTCCAAGTAGTTCCTCGTAGTTCTGCCATTGTTGTAGTGTTGTCTTTAAATTTAATACTTGTTGAATCTACAACGATATGTTCTAATCCTAATGTTCCAACCGTTACATCATTAGTTAAAAATGCTCTATCCGTAAATAATCCAAATCCTGGACTTGAACCAACTAATGCACTTGACAATCCTGATAAATCTCCAAGTCTTGCTTTTAAGTCCATTTCGTAAACTTTTGAACCCGTTCTTTCCACGATATCAATATATGGTGTTGCTCCGTCAGTTGGTCTTGCATTTAAATTTATGAATCCAGTTCCTACGGTACTTGCTCCTGTTCCACTAATATATTTACCGGTCGATACAATGACTTGTCCGTCTTCATAATTCTTAGCACCTTCACCTACACTACCGGTAAAGTTAGCTCCTGGTCCTGCTCCGAGAGTTCCTGTTCCTAATCCAAATGACCTTGATACATATAAAAGACCACTTGAATTTGTATCGGTATTGTCTGGGTCGTTAAATGATGCGGACTGAACACAAACATACTCCGTTGAGAATCCTGTATTGTCTACTTTTTTAATTAATAATATTTCCCCGTCAACATTGTTGATGTTCGATAATGCTGATGAGGCGTTAAATCCATTATAACTACCTGTAAATCCTGACACATTTTCTACCGACATAGTTGCTGAGGAAGCAGTTACTCCTGATAATCCAGCTGAACCTGTTATTGTGGTGGAATTACCAATTAATAATTGACCACCAACTGCGTTTACGGTTTCCTTTTCAAATACTGCTGTGGATAATGTTCCACGAATTCTTGCATTTCCTACTTCTAAAAATCCATTGTCTAATGCGGACAATCTAAATCCATTACCACTACCGGCTATATTTCCTGATGAGAAGTCTGCCGATTCTATCGTTCCTTCTTTATTCAATACTAAGTTTCCACCTTGTATTGTTGATGTTCCTATAACCCACCCTGCAATATTATTTGTAGTTTCAGAAAACTCTACCAATATATCACTATCGGCTGTTCCTGTTCCGTCAAAGATTTTCATACCGAAGTTAGAAGCACCATCTACTTCACCAATTCTTATTACTTCTTTTGGTGAACCTGTGTCATCAAATACTGATATTCTACTTGTTGATGAATCAATATCTAATCTATCGGTATCTAATTTAAATGTTTCGGTTTTAATATCTAATCCACCATTAAATTGTATATAGTTACTTGCGTCTTCTTTTATCAAAAGTTTACCATCACCTTGTGCATAAATACCTTTATCACCATCACTCGTATCGGTTACGGAATCTAAATTACCAACGATAAATTTTGCGGTAGCGTCAGTTAGTGAAATACTTGGTGTTGAACTTTCTATGATTAATTTACCACTTCCAGCATTTAAGTCAAAGTCATTTGCTTTAATATCAATACCACCACCACCTGTTACCTTGATATAATCGTCACCATTGACATTTCCTTTAATCAATACATTACCAGAATTATCTGCGAAGAAACCAGCGTTAGTTGTAGCTGTTGTTGTGGCGTCTGTTACACTACCAACCTTTATAGTTCCTGCTGCTGCTAATTGAACATTACCACCTGTTAGTGTTCCAGCTGCGATTGTAAATCCACCCATTGTTCCTGATGTAGATTTTAATGCACCTGCTTTCGTTACACTAAACTCTGCGTCGGCGAATGTTTCGTTCCCCATTTGAATACCTGTTCCCGGTATCAATCCAATAAAGTTATCACCTGAACCACCAGTCAATTGTGTTGATGATATTGTAAATCCACCAATTGTTCCACCCGTTGCGGTAATTTCTCCTGATGTATTTACATCAAATTTTGCTGTATTGATTTCAAGACCAGATGAGTTAAATCTAATGAAGTTATTAGCGTCTCCAACAAAATTAAACTTTCCAGTTCCGTCAATATAAGCACCAGCGTTTGATGTTCCTGTTGCACTTCCTGGCCCACCACTTGCTCCAAGTTTAATTTGTCCACTACTTGTATCTGAATCTAAAATAAAAGTCGTTCCTGATTTTATTTCATCTGCATCAATGGTGAATCCACCGATTTTACCACCAGTAAACAATACTTTTGAACCTGTGACTTGACCTGATGAACCTCTTACAATAAACTCATTACTATCAGAAAATAGTGTTGTTGTGTTCATATTGAAACCACCAATAGAACCAGACTTAAATATAGCATTACCATTTGCGTCTATACTTGCGGAAGCTTGTGGGATTCCGGTTGAGTCGGCTGGTGTTAATATTTGATTAGCTGTAAATGTTCCTTGTACCGTAACATCACTTGTAATCGTTCCACCAGTTAGTAATATATTTGAACCTGTTACGGCACCACCTGCTGAAACTTTAAAGTTTGATGATGAAATAAATGATACTGGGTCTGCTGTATTTTGTGATGATGATAGTTGAAAGACATTACCGGCTGCTAAACTTGAAGCACCAATTGTAAATCCACCTACGGTTCCACCTGCCTCAGCGGTAATAGTTCCTTGTAGAGTTACATCTCCAGTTGCTCCGTTTAGTTCAAAATTACTTGAACTAATTTCTAATTTTCCATTTGCACTACCACTAATGTAGTTGTTTGTACTTCCTTTAGTTCCTAATAAAAATTCATCAGTTACGACTTGAAATGTACTTGGGTCAGTTCTGAATTTTAAAAATCTATCGGTTGAAGTGTGTGCGTCTACTATTTCTAAACCAACACCTTGATATGCTTCTGATGCCGTTAGTCTATTACCACCCGATGCCCCATCTCCGATAGAACCACTAAATAATAAGAATCCACCTTTGTTGTTTGCTATCGTATGTGCAAAACCTTGATAACCAACTGACCTTAAGTATGCTGGATTTGTTCCATACATTTCAATTGAGTCACCAATCAATAAAGAACCACTTAACTTATTATCTTCACCTTGTATAATAGTTGGGGTTCCGTCAAAATTTACTCGTTCTACGGTTGCTCCAACATCTGCTTCGTTATTGTTTACATCATAAAATTCTGCTCTAAAATCAAATAATCTACTTCTCTTTATATTAACTAAGCCAGGCATCGGAACGATTGTTCTGAAGTAATTTGGATTAAAGTTTTCTTCACTAAAAGGTTCAATGGAAGCATCTTTAATAATAAATCTACCAGAGTTTAATTTAAATTTTAACCAAGCTTTTGGTGAACCAGAACCAGCACTTCTGAAACTACCAATAACATTGGATATCTCTCCCTCGTCGTTTGAGTTCTTAGGTATTTCTACTTGACCTAAATAATAATCTTCTTCACCTGCATTTCCGGTCAATCCCGAACCTGATAAAAAGACTTTTAAATCTGCTCTACTTTCAGTAGAAATTGTATCTTGGTCTGATTTATACTCTGCTGTATCTTTAAAAAAGTAACTATCAAACCTTACAACATAATCTACATCTTTCTCTAAATCAAAACTATTCTTTGTTCTAAATTCAACTAAACTATCTAACTTTTCTACCGAACCACTCAGTAGTATCCCATCTACTAAATATTGATTGTTTTGAACTGCAAGTGTCCCAGTCGAACCACCGATTGATGAACTTACCCAATTGTTGTTTATATCAGATTGTTGGTGAAAAAATCCTATGTTGGTAAAACCTGTTGCTGATGTTTGGTCAATCAATATATTTGGTGGTTCTACAAACGCATCATATATCTTTTCAAAGTCTGTTGGTGTATTTGAGTCTCTTGTGAATACTTTTGCTTTGTAAACATCACCACTAAATGTTCTTAGATTACCTATCGTTATATCTGCATATGAACGTTTAAATATAGAACTTTCCGTTTCCTCTACATATGAATCGTATTTTATACTTGCATTATTAGTTACACTTTTTAAACTAACGGGGATTCGTTTTGTAGTATCATCTATTATATAATATGGTGTCTTAACTTTGAATGTTGTTTCATTAACAACCTCACTTATTGTAGTTGAATATGATGTTGGTAATGTATATCGTGTAGTAGGGAATTTATCTGTATCAACTAATTGGTGTGGATTTGATATTGTTATTGTTGCTCCTACGAAATCACTTGTAATTTTATTTGAAGAGTTATTAGTTCCTGCTCCCATTGCTACTACATTACCTGTAATAGAGTATGTAGTTTTAAATTTTTTCTGTTTCTTCTTTTTCTTACCCTTTTTTCCTATTTTACTATTAAAGGTAGCTGTTCTTTTTGACTTTGGTGATTCACTTAATATAAATTCCTCTTCACCAAGGTCATCTACATTGTTTGTTGGCAATTCAGTATCGGTCTCACTATCAAACACTTTATTCGCTGTTACATTTAAACCAACGGTTCCTGTTACGGTTGATGTTTGATTGGTTCCACCTGTGGTTTCTTCTACAACACCCTTAACGATTTCAGATACACTAATTGTTGGTTGTCCGTAGAATCGTATTGGTCTATCATTTTCTTTTGTTTTATTTATGTTGATTCTTTTAGTAAATCTTACATTGTAGACATTTCTAAAAGATTGTGGAACATTTGTCTTAGTTGGGTCCAACTCACCGAGAATAGTCAATGTAGCAACACCTGGTGCTATATTCTCGTATATTTCTATTGATACTCTTCGTGATTTATCTTCTAAATAATTATCGACTGGTGTTGTAAATACTACATTATTTTCTGAATCTAAAAGTTCTATTTTTAGTTCTACTTCTTTTTTTAGTAAGTCACTACCCTCAATCAAAAAAGAAGAACACCCTAATGGAAGTTCTTCTGGTATATCAAATATATTGAAATATTGTGAATTTTGTGTGGTATCTTCAACCAAGACATTGAAGTCTTTCAAACCTTGATATGAATTTACTGCTTTTCTTAGTATGTTTTTGATTACTGGCATATATTTTTTCTCTCGTATATAAATATTAAAATTTTAATTTTTAATACTTATTAATATGTATAAAGTGTGTATAATATGAGTAAAAAGAAAAGATATAATTTTACACTAGATGAAGACTTAATGTCTTGGTTTAAACTATATTGTAAAGAGAATAGATTGACTGCTTCCGCAGCACTAAATAATCAAATTTTTAAACTATATAGACAAAATGGTGTTTCAAAACCATTAAATGTTTTATCGAGTAAATCTGACTGATGAACTTCCGTTTGTCTTTTTGATTTCTAATAGTGTATCAACAAAGTCTCTCATAGTTTCTATATGGGATACTACAAAAGTAAATTGAAATTGTGTTTTTAGATATTGGAACAATTGTGAAACTGAATTTAAGTTCTCACTATCCATTGTTCCCCAACCCTCGTCTATTGCCAAAAAGTTACTTTGTGGTAAATTACTTACATTCATCAATCCAATACGAATTGCTAATGAACTAATAAACCTCTCCATACCACTTGACAATTCTAATGGCCATACTCTATCATCATCATATACGATGTGAGTATCTATTTGTTTTCCATCCATATTAAACACAATACTAAAGTCAACTATCTGTGCCAAGATATCATTTACTGCTCCCTCAACCGTAGGTAATGATTTACTGATTAAATCATAAGGAACTCCATCTCGTTTGATTGCTTCCAATAGATATTGATATGCCTGATAATCACCTTCAAGTTCTTCTACTTTATCAATGTTATCGTTGATTTGTTTTTCGTTTGTTTTCAACACCTGTATATTTCCGTGTATTGTGGTCATATGTGTTGATAAGTCTGATGCGTCATCATCTAATAAATACTTCTTAGATTTTAAGTCTTCTATTTGTTTACCAATACCTTGATTATAAACTACATCGTGTTGTTGGTCTATTGACTTCTGTATTTCATTAGTGACTAATGTTAATTGATTTTCTAAATTATCATTTCTTTCTTGTAGATATTTTAGATTGGACACTAAGTGAGTATGTCTTGATTCACCCTCTACTTTTGATTGTCCTAAATCATCTAAATCTTTTTTGAATGCTCGTATCTTAAACATCTTTTGTATCTTGTCGTCCATACGAGATTTCTTAGTTAAATATTTTCCTGCTAACTCTTTATCCTTTTCCAATGTCTTCTTGGTTTCCATAGCATCTAATGTAAATGGATTACTCATACAATGGTCACAATCTTCATTATATGTTAAATTACCGAGTTTTTCAATCTTGTCCAATTTAATTCTTACGTCTGCTTTTAGATTATCTATTTCGACTTGGAATAAATCTCTTTCCTCTTCAAGTTTTTCTAATTGTGCATATTTTTCTTGAACATTATCTTTTTCATATGTTGCTATCTTATTTTTAATATCAGTTAGTAATCTTTCACAATCATATTGTTCAGTAGTTGCTCCATCCATATCGTGTCTAACACTTTGTATCATTTCGTTAGTGTCATTCTTTTCAGATTCTAATGTCTTGGTGTCTCTAATGGTATTATCTACTGGTTTTAGTTTCTTGACTTCTTCTTCTATATCATCTTGTAAAGAATTTATTTTACTTTTCAGCGATTTATCTTGACTTTGTAATTCTTTTTCCTTAGATTCTAATATGATGAGTTCGTTAGTAATTTGTGCTAACTCTGAATCATAGTCAGCTTTCTTAAAATCAGTCAACAAAGCGTTTACTTCTCTGATATCCTCATTTGCTTGAATCCATAACTTATCAAATATCTTTAATCCCATAAACTGAGATAACAATTCTTTTCTTTCTTTTTGTGTTTTATTGATAAACACCGTAGAATCGTTTTGACTTGACATTGATGTTAAGATAAAGTCTTCAAAATCTCCAATTACTTTTTTAATATTTAGTTGTGTGGTTCTTCTTTGGTCTCCATTAAGACTTGTGGTATCTCCATTTTCATCAACCATCCAGAAGTCAATATTAATTTTGACGTGTCCTGTTCTTAGGTTCTTCTTACCTACCTTCTCAATAAAGTAATCAACCCCATCAATCTCAAAATTTAATTTACAATATAAATTAGTTTTTGCTGTATTGATAATGTCAGATGCTCTTGTTGCTCTTGTAGATATATCAAACAAACAAAATGATAACGCATCTAACAATGCTGATTTACCACTTGCGTTTGGTGCGAACAATCCAATGATACCATTTAGTTTAGTAAAGTCAACTACATTGTCTTCCCCATAACTAAACAAATTACTAAATTCAAATTTTTTCAATTTCCAATTGACATTTCTTTGGATTTGTTCTTCTGGTATGACTTGGTTTACTTCTTCAAGAACTTTTTTAACCTTAATCATAGTGTCTTCATCAACCATATAATTATTATTTAGATATTCTTGAATTAAACTGAATTGGTAATCAACACTCGTTACATCACCTATATTAATTTTCTTATCACGAACCTTTTCTGTTGATAGTCCATCAACTCTCGTAATGACTGATTCTTGAATGTTTGCCATTTTCTGAATCTTGGTCATCAATCGTTTTAATTCTGCTGGTTTGGTATTTGATACTCGTATTCTTACTCTTGGTTTAGCAGGAAACTTAGGTAATTCTGGTAATTTACCATTATCAATATCAATCGTATAATAACCATACTCATTTGGTATTTCAATGTATTTTGATTTAAGAGTTTCCATATCCCAAAGTAAATAACCTTTACCAACATCTTCTCCGTGATTTTGTTGAACCAACGAACCACAATATGCGATAGTTTCTTCTTTGTTTATAAATTGTCTTTTGTGAATATCCCCAAGTAATCCTAAATCATATCCATCAAACATTTTCATTTTGACTTTAGATGGTAACTTGAATCCTAAATCGGTTTCACTTCTATCTACGGTTCCGTGAAACAATACAACTTTCTTTCTATCACCTGGAACATCTTTTGCTTTGATGTAATCTTTTTCGTTATCCCAAACATCCCATACAATTAAGTCAGTATCTGCGCAAGTGTAAACACCTGTCTTTTTTAGATAATGTAGATTTGGATGATTTAAATTTTCTACGATTGGTGTTAGAACATCCATACGATTTAAATTATTCAGATTAGCGTCGTGGTTACCTGCGATAATAACTAATGGACATATGTCTGCTAAGTTTTTAAACAACCTTGATAATTGGTCTACTAACTCTGGTGACATTTCTGTTTTAGAGTGAGCGATATCTCCACCAATATACGATATAGCATTCTTTGGATTCTTCCTTACTTCTTCGTAAAGTCCTTCAAATACTTGTTCGTATTCTTTGTGTCGTTGTAAATTTCTGATTTGGATATCACTTATGTGATGTATGTGTTTTAATTTCCTAAATGGAACCTTCATTTTTGATTCTATCAATCAATCTCCTTGAGCTTCTTATTCACTCTCTTTAGTTTTTCTTTTGTAACCATTATGTCGTATGCGAATATCTCACCATCTTTCATATATTTGGCGGTATCCTCTACTTCAAATTCTTTTGTCAATTCTTCAAATACATCGGCACTAAGGTGTACCTTGTATAAGTCCTCATCAATTTGCCAAGTATTGTTTTCCATATAATTTCATTTCCATTATTGTTTTAAAATTCATCGGAACTGCTTCGTGGATTTTGTCAATCATTTTACGATAACCTAAGTCGTTAGGGTCTTGTCCGTCCAACTTAACAAAGTTAACCGAAATACCATTGTCGGTAAACTTCTCAACCATTTGGATAGCATCGTTAAAAGCATCTCCGTCTAAAACAATAAATATAGAGTTAACTCTATTTTCCGTAATTTTCTTTTCTAACTTAGGTAAAATACTTTTTCCGAACAAAGGGATTGCGTTGCCTTTAATACTCATAGCATCAAACACACCCTCTACCAAGACTATCGGTAATGACCAATTAACATAAAGGTCAAATCCGACTACATCTTTTGAAACGTTAGGTGGATTCATATATTTAAAATTTGAGTTATAAAAGTCTCTACCGACAAAGTAATTTAACTTGCCGTCTGAATCATAACTCGGTATAATAATTCTGTTATTGTATTTACCCTCTGAACAATATCCTAAATTATACCTTGCTATATCTTCATATAGTATTCCTCTTTTTCTTAAAAATCTTATTGCGTGTTCCTTGATGATTGATGTATCAAATGGGTCCGATAAAGATTTCATTTCCTGTGGTAATTGAATGACTTCTGATTTCTTATCATCGTCTTTCTTGTAAAAGGATGTATCTCCGAGTAATGTATTTAACTCTTTGAAATCATTATATCCCGCACCAGCTTTCTTAAATAGTTGATATAAGTTATGTCCACCTTGATTACTTACCCAACAATGCCATTTACCCGTTTGGATATTGACTTGTAGTTTTGGTTTATGATGTTGAACAAAGGGACTCCACCACATATACTCGTTAGCTTTACTTAGTGATTGCCCCTTTGAGTTCAATACTTTATCCAATAATTGTATTAATGATATATTCATTTTTCTATAATGTCAAAATTATTTAAATACAATTCTGGTCTACCATTTCTACTAAACCAGTCATTTCACTTGATGAACGAATTTTCTTTCCGAGTCCTTGAGTAAACTCGATTCCTAATTCACTACATACTTTTACTTCTGGTGAATTTGATGCGTCTCTATCACCACCATTACAAAATACTAAGTCGTCCATTGGTTTCATTCTTTTAATCATACGAATAGTTTCACTAACTGATTTATTCTCATCACAAGATAAGATTGCTTCATCAACCATATCCATATGATACACGATTTCTAATCTATCCTTTTCTAACATAAACTCATCTGCTTTTTTTAAATGACATTGTTTTGAGTTATTCACGATAACTATTAGTTCGTCTGCCAAATCCTTAGCCATTTTAAAGTATTCTATATGTCCTACGTGTAGTGGGTCAAAATATCCACTAACTATTGCTGTTTTTTTTGTCTTCATTTTTGTCCTTGTTTTTTCTAAATATTTTATCCCAATTATCAGAATATCTTTTTCTATCTGATGTTCTTGGTGCTGAACCTTTTGTGGTTCCTGAATCATATATTGATTTATTTTTCTTTGTCATTTAATATTTTGATTAAATCGTTTATTTCCATTGATACGTATGTTTTACTACGATTTCTTTTGAATACCAGTAAAGGTATGTGTGGTCCTGCATTTGTCTCTGCTTGTTCTAATGAACTCCATATATTTAACTTTTCTTGATTTTTACATTCCACCGAAAATGGAAATAATTTACGAGCGGCTGGTGATAATAGAACATCTTCAC
>Ga0209535_1003265_pt1 | contig 10379 bp, 8 predicted proteins | sample LinPmetageLP28_FD_184041 | JGI IMG/M metagenome (GOLD analysis project Ga0209535, IMG submission 184041) | Marine viral communities from the Pacific Ocean - LP-28 (SPAdes) (version 2) | ecosystem: Environmental > Aquatic > Marine > Oceanic | place: Pacific Ocean | collected 2009-08-22
ATATAGAATACAATGTTCCACTTCCAGAATCTGAACCCTCGGATGCTTCCGGTGTCGGTACTACAGCCGCATCTGTTTCCGCAGCACCGTTTGTCTTTACTTCTTCAACAGGAGTTTCAATCACTTCTTCCTCAACTTCTGGTTGGTTTTTCTTTTTCCACTCTTGAACTTTATCAGGTATATCTGTTGCCCCTTGTTCTTGAAGTGACTGTACATATTCTAGTAATGTCATTTAATTTAATTTAAGTTGTTATCATCTAAAAATTTTTGAGCCTTTGCTTTTTTAGCTTCTGCTAAATCAAAAACAGCTGCATCTTCTTTAACCGTAGGTATTTGGTTAGTAATAAATTGTTTTAGATAATTATTCATAAAGTATTCTTTGTATTTTGTTTCAAATAAAACTTTTTTGTCTTGCTGTAGTGGTAAGTCTTCTTCATAGCTCCAACTAGATGACCCAGCGTTAGCGTTTTGCACCATCTGAGCGTCCTCACTCTCACTTGTACCTTTAGATATATAAACGTTCCAAGCGGCAACTGCGTCTTGCTCAGAGCTCATTAAACCAGCTACTTCAGCGTTTATAAATGGAGTAACTTTTTTCTCTATTTTATCCATGTCATATTTAAACACGTTTCTACCCTTGCCATTACCTAAGTCTATGATTTCGTAATCAACAGAACCATCTGTATTCATCATTACATACTCTTCAGTAATTTTAGCGGCTGATGTTAGCTCACCATCTTCGCCTATCATTTCTTTGCTAAACAACCCTATTTCTGTTAGCAAACGCAACATGTCTTTATTTATATTAGGCGTCGACGCTATCAATGAAGTATCTATTTTTTGTAAAGATTTTAAAGCTGAATTATTTATAACTAAAGGTGTTTCAAAACCAGGTCCAATAAAAACTATTTGTTGCGTGCCGTCGGCTAGCAAGTCTAAAAAAACGCTATACCCATCGCTTTTAGAAAACCCAGGCTTACCATTCATTAAACTGTTAGCAACCGCGTATTTGTAATTGTTATTAGGATCAAAATTAGCTTCTTCAGTAACGGAAAGCTCTGCAACAAGTAGTGTTAAAAAATCTAAAGAAGCTTGGGGCGCTTCTTCTAGCTGCTTTAATTGAGCCAGTTCTACAGCACAGTGCTCTGACTGACAACTATTTGTTTCAATAGCTATTTTTATCTTAGCGTATGCTTTACCTGTATTTCTGTAAGCATTATCTAATAATTGAAAATTATAATTATTGGTATCAGAAACAAACGCATTGTTATAAGCAATAGCATTACTTTGATTAAATTGCTTTAAAAAAAGATTTTTAAATAAATTTTTATTTTCCATTTTAATTTTTTCTATTTTTAAACCGGAGCCATTCCTCCTGCAATGCTACCTAAAGCACTAATACCTCCTGTTATTGCCGCTGTTTTGTCTGCTGCGGCTTGAGCCTCTGCTTGATTAGAGGCCCCTAGTAGTGAAGCTGTTCTATTTAATTGAGATATATCTCTTTGTTCTTGTTGCCCAAACACAAATGATTTACCGGCAGCATCAAGGCTTTGCATTCTTTGACCTTCGGAAATTGCTATGCTTTGCAGCCTTTGTTGCTCAGACATTTTGCGTTGTTCCATTTGCTGCTGCCCTTGTGCTCTTTTGTCTTCGTTTTGTTTCTCTTGCATTTCTATACTTGCTGCAACTCCTTTTTTAGACTTTAAGGCTGCTTGAGCTAAAGCTGTTGCGCCGCCAGCACCAGCGCCACTAGCTCTCATGGTGTCAAGAGTATTTGCTAATGCTATGTTTGATTCTTCAATTTGAATTTCAGCCGCACCTGTTGCTACTGATAAATTAGCAAAAGGATTTGTTATCATTCCTGATAAATCGCCAGCTAAGCTAGACAAGTTTTCAGCTCCGGCATATGGATTTATAATATCTTGTCTATTTGCCTCTAAAGTATCTAACTTATTTTGCAATCTCTTTTTTTCTTTACGAGCTGCGCCTTCTTTTTTACTAGCTGCGCTAGCTCCAAATATTGAACTACCTATAGCCGCAACTCCGCCGATAATACCGACAACTACCATGCTCATATTAGTATATTTTTATTATTCATATTATTGTATTCTTTATAGCTTTTACATGTAAGCATATTCTCTAATTTTTCAATATCTTTTATATTGTTTGGATTTGGGTGTACATTTACAAAAACAGAATCTTCTAAGGCTTTTATAACTCTTTTACATCCAGCTTTAGAATTAATGTAAATTGGTGCTTTATATTCACAAGAACCATCTTCTGTAGCTATAATTAAGTGCCCTTGCATTAAAAACCAAGTGTGAGATTTATTATGTATTTTGCCTACAACCATCCCTCCTTTACCCATTTTCATTTCTCTAACGTAAACACCATCAGAAAAAGAATGTGTCAATGGAAAAAAATCAGAATTGCCTTTAACGACGTCAACGTTAGCAGAGGCTAATAATTCTTTTTCTAATGCCACAACTTTATTTCTAAAATTTTTTATAGCTAGTTTGCTCATTTAATTTAATTTAGTATGATGATTCTACGTAATTAGAAGAAACTGCGTACAATTCTTTTTTACCAGTTGGATTTGTAGTATTATCTACAGACAGTGTAGCTGTTGCAAATAAACCCTTTATACCAGACATTTTATTGCCAAAAATAACTTCTTCAGGTCTAGATGAACTATCGTTAATAATATTAGCAACAAATTTATTTTCTTTTCTATCAAAGCCAGATCTAAAAACACTATTACCTTGAACAACAAGCGAGAACCAATTAGGATCATTAGATTGGTATAATACATCGTTTGAAACTATATAAGCCCCTTCTTCATAACTAGATATAGGCTTAGCTATATCAACAAAAGTTCTATTTGTGCCACCTGTAAAAGTATCGAATTGTTGAGCGTCTGAAACTAAGCTAGTCAATTTCCATCCATTAGTACCTTCGTACCCTATAGTGTTAAAATTTTTAGACATGGAAACCTTAGGGTTAAAAACAAAAGTTACATTAGCTGGAGTTGTTACATTGTAAAAAGTATCATAACTTCCAGTGTAATGTTGAAATAAATTATTTGATTGGCCAATAACAAGTTTTCCTGTAGGTATTGAGTAGAAAGCGTTTTTAATACTAAAAATAAACTGAGGAGTATAAGAATAAAAACTTACCCAGCCATTGATTTTTTCATCAAAAGCTAAAGTATTGTTTGAAGAACCTCCACTTGCTCGCTGTAAAGAAAGCACATAACTTTTAGTATGTATGTCCCATCCACCTACTATTCTACCTTTCTCTGAGTTTGAATTATCAAGCTCGTTTAACTCATCTCTAAAATAATCTCTCATTCCATAAGATGATATCTCTGTTAATCCATCTTTAGACAGCCTTAGTATACAGTTTTTGTTTTTGTCTGAAAAATATTTTCTATAACCAAAAACAGCAAAACTTTCTGGGTTTTGGCTTATACCATATTCTCCAGCATAAGGAATTATTTGTCCTATTATTTGAGATCCTGAAGTCGTCAAAGCTTGCCCTTCGGCTGAGTATATTGCGTCTTTATCTATTAACGCTCTACTAACCTTAAGTTCTTGAAAAACAATTAAGTTAGTATCTTCAGCATAAAGCTTTTGAATAGATCCTTGAGCAGGGTTTAAGCTTCTAGTTATATTTTCTCCTACTGGAAATTGATTAGTTTGATTTATACCTGTTCTAGAGTTAAATATACCTGAGTATATTAAACTGTTAGATCTTATAATACCTTTGTTTGAATCCGCAACTAAATAGGCTCTAACGCCTAAGCTCACGCTTGTTTCATTGAAGCCGCCTTTTATCCTAGATTCTTCTATAATCCAGTTAAGATCTTCGTTAGTTGAAGCTGGTTTATAAGCAGGCAGTTTAGTTGCCGCATCAACAGTCTTTCTAAGCAAGAAGGAGTTAAAGTATTTTACTTCTATAGTTGCACTCATATATTATATAATCACTTAATTATTGCGTTTTTACAAAACTATGCTAAAGTACCGGGATTCCTGTAAATTTGAAAATAAGTTTCTCTATTTTCATCAGTTCTAACACCTATTACGTTTGCGCTAACAATACCCACCGCGTGATTTCCTGTTCCTTGGTTAGTTCCATAGTTAGCAACACCAGATACAGTAGTATTTACAGCAGTGTGATCCGCAGCAGTTTGAGTACCTTGGCCTGGAGAATGAACTCCACTGCCAGATAAATCACTTGAATTAGGGTTTGTTGTTATTGTATATGTAAAATCGTCTCCTGATTCGCTTAAAGCTTTTAAAGGTCCATTAAACTTTACGGTTAAACCTGTTGTTGCTCCATTAAAGAAAAGAGTACCTATTTCACCTGTATAAGAATCACTATTGCCTAAAATAGAAGGAGCAACCCAACCTTGACCAGGAGAAGTTACATCATATTTAGTTACTTCACCCGCTGCGCCGGTGTAAACCGTCCATATAGCATATGTTGAAGCTGGGCTTTGACCTCTTGGATTAGCGCTATTAGGTCTAACTTCCACACCTGGTATTGTTGAATTTGCAGTTAAAGAACTACCGTTGTTATTTGTAAATTCCCATATTTGACCAACAGCTGAAAGACCTCCTGAAGTTTGCCCGGCTGGTTCAAAAAAGTACGGGTTATAATAAAAACATCTGTAAGCACTTTGCACTAATGATGCTCCGCCGCCGGAAGGAGATGCGCATGTTTTACCGCTAAATATCATTTGCGGCTGATAACTACTAGTTACAATTTGTCTTACATCTAAAGGAGATATGTTTTTTGTATTGTTATCTGCTAAGTCAGATACTATTTCATTTATGTTTAATAATGTTCCTGCCATTTTATTTTTTTATTTTTATTATATATCAAAAGCTGTTGAAAATCCATTTGTAAAAGCTCCAGGCGTACCTAGTATAGTAACACTTGCTGTATCCGTTAAGCTTATGTCTGCTAAAACAACACTTATAGTATATGTTTTAGACAATTCACCACTTTGTAAACCTAAAACTCCTGTCGTTTTATTTAAAAAGAATTCAGCTGAGGTTGATAGACTTGGATTTGTAATTGCTTTATAGGAATTAGTAGCGTCTTGGCTAGTTTCTCCAGTGAAAGCCCAGTTTAAATCATTTTGATTTCTAGTTGTATTAAAACTTCCATTTACGCCTGCTAAATTAAAATAAGGCGAAGGCATTGTTGAGTATTCAGGGCTATTTAAAGCAACTAAAGACGACGCTGTTATTATAGGATTGCTATTTTGCAAAACTGCAGTTTGTATTAATGTAATTAAAGGCGCTTTAAAAACTAAAGAAGTGCCATTAGTTAAAGATACAGTATTACTTAATATAAAAGTAGCTGTAGACCCAGAGCTTGGTTGAACAGTAATACTTTGTATTGTACCTAATAGAGTAGATCCATTATACACTTCCATGCCTGTAAACAATTCCGTTGCTACACTGTCTACTGATATAGTAGCAGAGGATGTAACTGTTCCATTAACATTTGCTGTCGAATTTTCGTCTGTATTTCTTACTTGAAAAGTAAATGTATAACCTTCTAAAACATTGGCATTTGGACCAAAGTAAAAAGGTTGTAATATTTTTATTCTATAAGTAACATCAAGAGTCCCAGCGTCAGTGGTGGTTTCTAATTGAAAATCTTGAACACCTGGCTGTGCAACTCCACCTATTTCAAAAGCTCTTTGAACAGTGTTAGAATTACTTCTAGCAATAAAACTTGTTATTTCTGATTTTAAAATTTGAGTTCCAGCTGCATTTACAGGTCTAAAAGCATCTGTAACATATGGAGAGTTAGCTTCTCCTGTGCCAGTAGCAGTTCCACTTGGATTTTGATTTTCAAAATGATCGTAATCTAAATTAGTAAAATCGTTAGGTATGTTTCCCTCGCTATTTACTATTAAAGTATTTAAATCAGATATTAAACCTGTTGTTGTAGTTTCATAATATATATCTAAGTTAGATATAACGGGGTCTGTTTCAAAAACACCTAATGAAATGTCAGTTAAAGCATCAACCATTGGCCTTCCTAAAAGAAAAGGTGTCTGAAGCTGAGCTAAATAAGGGTTTGAATCAACTTGTAAAACACTTGTGTAATCAACCGTATCTGCGCCATAGTCTTTTATAGTAGATATAGTTGATACAACGTTTTGAAAATCTAAAGGATATCCCTGAACATTGTAACTAAACTGCGAGTTGCTGCCTATAGAAGGGTTTGGTGTATCAACCACACAAAAAAGCTTTGTATCACTATTGAACTGCGCTTGATCCGCACTTACATCTTGAAGATCTTTTGGTACTTTATTTATATTATCAGATATTAATGTGGTATAGGCTGAGTTAGTAGAAGATGTTATTGGCTTTATGTTTCCATTAAAAATGCCAGGATTATATACATTGTAGTAATCTTGCTCTGTTTGTTTTACTACAACTTTATAAGAATACCATCCAGTAACATTGCTAGAAGAGTACAAACCCGGTTCACCAGACTGATTTGGTAACAAAGGCGTTAATGGCTCGTAATTGCTAACTATAGGTTCTTCAAAAAGTATTTTTATACTATTTCCATTATCGTCCTCTACATCGTTAAAAGCAGTTAAATCTCTATATGGCCAATAAAATGTAGAAGCTCCGTATATATCATTAGATGTATTGTTTACCACTGAATTAGATAATATAACGTCAGATTGTCTTCCATATCTATCCGCTAAAACAATACCTACTTGGTAATTTCTATTTCTTTTTAAAGTATGATAAGGGTATTCTTTATCTAAGCCTGTGTAACTTGTGCCGCTTTCAGTTTTCTGCGATGCAGTTACTTGATAAGACAAGTTATTAGGTGCGGTATGTTTATTTTGAAAATTTCCATATATAACTCTATTACCAGAAACTTCTTGCCCTAAAGCTTTTACTGGAGTCTTGTCATAAACTCTAGTTATTTCTGAACCTGGTAAAGTTAAAATTGGTTTTGTAGACTGGTAGTTGTATTCGTAAAAAGTGTTAGAGCTTGTAGTGTTTTCTATTTGATTTAAAGTTATAGTATCTACAACCATTAAAGACAAACCATCTGACTCTTTATATATTATGTCTATTTCTTTTATCTTTAAATCACCACCTATAGATCCAGCTGTCATTCCCTGCGGAAAAGGTATTATTAAATCTACAAGATCTACTTTGTTATCCATAAAAGCAACGCTTGAACTTAGCCAAGTGTTTTCTTCATCGCCTTCTAAAAAATAACCGTCTTGATTAGGTATAAAAGTTGCCTGTGTAAAAGGAGCTATTATAGAGTATTCGTTATCGTCAAACTTAAATCTATAACTAAATCTTACAAACTTATTTTGTAAAAAATTAGGATCTCCTGCGTAATTACTTATATAGTTTGGATTAGCAAGGCCTACTAAAATGTTTTCACCCTTGTCTATAGTAACATTAGCGCTAAGAATCAAAGCTTCATTGTTAAGGCCCCCAGTTGTTAATATTGTAGTACCTGCAGGTATACCTGTACCTGTTACTGTTTGACCATTTTCAAATTCACCTTGAATAACCTGCACGTTAACAGTGCTACTAGCAACAACATTGCTAGTTACTATACCGACAGTACTTCCTATTGCGCCAGGTGAAGATGCGTCTACCATTGTTCCTTCGTAAACTCCGGCTGAAACTTCTTTGACCACGCTTATAGGTTGCCACGGCGCGTACTTAGCAACTGAAATTTGATCCTCGTTTATGTAATATCCAAGTGGTTTGTCTACATTTATTTTTCTAGGTTGATTTCTATTGTCTGTCCAAAATAATTGATTTTCAACTAAATTAATACCATATATAGGATGCGTTGTAGAAAAGTTTAAAAACACGCCAGTAACTAGGGTTTCGTAAGCCGCAGGAATTGTATTAGTATTAAACCTAACTATTGAGCAAAGATTGCCTCCGGGTTGCGGTTGAAGAGCAGGTGGGGGCGTTGGTCTATTTGTTAATCTACTAGCTGATGTGTCTGTAAAGTCAGTAAAAAATATATATATACTATCAGTATTATCATCAGTAAAAACACCTATAGCTTTAGCATTAAATCCTGGATATCCTAAAGAAACACCTAAAGAAGTTATAGCAGTATTTCCAATAACATTTTCTAATGCACCTACGTCGCTATCTTCTGATTCAGAAACAGCTACATTTAAGGCATTTCTGTATTCATTAGACGGTATTAATCTATCGTCTAAATCTTTATTCATTTTAGACGCTAGAAAAGAATTTTTAACTTCAGCCATTTATTATGATTTTATCCATTTAGATTTGCCTCTCATCACTTGAACTATTTCATCTAGCTTGATGTTTGATAATCTTATTTTAGCGTTTCTAAGTTTAGCTCTTTTATCTTTTTGTAATCTTTGTACTATGTATTCAGGTTGATTTACCCTAGTAGATAGTATAGCATGTACCACATAAGCGTACATAGCATCTTCTGCCATTTTAGGTACTCTAGTGTCTAACTCGTAAGCTAAACCGTCAGATATATATTCTAAAACAATAAGCTTTCCAACTAAATTACTAGAGAAAGACATTTTACCTTCTCTTTCGTTTATATTAAACCATCCATTAGTTTGAGCTAATTGAGGATTTAAGCCGTATTGTCTTCCCCAATTCCAACTGCCTTCAAAGCCAAATTGATTTTGAAAATCAATAGCTTGATCTACATTGTTTCCCAGTTGACCATTTAGTAAATTATCGTTTGCTTTTTTCCATCTTTCTTCTGTAATAGAAGTTCCTTCAATGTTTTCACCAAAATTATCGTTAGTTGGTATACCTAGCTGATCTTGTATTGGTGTTTCATAAGGACTTGTGGTAAGATTATTTGCTGGGTATATTGGTCTTTTAACTCCTAGTTGATCGATCCAAGAAACTGAAACATAGTTAACATAATCTTGAGGTATAACAACGTTTAAAGAAGCTGGTATATTTAATTCCTGAGAATGTATACTTTTAAGAGTATCGTAAGAAAACTCTTGCAAACCTCTTTTAGCATGAAATATTACATCTGTTCTTTGTACGCTCTGTATTAATTTGCCAACTCCAACGTATGCTACTAAGAAATTATTTATAATATCTTCTAGTGTAACGTAAGAATAGCTATTGTAATTATCTTCAACTGTTTGACCATAAGCTTTTTCAGCTTCTGTTTGTCCGTACTTACCTCCAGTTAATATTTTTAATTGAACAACAACAAAGGTTCCTGTTGGTAAAGGAGATGTAATGGCTATAGCGTTGTTTGTAACAGTGTAAGCTAACAAGTATTCTGTATAAGTTTGAGGTAATCCATTTGCGCTTGTGTACAATTTAAAATTGTTTAAAGCATAATTAGCGTTAGCCGGATTCCAATCACCAAATACTAAGTTTGTGTCAAATGTAGTTGTGTATACTTGAGCAGCGTCTCCTGTAGATAAAAATCCTTGGGCCCCTTCGTAATATTGTTGATTTGTTTCGGTTATTAAACCTCCATTAGGTGTAGGCATATCTAGTTATCTTTTTGAGTTTATTTCTGTTCTTTGGGCTTCTTGAGCCGCAGCTTGAATAATAGAAGGGTCTCTTATTATTATCCCAGAATAGCTTAATATTTTTATTATAACATTAGACTGCTCAGATGGCATTAATGTAAAGTTAGTACTTGCTGCTGGTGAGTGTAAGTAGACGCCTGTATTTGCGTTAACAGTAAACCCCCAAACAGGTTGAGCTGGTGCGCCTATAAAATCTATATTCACCGGCGTTGCTGTTATTGGGTATGAAAGTATTTTATTATCCTGATAAAGATATATAGGTTGTTTTAAGCTTGGAGCCAACAATGGCGATTTTACTATGTTATAGTAATCGTTTCTTTGAACGCGTTGAAGCTTAATACCGTTGTAAGTAACAGTACCTAATCTATAAACATTTGTTGTAGCTGTGTCTCTGTTTACAACCGCTTCTTGTCTAAAAACAGATATTTTTTCATCAACAGCGCTAACTCTGTCAGAGTAATCCATATCATTTTGCTGGATTCTAGACACTTGGTTTAAGTCTTCAAAATAATCTTCTAGTATTTGAAGCTGTACCTGAGTGGCAACTTTATTAAATTCATCAGGAGTTATATAACCTCTTTGCTCCTTGTTGAGTATTAATAAAACTGTTTGATATACAGTGTTTACGTTTATAGCCATTTTTTATTTTTGTTATAATATAGGGCCCGAGTAGACGAGCCCTGTATTAGTATTACTTGTTTTTATAGTTTTTTATCTATAGACTTATAGATTTCTACCCCTTCATCTGTTTTTAAGAAAGCCGCAAACGCTGAGTAAGGGTTTTCATCAAAAGGAA
>Ga0209535_1003266_pt1 | contig 10378 bp, 12 predicted proteins | sample LinPmetageLP28_FD_184041 | JGI IMG/M metagenome (GOLD analysis project Ga0209535, IMG submission 184041) | Marine viral communities from the Pacific Ocean - LP-28 (SPAdes) (version 2) | ecosystem: Environmental > Aquatic > Marine > Oceanic | place: Pacific Ocean | collected 2009-08-22
TTGCGTGCCCTGTGGTAGATGAGCAGTCACAATTCGGCTATTTCTAGCCGAACCGACTTGAACCCTGTGGTGAGTTCGCAGTCACTATACATCGCTACCGGAGTTGGGCGGTTGTGCTGTACCCATTTGCTCATTCATTACAACGCGAGCCTACCAAACCCTTGCATAATAGTTTTTGGTAAACCTGAGGATTAACTTTTTCTAAGAGCCTCATCATTTTTTGCTGTCTGCATCTAAGGATTCACCTGTCGCCTTGTCGGCCGCATTTCCTTGCTCACTGGTTGCGATGCTATGTTTGCCTATTGGAATTTTTTTAAAAGAAATTGTAGTTTGCCTATCGCACTTGTTTATACGAGTTTTCATGTTTGGTCAATCTTTTTGAGTTGAGTCTTAAATATTGATCATGCAGTACAAAGTACTTCACACTACAGGATCTTTTGGTAATTTTATCTCCTACCTTATAGACAGTCATATCGCAGGTCAATTGTTACCTGATCCCTTTAATGCGTCTGGGTCTTGTGATGGCAGAGATACGCCCACAGAAAGTCTTCACGGCGGTGAATCGTTCTACCATTTAAAAGATGTTATTGGAAAAAAAGACCCCATGACAAAATTTATAGCATGTGTGTGGGACGACGAATACTTTCCGTATATATTACACGCAAGTTACGGTAGATCAAACGACGGACAATATGGAGGATGCGGTGTCCAATATCTTGAAACAAATTTTTTTGATTTTGCTAAAAAACATAAAAGTAAAGATTTTTTCAAGGACATAGACAACCTAAAGATGTATTTCAACATAGATGTGAATGAAAGTAATCCAACGATTCCGAGATATATTCTTAGACAGTACTTTTGGTTGAAGTTTTTTGACAAAGAGAAACATAAGTTTTGTCATGAGAACAAATGGCTGAGAAGTCAACCAGGATTAATACAACTGAATATAGAAGATGTAATCAACTATGATAAATTGGTTGGATTCTTTGGGAAATTGTTTGAACACACAATAGATTTTAAAAGTCTGCATAATGATTTTTGTGAAAAAAATCAAAGCATGAAAGATTTTGTAAATTCAAAAAAAATACTTTCTGCCGTGACAGAGAATCGTGATATTAGAGCAGATCCAATAAGCGTCATAGGTGAAGCCTTTGTGTTTTTTGAACTTGAAAAACACTACTTTGACATTCCATTCTTCTGTCGTTCTAATTTTTTTGAGAGCACCGGGGAGATTTTAGATCACGTGAATTATTTTCCTAATGTTATGAAGCAACCTAATAAATTATTCTGTAAAGAGTACAAAAGATTTTCTAGTACGGAGCATGCCATATGAAATGGCAATTCGGGAAAAAAGATATAGACGAATTACCTCAGGAGTGTGTAGGATTTGTATACCTTATCACCAATACAGTCAACGGTAGGATGTATGTCGGCAAAAAACTGGCAAGATTCAAAAGGACTAGGCCACCACTGAAGGGCAGAAAGAACAAACGCCGGTACAAGGTGGATTCAGACTGGCAAGACTACTATGGGTCGAGCGACGAGCTATCTGCCGATGTTTTAAAATTAGGCAAGGACAAATTCACAAGGGAGATACTTTTCTACTGCGAGTCAAAGGCAGAACTGTCCTATGTGGAAGCACGTGAACAGTTCTCACGCAAGGTGTTAGAGACCAGTGATTACTACAATGGCCACATCCGTGTGAGGGTGCATGGCAAGGGAATCCTAAAGTCGTAAAAAAACCCCCGACTAGTTAAAGCCGAGGGTCAATAAAATTGCAATTCAATTGATTACGCCGCTGTCTTGGCCGCGTTTTTCACTTCTTGAATCTCTTTTCTTCTTGCTTTGATCAGTTTAGATAATTCTGCTAGGGCCTTTCTGGCTCTTGTTGCAGAGGCTTTTACACCCTTATCTACGAACTTACCATTCTCTTCTGAGTAAGTTTGAATTGCTGTCATGATAGCATCATGTGTTTCATTTGACATATGTTTTTTCTCCTTCTATTGTCGTACGATATAATTAATTAACATATGTTTAATTTAAGCACACAAGATGTGGTTTTGTCAATAGAAAAAGCACCTCTGGTAATTTCAGATGGCATACACTATCAGGAATACAATAATTTTTTTGGTGACTCTGTGCCGATTCAACTTACCAATTTAAACGAGACTGATTTCTTCAAACTGGAAAAGCAGTTACACAAGCCGAGACTGAGGGTATCTTATGATGCTGATATAATGAGAAGATTGAAAGTGTTTTTCATGCACACTTCTATCACAACTGCTTTGGAAAAAAAATTCCAAACATCGTTGACGTTCGACAGCGTTGACATATGGAGGGACAATGCCGGGTACTACCTGCCGCCCCACACAGATGACGATCGTATCAAACTTGCTTTACAGATATATCTAGGTGACAATAACGTGGGCACTTCTTTGTACGATGAAAAAGGTGACATTATTAAAAGTTTTCAGTACCACACGAATTCAGGATACGCACTTTTGAACAACAGATTCAGTAGGCACGGCACCACCGCTCGGGTATCACACGGAGAGAGGATGAGCTTGTATGCAAGATACTCTTAGTAAGATCCTATTTCCTATCAGAGACCAACATCTTACTTCTCTGAAGACAAACTTTTTTTCTAAAGATCAAAAAATTATTGGTGCAGAGCACTTCAAAGGATTAGCAAACGAATGGTTTCAAAGCACTCAATGTAACAGTCTGCATGGTTGGGAAAAATTTCCACATGTGGATATAATGTTAGGTTGCACACATTTCATAGAAGCAACTTGTTTACGATATGGATGGAAAATACAGCACCTACCTAATGAATATTCTTACTATGCGTTATATGGCAAAGGATCAACAACAATAGACAAGTTACAGGAAAATGTGCCGTTGATCATAAGTTTACCAACATGGCAATACTGTGATATTCATCCGGAATGGGAAACCATTCTAAAAATTTGTGAACAGAGGAACATAAAAATCCATATAGATGGTGCATGGTTTCAGTCTGCTAGGAACATAAAATTTGATTTCGATCATCCAAATATTGAGAGCTTTGGTATGAGCATAGGTAAAGGCATAGATCTTCAGTGGAACAGAATAGGCCTGAGATGGAGTAGACAAAAATCCATAGACAGCATTACACTCATGAATAAACTTGACCAAATACATCATACGGCAATTGCCTGTGGGGCATATATTATGAACAATGTTGAAAAAGATTATGCTTGGAACAAATACGCAGATGCTAATAAGAGGATTGCCGATCGAAATGGGTTACAACAAACAAACAGTTGCCATGTGTTGAAGGACGAAGACAATCAATTATGGGGCATTGGACAATTGGTCGCCGGTGCATGAAAACTTTAGGAAAGATAGAAAACAACTGCCAGCTCAATCCTCTCAAGGAATTGTGGCTAGGCGGGATCTATCCAGAATCCTTTTATTCTCACTTTGATAACAAGACAGAAGATCTGTTTTGTAAAATAACGGAGTTAACCAATAAAGATCTAAATAATTTTGAAAACGTTTTGGATGACATTGGAATCAATGTGGTAAGACCAAAATTTGACCAGCCTTTAGAAAAATACATGGACGACCAGGATAATCTTATCAAGCCACCAATAAGTCCCTGTGATTGGTCGATCGTGGTTGATGACACTTTATATATTACACCCCAGTATCATCATAACACACAGCCTTTTGCACACGCCATTGAAGAGTACAAGGCGCAAGGACAAAAAGTCAAAATTTTGGACAGATCCACGGACAGTATGTGTTGGGTAATTTTTCCTTCTTTGTTGAGAATGGGTAAGGACTTGTATTTTGATTTTGACCCTCTCCATGAGGAACAAAAAAAGCACACAATAAAAACTGCCAACATGTTCGTTTCAAATCACAGAGTTCATGTGTCGGGGACGGGTGGAGATCATCTGGACGGCGTCTTTTGTCCGCTTAAAAACAAACAAATATTTTCAAGCCATTACAGGTCTGTGTATCGCAAATCATTTCCAGGTTGGAATGTTTTCAAATTGCCGGAACCAAAATTTAACGGACACTCGTCTAAATGGTGGTTGCCTGGTATCAACTACGGACACTTCAACAATGAAGTTATCAAGGTGGCCAACAACTGGTTGGGAAATCCCCAGGAGTCGGTGTTTGAAGTCAATATGCTTGTGGTAGATGAAAAAAATATTATCTGTGTGAAACAAGATGATAATGCTAGAAAGTATTTTGATTCCTTGGGCATTAAAATGCACGTGGCAGATTTCAAAACATGCTATTTTTGGGACGCAGGAATACACTGTTTAATTTCTGACGTATACAGGAGCGGCCCGCTTGTAGATTTCTGGCCGGATCGCGGACAAAATGGTTATTACGACTTGGAAGATGAATACAACATCTAGTATTACACTATTATATCAACATCGTTGGCATAGTTGGTAAAACCATTTTCTTTGACAACTTTCAGCACCGAGTTTACCCTGCTTACTAATTCGTCCTTGTGAGAGATTAGGAATATGTTCTTCTTCTGAGTCCTGCTCATGTCCTTCAACACTGCCATAGAACTCTCAACTCCTGATATGTCCATGCCAGCGTCCACTAGTTCGTCGATGAACAGCAAGTTGATCTGTTGATAAAGGCTTTCCCACACATCTCTAAATGCCCAACTCAAACTCAATATAAGTCTGTTTCTTTCGCCCCTGCTCAAGTTATCGAAGTCCAGTTCCCTGCCCAGTTCCTCGATACGCACACTGAGATCTGATTGGAATGTGACTGTGTGTGGCAGTTTCACCTTGCCCAAGAAGTATGCCAGTCTTTGATTTAGGTATGTCAAGTTCTGTTCTATGATTCTTGTTCTTATGAATGAGTCTTTTGCTGTTAACAGTTTGTATAAAAAGTCCTGGTGCCTGTGCAGATCTTCTAGCTCGTTCGCTTTCTCGTAATCTAATTTTTGTATTGCAGATTTCTTCATCTCTGATATCTGTTCAGCATATGTGTCTTCTTTTTTCTCAGTCTGATTCAACTGTCTTTTTAGATCCTGCAACGAACCTTTGTGATTGTACGCTTCGTCTATGGTATCATAATACGTGTCTGGAATCTGTCCCAGGTCACCGATCTCATCTATGCCCCCTTGTATTTTTGCAAGATCACTTTGTAATTTTGTCACGTATTCTGTTGATTCTGTAAGTTGTGTTTTTAGTTTTCCGACTAAGAGTTCGTGCTTGTCATCGTGCAGTGATTGTTCACATGTGGGACATTTTTGTTGTTTTGTGTATTCCAAGTCTGCTTTGGTTTTAGTTACTGTACTTTCTGCCTTGGTTAGCGAATCTTCATGGTATGCTTTCTCTTTCTGCAGACTTCTTAACGCAGTTTGCATCTCAGTGTGTTTCTGCAATTTTTTGTGTTTGGCTATCTCTATCTCACTGTCCACTTTCTCTAATTCTGCGATCGCTTCCTGAAAACTTTTTATGTCCTCCTGCTTCTGTTTGTCCCAAGCATTTGATCTTATCTGTAGGCTTTCTATGGACTCCTGTATCTTTTCATTACTGGCAACCCTGGCATCTATTTTTAATTTTTCTTCAGTAAGCATCTGTTTTGTTGCTTTCTGTTTTTCCTTTAACAGATCTGCTTTTTGTGAAAGTAGTGTTATACCAAGCAACTGCTCGATTATCTCTCTCTGCTCTGCTTGTTTAGTTGACAAGAACGGTTGTGTGTATGTGTTCAGTGCAATTATATTTTTGAACATAGAATGCGTCATGCCCATCAGTTTGTTAATCTCAATCTGTGTTTCTCTGTTCTCACCTTGTGCTTCGTTGCTCTCAGTTTTTTGTTCTATGTCGTTGGCATAGAATCTAAATACTTGTGGCTTTCTACCTCTTTCTATTGTGTAGGTTATTCCGTTTTTAATAAATTTGACACCGACCAACATGCCTTTCTCGTTAGTCTTGTTGACGAGATTGTCTCTTCTGATGTTTGTTAGTGCTTCGCCAAAGAAAACGTATGACAGTGCATTAATGATTGTGGTCTTTCCTGTGCCGTTCCTAGCACCCGCATCGTCACCACCTAGGTCCATATTCTCACCGATCACAAGCACAAGACTTTTATTAGAGAAATCTATAGCCTGGGCCTGATTACCCACACTCATGAAGTTCTTTACTGTAAGTTCTTTAATTGTTAACATTTTTTTCTTTTACGTTTCTTTTTGCCCATTCTTTCTATTGCTTCGTACACTTCTGGGGGTGTTGACAGTGTGTGTTGTTCGACCCATTTCTTATAGCCTCTCAACCACTCTTCCTGTGTCACTGGTTTTGCCATTCGATCTAACAATGACTCCTTTGTGATAGGTTCTTCGAGATCCCCTTGCAGTACTTTTATTAATTTTCTTTTACTAATTTTCGTCATGACTTATTTTTAAATTTTGTAGGTCCATCTTGTCTATATCGTCTTTGTTGATCACTTCGCCTATTTTTGCCCACCCGTTATATTTTAACATTTCTTCTTTGGTAAACATAGTGATTTTATTTTCATCATACCAAGAAATCAACTGTTCATCGCTAGCACAATTTAAATCTTTAAGACTTATTAAGATATTACAAACAATCTTGTTGTGTATCCTGCAGGTTTGATTTAGATTGCTATTGTCGTTTTGTAACATACACACTTCTGGGGATTTTCCAATGTGCGGAAAACCAAGGAAAACATCACCGTACTTTAATTCTTTTTCAAATGATTCTGCATTTTCGGGCATATCGCAATTTATTGGTTGTTTTTTATAAAATTGTCCTAGGCTTTCAGACCAAACTATTTGTATATGACTTGCTGTGTTACTGCCGTTTTCATTTACATGTAAATCATGATGTATGCTTTGTAACAGATCCGCCATTTTTTCTGGTGCTGTTTCTATGTCTTTGTGCATTAGGTTATATTCATCCCGTGTCCGAGGATTCAAAGGCCAGTCAAATCCAAACAGATCGTTTGCCTTTTTAATTTTTTGCATGAAATCCTCATTATCGATCGGAAGGTTAGAAACAATTTTATCTGGGTCAACATTAAGACTTTGATAAAGTTTTAACCATGCTTTAGATATGGCCTTGTCAGACAGTTTAATTTTTATATTACTAATTTGTAACATCTAGATCGTTGTAAATTGCTGTTAGAACATTTTTATCATACACTTCTGAATCAACTCCCTGCAACTGTTTGATTACAATCTGATCCACGCTGTCGAACTTCTGTACTTCCACTAGCGGTTGCTGTGCGTTGTCCACCTGTTCTGGTATTAGTTGTAGTTCTCTCAATTGGTATTTGTCTATGAACGTCTCTCTAACAAAGTTTGCTTCTTCGTAACTAATTTTTATGTCTAGTGTTACTCTCACGTACATTTTAGGTTTTAGATACTTTTCCGGATCCTCTAACAGTTCTGAAACTTTAATTGTGATATATCTTGGCATCTCAGGCCAGTTAATGTATTTAGGTTCCTTTCCATAATCAATGATCATCATACCCCTGTCGTCATCCCATGCGTCTGCATAGTTGTGTGGAAATGCGTTACCCATGTAAGTTACGTTTTTCATTTGCTGTCTCTTATGGAAGTGTCCTGAGAACACTTGCTTACAACCTGAAAAATGATCTGTTTGTATTCCACCAACATCCGGCATTTCTACCATTGCGTTCATTTTGAAGTAAGGCAATTCGAAATGTCCAAACACGTACTTCTGTGTCATTTTTTCAATTTTTTTCCATTCGTCTCCTACAACCCATGGTATGATTGCAACATCGTCCTCTACTAACCATTCATTCACTATGTGTATGTTTGGAATGTTCCTGATGTATTCCATAGAATTGATTTCTCTTTTATCTCTGTAATATAGATCATGATTTCCCATGATCACATACACATTTTCAAACGACGCACCCAGTCGTTCCATGTTGGATACGGTGTAGTTCATCGTGGAAACATTTGTTGCTGACCTGTGATGGTGCCAGTCGCCCAGGAATATGCAGGTCTCACATCCTTCGGCCTTGGCCTGTGATACGAACCATTTCACAAACTCTTCACAGTCATCGTTGTGTATACGACTGTTGCCTTTGAGGCCGAAGTGTATGTCCGTGAAACAGGCTACCTTTTTAAAGAATGCCATCGATTACCACTTCTTCTTAACAATTGGTTTATGATCGGTCATGTCTATTTTGTTCTTAAACTTGACGTCTTCGAAATCCTCTGAATCCAGTTTGCCTTTCTTCTTCAAAGTCTTGTTCAGTTTTGCTAGAGTTGTTTTGTTGACTGCGTGTACATCACCATGTGCTGTCTTCATTCTTTTTTGATATGACGGACCTGCTGTTTCGTTTTCATTCTGCCTCGTGAAACTGGGCATCATCCCATTGAATTCTAGCAAGTCGTCTCTGATTGCTTGATTTTTCTTTTCGATGTTTAAGATTCTCGTGAAACTGTTTGTTATGGCCGCTGTGTAATATGCAAAAGGGTTGTCTGACTTGGATTCGTCAAACTGTAATCCAATCTGTGACAGTTGCATCAGTGCCTGTGATTGCATCTCATCGTTGTAGGTGTAACCTCTCCAGTTGGCTCTTGTTCCATATCTCTCACACAACTTCATGTACATCATCGCCAGTTGATTAGTCATCTTGCCGTGATCCACGGAGAAGTGTCCATTACTCATACCACCTACCCAGTGTGATTTTCCCATACAAATTAGTTTGTCTTTTTTGTCAAACTTGTAGTGTTGGAATGGAGGGAAGTTAACTTTAGAATGGTGATCCGCTGTTGTTTTTGGATTCTTCTTTCTCTCGCTGTCCATGGGTATATGGTCAAACATCATGACTCTAAAAATTAGGTCTGTCTTTTCTATTTTCCTCGGACTCACTGTGTAGTCCACTAATTTTATCTTTTTAAGTCCTGCCGCTTTGGCTTCTTCCCACGCTTCCTGTGTAAGTCTCTTGGCTTTGGCCTTACGTGCCTGTGCCACTGCACTGGCGTTGACCTTTTTGAGATTGGGCAAAATCAAGTCATATTGTGCGTCCTCGGGCGTGACGTATGAACAGTACGTGTTCTTGCTGGCATGTATCTGTAATAGCAGATCTCTGTTGTTTAGATACTTTACTCTCTTCATAATTGCTTCTCTTTATATTGTGTTGAATCGTGTCGTATGGTGAATTAAGTGTGCCTAGAATAATGCCTATAAATATAGTTAAAGTATACAAAATTTTACAAAGGAAAGCAACCATTTATGTTGGGAAAAATAATCAAGAACGTGGGACAGGGCATATTCAATAGGACCCTGGGCAGATTAACAGGTGCCGGCATTTCCACAGATTCAAGGATTGTACAAGCAAAGGCCAAGTGGTCTGGACGTAGCGACAAAACAGACTGGCGTGTGAGACTGCAGGTGCCAGATGGACCTTTGACGAAATTTTTTGATTTTGATAACAATCCTATAATGAAACCTTTAGCAGATTCAAAAGGTATTTTCTGGCCCTTGACTCCAGCGGTTGTGATACAGCATTCTGCCAACTACAACGCAATGGATCAGGTACACAGCAATTACCCTCACCAGGCTTACCAAAACTCACAGGTTGATTCACTGAACATTATTGGAGAATTTCCTGTGCAGAATCAAGACGATGCCAGGCACTGGGTGGCCACGGTTAATTTCCTAAGGACCGCTACAAAGATGTTCTTTGGAAGTGAAGATGGCCTAGATGGCCTCAAAGGAAATCCTCCACCAATTATGCACCTGTTTGGTTACGGAGATCACATGTTTAACAAAGTGCCTGTGGTAATAAACACATTCAACGTAGAATTGAGACCGGGCATAGATTACATCTCTACCAAACAAGGAAGCAAAGGTGATCTTATGAAACAGGAGTACATAGGAGAACAACAAGGTTATGTCAACTCCGGTCTAGATTATGATCCATACACAGGAAGACCAATAAACATGGACGCAGTAAATAATGTAAAAGCAGAGGCCAATTACGAATCACAGACATGGGCACCGACACTGTCAAACATATCAGTGCTAGTGACACCTATCTACAGCAGGGATTCCATAAAGAACTTTTCAATGAAGAAATTCGTGAATGGAGAACTTAACGGTAAGGGAAGTAACGAGGTAGGATTCATCTAATGGCCAAATACTCAAACACATCACCATATTTCGAAACAAGAGAAGTAGCGGACTATTTGGATATATTAAATCCTAGAACGCTCACAGCGGAAGAAGATGATCAAAGTTACACTATTGAGAGAACATACGCATACAGGCCAGACCTGTTGGCCTATGACTTATACGGCTCACCGAGACTTTGGTGGGTGTTCGCACAGAGAAATCCAGATCAACTGGAA
>Ga0209535_1003267_pt1 | contig 10377 bp, 9 predicted proteins | sample LinPmetageLP28_FD_184041 | JGI IMG/M metagenome (GOLD analysis project Ga0209535, IMG submission 184041) | Marine viral communities from the Pacific Ocean - LP-28 (SPAdes) (version 2) | ecosystem: Environmental > Aquatic > Marine > Oceanic | place: Pacific Ocean | collected 2009-08-22
GAGATAAAACTACACAAGATGATATGTTTATAAGATTTTCATCACAAGAAAATATAGAAGATTACACACCTACAGCAATCAATAGTGCTGGTACACAAAGACTGGCCGCCGGATCACGGATCATGGGCGTGACTCTTGGTAGAAATGCAATTTATATTTGGTCAGACACTTCTATGTTTACCATGAGATTTGTTGGAACTCCTTTTACATTTGCTTTTGAACAAGTTGGAACTAACTGTGGATTGATAGGACAAAATGCAGCCGTCGAAGTTGATGGTGCTGCTTATTGGATGTCTGAAAATGGTTTCTTTAGATTTACTGGTAAGTTAGAATCTATGGATTGCTTGGTTGAAGATTATGTTTATGATGATCTCAACACAACTTCTAATCAATTAGTTTACTGTGGTATTAATAATTTGTTTGGGGAAATTACTTGGTTCTATCCAACGTCTACTTCTACCGTAAACACTAGATCAGTTACTTATAGTTATTTAGATTCAACAGGAAAAAGACCTATATGGTTTACAAATGCTAGTCCGCTATTTACAAGAAGCACTTGGCAAGATTCCGCTGTCTTTGGTTTACCTCATGCAACTAAATATAATGCAAGTGATTCAGCATCTTTTGATGTTATAGGAAACACAGAAGGAAGTACAATTTACTTGGAACACGAAACAGGAGTTAATCAAAAATTTGCAGGACAAGTAGCTGTTGCAATACCAGCTAGTATTACTTCAGGTGATTACGATATTACACAAAAAATAGTTAAAGGTGCTGCTAGTAACATGGCTGACCTTAGAGGAGATGGAGAATTTATAATGAGAATAAGTAGAATTGTCCCTGACTTTATTGCACAGCAAAATAACGTATTTGCACAATTAGAAGTTAGAGATTATCCTAATGATGTAGCAGCAAGCTCACCTTTAGGACCATTTACTTTAACACCTAACACTACAAAAGTAGACACTAGAGCTAGAGGAAGAGCTATAGCTCTTACAATATCTAATACAGCTGTGGATACTAGTTGGAAGTTAGGGACTTTTAGGTTAGATATACAATCTGGAGGAAGACGATAATGATTGATAAAAAATTAAAAGCAGTTGTTCAAGGTGGAGCTAAAAACTATCTTGGTAAACAAAAACAAGTTCAAGCTCCTATAAAATGGAAGTCAAGTCCCGATAGTCCAGAAACAGAATTAGCTTATATTACAAAAGCAGAAAAAGATTTATTAGTTAAAAAAGATTTACATGGTTCATTAAATGGTGATGTCAATAGAGGACCATCGGGTATTATGAGTTTAGATGGTTATGGGTCATTTGATGGTAATGACCCAAGTCAAGACACCGGTATGTCTGGTGCTGCAACTAGTGCAGCTGAAACAGGTAGTAGAAATGCAAGAGATACAAGAGATGTTCAAGCACAGATGAACACAGCAAATTTAGGACCTGGAGTTATGCCTACACAAGCGCAAGATTATAGAAATGCTTTTATTGCATCGGGTGCTGGTCAAAGAGTTAACCCGGGTTTTTTTGATAGTAGAAATACAGTATCACCAGCAGAGTTAACATCAGCTAAAGCATTTGCACCACAAGCATTTAAAAAAACAAGAGGTAGTGGTATTATGAATTTTATTAGAGGTGGTGGATTTTTAGGAAATATAGCTAGAGGTATTGGACAAAAGTTTGGTTTAGGAAAAAACTATAATGAACCAACTTATGACATGTCTGAATTTAATCAATATGAATTAGGAGGTAGTCAAACTCCAACAAATTATAATGATCTTGATAATGAATTAATGTTATCAACGGAGGTAAAACCATCTACTAGATTTGATATAAATGATATAGCGTCTTTAATAGAAGCGTCAAAAGGAATAGACACATCAATGTATGGTGCGGATCAAGATATATATGGAGTTGAAAATGCAAGAGGACTATTTAGACCTTCTCAACAATCAACAGATTTTAATACTAAATATAGTCCTGACGGAATAACTTATGATGCTTTTGATGAACAACCAGAGGGCATCATGGGTATAGATGTAGGTTATGATGACCCTGCGTTTGAAAATGATTTAATGGCTAAATTAAATTCTATGGAAATAAGAGAAAAAGCTACTTTACAAACAGGTAAAGATTTAGGAATGAATACTCCTGAACAAAATGAAAAACTAAAACAGCTTGAAAAAAAAGAAAAAGAAGCAACTCTTAACACAACCGCGATAGTATAGAATAATGGCAAAAATAGTACAATCATTAACCAGAGCAAGTGATGAATATGATCAAGACATATCGCAGTCTTTAGTAAGAGATTTAGATGCTGTATTAGAGAAATTAAATACAACCTTTCAAGAAGAATTAAAACAGGAGATAGAAGCTAGAAGTTTCTTTTTAGATTAATGGCAGTAGTAAATCAATATAAATTTGCAGGTATAGATAATAACACAACAGGTAATGCACTTACACCCTTAGGTGCTAACATTCCTGCAGTTAATGAAACGATAGTTATCAAATCAATATTAGTTACATCAGCAGGTACACCAAGTGTGACTGTAACAAACAATAGTATTACAGCTATTAAATCTGCAGCATTAACAGCTAATGTTACAACAGAATTATTAACCCAACCATTGATAATTGAAGGTGGTACACCTTTTACTGTACAGTCAAGCAACTCAAGTTCCTTTGACGTAGCTATCAGTTATTTAAACATCAAAAAAGAGGTAACAACATAATGGAAATACTACAAGCAAAAGTGGAAGAAACATATAGACACAAAGAAACTGGCGAGGTCTTTAAAGAAAAAAAAGACTGGGAAGCCAAAGGTTATAAACCAGAAGACATGGCTCAAGATGTAAAGGTTATCATGCCTCCTCTTGATTTATGGTCAAAAACAAAGTAAACTAGAAAAACCATGGGAATAGAAGATATACAAATTTCAGAAGAGCTAGAAACTAACGCACCATCTATAAAATATAGAGGGGATGAAGGTCCTAAGTCTCCACAAGAAGAGCAGATGATAATGCTTATTCAAAAATTAATGAGTCAAGGCTTAGGTCAAGAAGAAGCTATGCAAATGGCTCAACAGATGATGGCAGAAGCTGAGCAACAACAGATGGCTCAACAGCAAATGCCTCAACAACAGATGCCAAGACAAATGGCAGCCTTCGGTGGTATCATGGGTCTAGATGGTAGAAGACAATATGGTTTAGGAAGTAAATTTAAAAAGTTTGTAAGAAAAATTATACCAAATGAAGTAGCTAAGGTTGCAGAAGTTGCAGCACCTTTTGTTGCACCGTTTAACCCAATAGCTGCAGGTTTAATGTCGGGTATAGGTGGCTTTGATAGAACAGGGAAAATAGGTTCATCAATTAAATCAGGGTTAATGAATTATGGTTTAGGTCAAGCAAGTAGATATTTAGGTGGAGCAGGTGTTCAAACAGGTTTTAATCCTATGACAGGATCAGGTGTACAAGGTGGAAAATTTTTTAGTTCTCCTATGGGAAGTGGCGGAATAAATAATTTATTTAAATCTAAAATTAATCCAACTGCAGGAAACAGTTTAGGTCTTGGTGGTTCTAATCCATCAGGTATAGCAGGTAATACAAGTAACATTAGTTTAGCTGGAGACAGTGGTTCAGCTATGGAAGCTTTTCATAAAGGAGTATTGCCTCAAGCAGCTGACGTTGCAAGTAAAACAACAACAGGTAGTATATTAAATACAATTAAAGATTTTGCATTAGATAACAAACTTTTAGTTGGTCTTGCAGCAGGTACTTTAGGTATGGGTGCTCTTATGGGTAATATGGAAGAAGATGAAATACAAGATTTACAAAGAGGTGAAGGTTTAGATATAGAAGGTATTAGAACAGAAGTTATAGAGGCTATGAAAGATTCATCAGGTGAAAAATTAAAAGCAATAAGAATTAAATATCCTTTCTTAGGAACACAAAGATCCAAGAACCAAGCAGCTATGGCCATGGGTGGTAGAATAAGAAGAGCTGAAGGTGGATTAATGGACCTCGGTGGTATGGAAAAAGATTATAGAGCTGAAGGTGGGTTTGTACCTATTGGAGCAGAAGAAAAAGCAGATGACGTACCTGCAAGATTAAGTGTTAATGAATTTGTATTCACAGCCGATGCTGTAAGAGGTGCGGGTCAAGGAGATATAGATAAGGGTGCAGAAATTATGGAGAACGTAATGAAAAATTTAGAACAAGGCGGACAATTGTCTGAAGAATCACAAGGCATGCAAGGCGCAAGAGACATGTTTCAAACATCACAACGATTAGGAGATATAGTATAATGGCTGTACAACAAACACAAGCACTACCACCACAATACGTAGAAGATTTACAGAAGGATTATGGAACACAGTTAACAACAACAACTGCGGCACCATTAGATACAAGTTTATTTGCACCTAAAGTTGCAGGTCAAGATACTTTACAACAACAAGCAGCAGCAATGGCGGGTACACAAGGCCAAGGGATTGGTGCATTTCAACCTTACCTTACACAAGCAGGAGCTTACGATACAGCAGCAGCAGGTGCATTAGGTACAGCAGGTGGTCTATCAGGATCTCAAGCTTACCAAGGTTTCATGTCTCCGTATCAACAAGATATTATTGATGCAACATTAAGTGAGTATGATACACAAGCCGCAGCAGGTATGACTGGTATTGGTCAACAAGCAGCTATGTCTGGTAACTTAGGCGGTGGACGTGAAGGTGTAATGAGAGCACAGTATCAAAACAAATCTGATATGAACAGAGCATTACTACAATCAGGAATGTTACAACAAGGATTTACTCAAGCTAACCAATTAGCTAACCAAGCATTCGGTCAACAAATGAATTTAGGACAAGCTCAACAAGGACTGTCTCAAAACCAACAAGGACTAGCCGGCCTAGCTCCATCATTATATCAACAAGATATAAGTACTCTAGGAACAGTGGGCGCAGGTCAACAAGCTCAAGCACAAGCTGAGTTAGATGCTACAAGAGAACAGGAAAGACTAGAAGCTTACGAGCCATACGAAAGATTAGGTTATCTTGGATCTGGTGTAGCTAGTATTGCATCTGGAGCACCAGGACAATATCAATCTATGGTAACACCTAACCCTACACCACTACAATCTGCACTAGGTATAGCGTCAGTTGGTGGAGGATTACTTGGAAACTATGGTGATTTTTTAAGAGGACAAAACACAGGTAGATAATTATGAATAATAGAACTTATAGAAGACCTATGTTTAGAAAAGGTGGTGCAGTTGATAGTGCTGGAGAAGGTATTACATCTGGACTAGCTCCTAGACCTGGTTACAAAGTAGGTAACAGAGTTACAGAAGTTATGGATGAGATGCGAACAGTACTTCCTGCAAGAGGACCTAAAAGAAACTTAAATGATTTTTTAATTAACTTTGGTTTAGATATTGCAAGTAGACCTTCAGCAGGTCCAGGTTTTGGTGGTTTACTAACTACTGCAGCACAGTCAGCTAAAGATCCTTTCGCACAGTTTCAACAAGCTAGAGCAGGAGAAAGTGCTTTTCAAGATAAGTTAGCTCTTGGTGCATATGATGTTGTTAAAGGTGAACAAGCTGGAGAAAAAGATTTTCAACAGAAAAAAGATTTAATTAGATTAGAGTCAGAGCTTAACCCTAAACTTAAAAAAGTATTTAGAGAAGAAATTCCTGAAGTTAGAATTAATAACTATGCAGACTCTTTACAAGAAAATGATTTTGATTTTATTAAAAACAATTCAATGCAAATTGCAGATGACATTGTTACTTATAATGTATTTAAAGAAAAAAACCCTAATTCTAGTACAGCTAAAAAAGATTTTAGAGGTATACTTCCTTATGAATATGACAACAAAGGAAAACCTGTACCTAACTACGAAACTATTACAGTAGGACAAGTTTTTTATAATCCTGATGATGGTTTATTCTATGAGAGAATAGAAGACACAGGGGTAATCGGAACAGATTTTAGAGCACTTGATCCTTTCACATACGATTAGGAGATTAAATGGCATTAAGATCAGGCATAGGAATCATACAAGATCTAGACGAAGAGAAAGGTAAGAAAACCGTTACTAGGAAAGTACGGGGTAGCGATATCAATACTACTACAGTTGGGAAAACAGAAGTAGGTGGTGTAACATCAGCTCTTGCTGGTATACCATCAGGTTTAGTTAAAACTGTAGAAGGAGTTGTGTCTCTTGGAGCAGAGCTCATGGACCTTGGAGCAGGGCAGATGTTAAATTTACCTAGTACTAAAGGGTCTACTGTAAAAGCAGCACAAGACGTAGAAGAATTTTTTGATAAGTTAAATGTGTTTGAGGAAACAGCAGAAGCAAGAGCGGCTGGTAAATTAACACAAGCTTTAGTTCAGATAGGTGTACCTGGTACAGCAGGAGCTAAAGGTATGACAGTACTAGCAAATCAATTAGCAAAGAAAGCTATCAAAGCTAAAAAAAATGGTAAGTATGCTAACATCATGAGTAAGAATGCTCAAAAAGGAATTAAAAAAGCAGAAGAATTAAATAAACTTACAGGTAAACAAAGATTTGGTGCCATTGTTTTAGGAGGTGCAGCCGGTGAAACATTAGTTGGAGACACTGAAGACATAGGAACTTTTGGAGATTTGTTTGAAGCAGGTCCTACTCAATTAGACAGAGATGAAAGAGAAAATCCAAAAGAGGATGCAGCTAGAAAACTTATGAACAGATTTAAGTTTGGTTCTGAATCTTTATTGATTACACCTTTTGTATATGGTGTAGGTACTGGTGCAAAAATGTTAGCTAAACAAGGTAGAGAATTAGCTTATAGTAGTTCTGAAATAGCTAGAGGGTTAGATAAATTTGGTGCAATCTTTAGACCAAGATCTAGTAAACCTGAAGAAGTATTTTTATCTAAAATGAAAGAGAACGCACGTAAAATGGCGGACACTAATTTTTCCATGGAACAAGTTGCAAGGATAGATACAGTAACTAACAAATATTTTCCAGCAACTAAAAGTTTTTTAGACAGAACAAGTGATACGGGAAGAAAACAATTCTTAGAAGATTTAGATAAGACATTGTTTAAAGGAGATTTAAATAAAGAAGGTTTAGATAAAACATTAAAGTCTAATCTATTGAAACAAATGAACGCCGTTAAAGTTCCTGTTCAAGATCAATCTATTATTTTTAAGGGTCTAACAGATACTCGTCAAAAATTTAAAGAGCTGTTAGAGATTACTGCTGGTGGACCGGGAGCTAAAGTAGATTTACCTGCGGGAGTTGCAGTTGATCTTAGAGCTTTAATGGGAGATAGGATTAAAAATTACATAGGAACTACATACGAACTATTTCAAAACAGAGAGGCAGGTTTGTTTAATAAATTTAAACCGGCTAAACAAGATAAAGATTTTGTAGCTAATATGTTTATGAGATATGCAGCTAAAAACAAAAACCCTATTACAAGATTAGAAGCTGATGACATGGTGGATGAAGTTATGAATTCAGCTAGAAACATGGATCCTAAAAAAGATACTCTTCCTACATTTGCATATCAAAACTTAACTAGAAGTGCAGATGATGCTTATAATATTAAAACATTTGCTCAAACTTTAGAAAGAGAAACAGCTGCGGGTGATAAAACATTACAAGTTTTAGGAAAAGGAAGTAAAGCTTTTAGAAAATTATTTGGTGAAGTAGATGACGTAAGACATTCTATATTTGAGGGAGTCAATAGATTATCTGTAACTGCTAGAAAAAATCAAATGCTTGATGAGATATTAGAAGTAGATGATGCAATGAAAGCTGCAGTTAAATCTGATACTCCTGCAGGTCAAAGAGGATTTTTCCATTCAACACCACTAGAAGCTAAAAGAGCTTTTGGAAATATACCCAATAGTGAAATTGTAAAAATAGATCCTTACGTTAAAGATTATTTTAAAGATGGGATATTAGTCAATAGATTACAAGGAACTTACACAACTAAAGCTATCGCTGAAGGTTTTACTAACATATCTAAACTACAAGAATTTATGAGAGGAGATACAGGTGGAGCATTGGGAAAAACTTTTTCTTGGGCATGGCGTAATTTATTATTGACTCCTAAAGCTGGAGCACAGTATGCAAAAACTATTTTATCTATTCCGACTCACATAAGAAACTTTTTAAGTTCAGGTGCTTTTTCATTAGGTAATGGTATTTTATTTGAAAACCCTCAACTGGTTAAAGAAGCAATGGCAAGAGCAGGAGCTACAGTACAATTAGGAATTAGAAATCCTTTGTCTATGGAACGTTATAGAAGATATTTAGAATTAGGTGTAACTAATACTAACACAAGGCTTGGCGATCTTAGAAATCTAATGAAAGATGTAAGATTTGGTGAAGGTAATATTGCAACGGATAGTGTGCTAAAACCTATGTTAAATTCTTTAGGTGCATTAGGTAAAGGAGTTAAGAAAGGTGCTAAGTTTATGCAAGATGCTTATGTTGCAGAAGATGATTTTTGGAAAGTTGTTAATTTTGAAGTTGAGTATGGTAGAATTTTTAATATCAATAAATCTAAAGGTTTAAAATTATCTAAAGAAGTAATGGAAGAAAGAGCAGCAAAGATTGTAAGGAACACTGTACCTAACTATGCTTACGTTGGAGAATTAGTAAGAGCTGCAAGGATGTCTCCGTTTGGAAACTTTATGTCCTGGCCATCAGAAGTTTATAGAACTGGAACAGGGATTGTACAACAAGCTCTAGAAGAAATAGCAGATCCTATTACTAAAAAAATAAATCCTATTACTAGTACTAACCCTATGAAAGGAGTTGGAATGAAAAGATTAATAGGGATGACTGCGGTAACAATGGCTCTTCCTTATGGTGCAATCAAAGGATCTCAAGCTATCTTTGGTGTAAGTAACGAAGAAGCGGATGCAGCTAATGATTTCGTAGCACCTTGGGCTAAAGACTCACAGAAAATTTATTTTAGAGACCCTGAAACAGACGAATTATATTACACAGATTATAGTAAAAATAATGTTTATGATACTTTAACAAGACCTTTCCAAACTATACTTAGAAACATACAAGAAGGTATGGAAGATGAAGAGCCTTTAATAAAAGGTTTTGTTCAAGGGATCGCAGAAGCTGCAGGAAATGTAGCTGAACCTTTTGTATCTGAGTCTATGTTTACAGAAGCCTTCATGGATATATATTCTAGAAATGGAATGACTAATGAGGGAGTAGAATTATATTCTGAACAAACTCCAGAAGTTGAAAAAGTTCAAAGGATTTTTAAACATTTAGGTAAAACTTTAATGCCTACTACTAAACCTTTTCAAAGATTAGGTAAAGCTATTACAAAAACACCTGGATCTACTGGAGAGATGTTTGAAATTACTCCAGAGATAGCAGGAATCATGGGTTGGAAGCCTGTTAAGGTAGATCCTGAAAGAGCATTAGGTTTTTATATTTATGATTTTCAAAGAGGTATATCTAAAGCCAGAAAAGAGTTTACTGGAGGACCTGAAGGTCTATTAAAAGGTGGACCTAAAACTCCGCAAGCAGTTATTGAAAGATTGTTTGTAGCTAACCAGGCTTCATTCAATGTACAAAAAGAAATGTTAAGACACTTTCAAAACGCACAAAAGATAGGGATGTCTAGATCACAGATTACAAAATCATTAGAGAAAAGAGGGATACCTGAATCAACTATTGATGATTTATTTAAGGGAAAATTTAAGTTCTTCTTTCCATCAGAAGCAATTCAAGATAGGTTTAAAGAAATATCTAGAGAAGGTGGAATGCCTAATCCTTTTTTACAATCCAAAGGTATTCTTAGCGGGATGAGAAATGCATTTAAAGGCATAAGTTTATACAGAGACTTTCCATTGACGCTTGAAGATTTTATGCCACCAAGTGATACATATGATGATCAATCTAGTTTACCTACACCTCCATTAGGCGCAACGCCTATGCCATCTAAACAATTAAGTCAAGCCCCTAATGTTGATCCAATAACTAAGTTGACATCAACGGAGACTGCTTTATTATCACCAACTGAAAAAGTAATTGCAGGTAGAACTTAATGGCTAAAAATATTGCACTAACAAAAATAGAATCACATGAGAAGTTGTGTAGAATTATGCAAAAACAAACTCATGACAAAATTAAATCAATAGAGAAACAGATTGATAGAATCGAAACGATTTTACTCACATCTGTTGGAGCCTTGATCACCGGTATGGCCGGCATGATCTACATGTTAATCATAAAATAGGAGAGTCATGAAACTGAGTAAGAATTTCAGCAAAGCTGAACTTTGTAAGTCACAGACAGCGACTAGGATGGGCCTTAACAACAATCCCACGGACGATCAGACCGAAAATCTA
>Ga0209535_1003270_pt1 | contig 10375 bp, 14 predicted proteins | sample LinPmetageLP28_FD_184041 | JGI IMG/M metagenome (GOLD analysis project Ga0209535, IMG submission 184041) | Marine viral communities from the Pacific Ocean - LP-28 (SPAdes) (version 2) | ecosystem: Environmental > Aquatic > Marine > Oceanic | place: Pacific Ocean | collected 2009-08-22
TTAAAGCAGTTGCTAATGCATCATAACAAGTTATTACGATTGATGGGTCTGCTGAATGGTCGTGTGCTGGATTAGATTTTACTCTAAGCATTTGCCCTTCACCATTTACATCATTTACCCAAAGATAACCGTTTGCATATTGGTTAAGAGTAATATCAGTACCACCTGTTTCTACAGAAATAGCTGTTTCACCTGCTGCTACTGCTGCTGTTGCAGCCATATTAGCATGATCAGAAACTACTGCTGGTTGTTGTAAAAGTTTACCTGCTGTTACTGCAGTTCCACCAATACCAACATAACGATAAACATTATTACCGTAAACCAACTTAGCTCCTAATGGAAATAGTTGTGTTGCACTTTCTGCGTAAGGGTTAGCTGTAGCGTACTGACTGCCTCCTTTACCTACGATTAGATCAGCTGGTCCAAAACCTGCTGCTGCAACATATTGAATATGTCCACCATCATCAGTAAAGATATTACCATCAGCGTTTATTACTAAACCATCAGTAACAGTACCTGTTGTTGAATTAATATCAATGGTTTTGAAACCATTCTCGGACCTGACTGGTCCATTAAACGTCGAATTTGCCATAATTTCCTCCTTTGGAAATAAGTTCTATATTCTCGGCTAGTCTGCTAGGTCAGTATATAGAACAATTATTTATCCTAGTCGAATTTATTCTATAGTAATCTATATAAAAAAGAAAGGGATCCGAAGATCCCTTTCCTAAGCTAAGCTTCCCGATTAAGCACCTGGAGATCCGTAGATTCCACGCCAATCACTAAAGCCGAAAGAATATCTTTCTCTGGCTTTATACCTAACGTTACCAGTTTCGAAGTCGCCTTCCATACCAGTTGTCATTGTAGCTCTTTCAAAGTGCTTTAGACCATTAGGGGCATCAGTCTTGATAAAGAATGCATCTGTATCAGTTAGATAATGGTTAACAACATAACCCTCTGGGAACATTCCCATGTTCTTCATAGCGTTGATGTCATTATCCGATGTAGCCACTCTTCCTGGAGAATTTAATATTCTATCAGCCACAAATTGTAATTGTGGTGGAACGATCAGCTTTCTAGCTTGTACATTTACCTTGATACCTCTTTCATCTTTAAATGCAGAAATATCAATCAATGCGTTCTCTAACGAAGTTTCGTTCAAGTCAGCACCTGTGCTTGGTTCATTAGACTGATCGCCAGCTGTTAAAGTTGGGTGGTCAGTTGTCATGAGAGGTTTTCCGTCTCCTCCTGGGAAGGAAGTTGAGAAACCATTATTAAGCACGTTTGCAGCTTTTACTTGCTTCGTGTTTGCCATTGATCTAGCTAAAGCTCTTGTATATCTTGAAGAAAGAGTATCGTAGAGATTATCTTCGATAGCTTCTTCAGTCAATGCAAAGGCTAGGGCTACTGTTTCATGAGTGTAACGAGATGTGAAAGTTTCTTGAGCTGCATCATATGTGACTGCTGCACCTTCCCCTTTTACAGGAGCTTGTGCAAAGCCTGATAACATCACTTCTTCTTCAAACGCTCTGTCTGAAGCTTCCGTGTCAAAAATCTCAGCATGTTCATTCTCGTAACGGTTATACTCGAGACCAAAAAGTGCATTCAGTCCTGGCTCGAGTTCTTTTACTAATTGCGCTCTATTAATTGCCATTATTATTCACCTTTTAGTTATTGCCGAATACAGAAGTAGGGAATATCACATACACTCTAGCGTATTGACCAATAGCGTTATCGGGTCTGTCTACAAACCCCACTACTGTCGCAATACCACTAGAAGTTGTAGTTGTTACACCTTCTTTTGATCGACCTGTGTTAGAATCACCTGCAGTTGTTGAAATCGTATTAGTTGTTCCAATAGATGCTTGTGTAGGAGTCCCAGTTGACTGAGCTTCATAAACAATATCTGGATCAGAATAAACATACGCTTTCGCATTTGCAGCACCTAAAGTTACAACGTCTGCTGTCCACACTTTCGAGAAGACAACCGAACCGTCGGTAGCTTGATATTCCACCCCGCCGAATACACCTAGAGGTACACCAGTTGCAGTCCCTTGAATTACTAAACCACTTGATAGATTAACAACATCACCACTAAAGATAGATGCGTTAGTTCCACTTGCGATTGCGAACTCAGAAGGTCTTATAGTACCACCAGACATATGATAAGCAGGTGTGAAACCATTTGGGCTATTTACATTTGCCATTTATTTTCACCTTTTTTATTATATTAAAATTTAAATTCATAATTCTTACGAATCATTTCCTTTACCAAATGTGATTTGAGAATTTCTATTAGGTTGACTAATAGGCATTCTGCTATCACTCTCACGCATAAGATTCGAATCGACTGCCTGCATTTGGTCTGCAGCCATCTTTTTGTAGTATGCACGTCGTTGATTGACGGTTTCGATAGGCATCTTTGCGAGTATTAACCCACCTACTCCGATTACACCTATATGTCTTCCATCCTCTACAGTTGGGGCTTCAAATTCAGGGTGTTCTTCAGCTCTCACTGGTTCCCATCCTTCACGAATACGTTTTGACATATTCGCTTTATCTTCTACTCCTACCATAGATTCTCTAAGCCATCTATAGACATAACCATCTGGTGGCGTTGGTGCGTCTAATAAAGACGGGGGTTGCCATGGTTTAAGACGAGTTTCACTATCTCGTGTATCTGCAGATCGAGGAGCTCGATCCGTTGTGGTGATTTCTTCTTGTTTATCAGCCATTTTTATCTCCTATTTTACGTGTTTAGCGTATTCTTCAAGAGGCACACCTAGTCTTTTAGCTATTGCTACTTGACTTGGTGACAACTTGACGGTGCGTGCTTTCCCTGCTTTTCCTCTCGTACCTCTACTTGAGTTTGCCACAGGTTCTTGCATGTTATTATTTAATTGAGAAACTTCTCCACCATTATTGAATTTATGTGGAAAAGCTTTCGCCATTCTATTGTCCACTTCTGAATAATATTCATCAGAGGCTGGATCGTATCCTTCTTTTTCAACTAATTGCCTATGAAAAGCAAAAGCACTTGTAGTCATTGCTAAGTCTTCACCAAACCAACTATTTTTAGTTGCCCAGTCTTGGGCTTTAGGGTCTGGGTCAGGTTGCTGAGCTACAGGTTGCTGCTGTTGTTGAATTTGAGGAACTTCTACAGGAGTTTCCTGAACTTTGGGTTCTGGTTTTACTCTCGTTAGACTTTCTTGTTCTACAGCAAGTTTTGCTACATCTTTCTGAGCAGATAACATAGCGTCCGTGTCGCCTATGTCGTGTGCTTGTTTGTAACGGTCTTCTGCTGATTGTAGCTGAGTATCTACCCTAGCTGAATATTCATCATAAAGATTTTGATCTTTTTGTGAAAGGTTTGCTTGGGATGTGTTAAGTTTTTCTTGAACACCTTTAGCGTACTCTATTGCTGCTTGTTCCCTTCTTTCTGCTTCTCTTATTTTATAGGTTAGTTTATTAATTCTTTTCTTTACTGATTCACTATATTCTGCTATTTCTTGTTCGTCAGATACATCCTTCTCAGGTTCTTGTTGAGTTTCTGTAGGTTGTACTTCAACTTGTTCAAGCAATGTTGCTTCTTCAGTTGTTGCTTCCTCTACTTCTACTTCTACTGTTTGATCAACAGCTTCTTCTACTTGTTGCATGGATTCTGCCATGGGTCTTCTCCTTTTGCGTGATTACTCCACATCCTCTGGGTTATTAACCACAGCGAGTATTTCATCATCGTTTAATAAACGCAAGTCACCACCATCAATTTTGATTCTGGCTCCTGCGTACCTTCCAAAAATAACCCAGTCTCTTTCCTGGCACCAAGCGCCATTCGGAAACTTGTTCTTATCTTTGTAAGCATCTGGTCCCAATGATACTACGAAACCTACATTAGTACCTAATCTTTCTTTTTCCACATAAGACTCAGCAAGATGTATTCCACCTTTTGTAACTGCTTTTTGTGTGAAAGGTAAGATCAGCATCCTGTATCCTGTTGGAACAGGTAGCTTTTCTGCTACTGATTCGTCTTCTTGTATCGACTCAGGAGTAAATTCCTGAGTGGGTTCTTCTTCCTTTTTTATCTCTCGTACCTTTTCGATATGATCAGGTATGGGAGTGCGTGTTGACTCTGTTGTTTCAGATGCCATCGTTTTGCTCCTTTATATTTTGCAGGTCTATTATAATTCTCTCAGCTGAGCTAAGACCTGATAGCTCACCAAGAATTCTTTGATACCCCTCCCAGTTTTGGACTCCTCCTGTTTTTAATACTTCTGTAAGTTCATCTTGTCTTTGACGCAACTCCCTTAAAGTTTTTTCAACTATATATAGTCCATCCATTTAACAGTCCCAGTCTTTTCTTGCCCAGTAGTTCGCACTACATCTGTCGCTTTTAATTCCACCACTACGAGCACAGTAAGATTTTTTCCTTGCTTTACTGTTTTTATGCATACCTAAATTAGCATCGCCGAAAGTAATACGTTTAACTTTGTTACCGCCACTACTACATTGACCAACAAAAACTACTTTACGTTTTTTACCATATCCTGGCTCACCTTGACGTAAACCTCTTGGTTTGTTAAGTGTTACTTTTTTACCTTGATATTCTGCCATAATCTACTCGTCGTATAAATTATTAAATGTTACTGAAGGATCAGTATAACTTTCATGTCCTTCTGCTGAGTGTGTCCATTGAGATGGTCGAAAATCTGGTGCGCCTTCTCCAGTAACCCAGAGTGCTGGGCTAGTTGCTCTCACCCTATTATTAGGCAGTGCTACGAAGTTACCCTGCCACTCACAATCTTCTGTAATATAAAGTACATGAGACTGTTTGTGTTGAGCTGGGTCATCAGCTATATCATTGCCAGTATAATCAACAGTAAACATATACTTTCCATTATAAAACTTTCCATCAATTTTGCAAAGCCATGGTGATGAAGAAACTCGGTCCATAACAATAACTGAATGATCTCTTGATTCACAATCCCATGGTTGAGCTAAATGATCTTCCATTGGAACTGGATATTCTTCACTAGGGACATCAGCAACTAGAGCTTGTATGGGCATCCTTGCCCACATCGCACCACCGTGTATATTGCCTTCGTCCCAGTCTTCGCAGTTATTTTCTTCTCCTGTAAATACAACTTGAAAACTCAAGGATCTATCAGGTATCGTGTTAACTGCTATAGCGATTGCGTGAAGATATTCGCCGTGGTACTTTTCGTGGTTATGTGTAAACTCTCTTCTTACCCAGCACTTAAAATGCGGGATATTACTGATGAGATGAGACACTTATCTCTTTTTTCTTTTTGTTGTTTTGCGCTTTGCTCCGCCTTTTGACATTTTGCGTTTCATTCCGCCTTTTGACATTTTGCGTTTAGCACCCATCTTGCTGCTTTTCATGACCATGGTATTAACCCCATATTTTATTTTTCGTTCCGCCCCAGTATTCTACAGCATGCCCTTCTGATATAAGTTTTTGACATATATCTTCACCATCTGCTGTGTACGGAATACCGAGTATTCTTCCGTACTTTCCTTTTCCTAGTGATTTGATTTTAAATGTTCCAACACAAAGTTCTATTAATCTTTCTTTTGCCTTAAGACCCAGTGCCTTTTCTGCTAAGTTTCTTGTTCTAGACTCTGGTGTATCTATACCTGCTAACCTGACTCTTTGTTTATGTAGTTTGACATCAAACCCTAGATCTAAGATACAATCAAAAGTATCTCCATCTATTACTCTATCTAAGGTAGCCCTGTATACAAACTCGTCTGGTGAATCGCTCATGAGTATTTAGTTGTTTTTCTGCGTTTAGACATAACCGCACCACATCCTTTGTGCTTTGATTTTTTAACTTTAGTTTTAGCCACCGTTTCTACTTCTTCTACGGTTTGAGTTGCCTGCTAAAAATTCTCCGCCATTTTTCATCATTTTAAAATCAGCACCAGATATTTTACCATCTTTATTTTTATCTAGTTTTTTCTGACCGCCATGAACACCACCGTGTGATTTTTTAGCAGTTTTTGCTGCGTCTTTAAAGTTCTGTTCTGAAGGTGCACCTTTCGCGCCTTTCTTACGCATTTTTTCTCCAGAGCCTGCTTCTATACGTTTACGCTTTGCGTTTATGTTTGCATATAGTCCTGGTTTTGCCATTATCTTACTCCGCTAGGGCTGGTGTTAAATTTTATACCTTTAGTTGCTGCGCCTTTACCTTTAACAGTTGTTTGACCTTGACCAAAAATATCACTGTTAGTTTTAGTTAAAACAGTTGTGCCTTTTACTGGTTTAGACAGATCTATTCTGTCAGGAGCAGGGAAGCTAACTTTTTTGTATTTAGTTGTATCATTCATTTAAGTACCTTTTGTGTTTGTATCCGCTGATCTGACATCTTTTAATATCTGACCATACGTTTTATTATTGTCATTTTCAGCTTTAAGTAAAGCTTCTTCTCTATCTTGAGCCACTTTCATTTCTGCTATTGCCTCTTGAGATTCTATCTTAGCTATATCAACCTGACTTCGTAAAGCATCAGACTGTGCTCTTTGTGCTATTTCTTCACGCTTGAGTTCTACTACAGGATCAATTTGAGTATTTTGTTGAGCCTCTAGTAAAGCTTGTTGCTGACCAGTTACTTCTTGAGCAGCATTTGCTGCAGCTAAAGATAATTCATCCATGATTTGTTTTTGCTGTTCTTCTGGCATATTCTGCATTTGATCAAGCGGTGGTAATTGTTGACCGAGGGTTTGTTCGATCTGTTGTTTATATACCATAGCTGTGTGTTCTTGTATGTTGGCTTGTATTGCCTGTAGAGCAACTTGATTTTGTTGCATCATAGGGTTTTGTAAAAACGCAACGTGAGCAGTTATATATGCATCGTGGTTTTGAAACTCAAAAGCTTTTATAGGTTGTCCCATAATTGCTGCTTGATGTTCACTGATAGGATCTCTAGGCGGTACATCTGCTTGAGGGGGTAAAAGTAGTTCTATATTTTTTACTTCTAGGGCTTCGTACATTCTTTTATAAGCTTCACGCAGATTATGTATTTCTGGTGCTGCTTGTGCCATCTGTAATTCTTGTTGAGCTAACATAACACGTTGTGCCATACTAAATATGTTAGGATCACTGACTGGAATAATATCTACACGATCATCAAAATCTGATTGTTTAATTTCAGACGGTGCGCCCTCAACTGCATAGGGATAAGCAGAAGGTAGTGATCGAGAAAACACTCCAGCCAGCAACCTAAATTCTTTCTTTTGAGCAAAGTGTAAACGTTTATGTATAGCTGACATAACTTTAGTGCCACGCTCTAACATAGCTACAGTTGTGCCTACTGGTAGTTGTTGACTACCTATATCACCTACTTGCATATCTGCAATGTTTGCAAATCTTCTACCTGAGTCAATAAGTACACCTAATAATTGGCTAAGTACGTTACTTGGCTCTTTATACGGTAAAGGCATTAAGGCATCACGTATTGTGCCTCCTGGAACATCAACATCCCTAAATTCTCCAGGTCTGAGTGGTTCATCTTCACCTTGTACACGCATACCACGTGCTTTAAACCCTGCTGGTAGGTTTGATAACGTACCTGCGTCGATTAATTGTCTTAAAATAGAGGTTGCGGACTTAGTTAGCCCACCAATCATGTGAATTAAGCCAAAACCGTAAAAACCTAGTCCTGGAAGGAACTTATAGTGTATAAAATACTCTTTTTTACGGAATAATTCGTCTTCCATAGCCCAATTTCGCCTTATTGCGAGTATTTCACCTGAATCTTCAAGGATAGTTACTATATAAGGTACACCATATTCGTATTCATCGACCCCTTCGAGCTCTAAATCAACATGAACCTCTAATAATGTGTATTCATTGTAGTCACTAGTCGGTCTGCTGAGCCCTTGTAACTCATCTAGCTTTTCTTTAGCTTCGTTATACTCAATATCACCAGCTGAACCAATGTCAAAATCACGGTAAACACCGTTAAGTTGCATTTTTCTGATGTCATTGCCTGTCATCGTGATGACGTGTGTTGTTCTTGGGCTAGTTTCTAGGTTTGTTGTGTCATAACTTACTACTAAGTTTTCTGCTTTTACAAAAGGAGAGGTGGCTCTACCTAGTAATGAATCAAAATATACTTTTTTGAATGCGCTACCAGCCAATGGTAAATAAAATAACAGACTATCCATATCTGGATCATATTCTTCCATGACTTCTGTTATCTGGTAGTTCATATATTCCTTGACACGTTTACACTGTGCTTCTAGCTCAGGGTTGTCAAGTCCTACCATCTTCGTACTCACGGGTCCATTAGCTGGCAGCAATTCTTTATAGGCTTGTGCCTGAAATTGAGTTGCGGCTTCTGCAAGTAAAGGGTGAGTAACCCCACTTGCTCCTGGGAATGGTGTATCACGTTCTTCTGATTTTATGCCTAGTAAATCTAGACCATTAGAAAAAGTTTGTAACCATTCATCACGGGATTCTTTATCTTCTTCGAAGGCTGCGATTAGTTCGTTTGATATTTCACCAAGTTCACTTGGGTCTAAAACTAAAGCAAGGTTTGAGTTGTGTTCTGTTTCTAATGCTTCCGTATCATCAACAGGTAACATTTCACCATTGCTTCCTACTTGAAATTCTACACCGCCATCATCATTAGCTTCTTCTAATTCTATAACTAATTCTTCTTCTGATGTTATAGGGTTTTCTTTCTTAGGATATCTTTGTGCTTCTATCGCCATTATTTTCTCTTAGCTACTTTTTTCTTTTTGACAGGTTTTGTGTATCTACTCTTTTGATCTTTGTTTATCTTCTCAAGTTTTTTCGCTTGTGCTGCATGAAGTCTACTTGCTTTTTTCAAACCTTTGATGACTTCGTTTAAATCTTTTGTGTAGTGCGACATATTTTGTCCTCCGCCTTTGATCAATAATAACTTATTTTCTTCCGATATAAAACTTCTTCTTCGTAATCACTTGGTAGTTGTACAAAGCCACCTTGCCTAAATCTCATTAAAGCTTGTGTGGTTGAGTCTACTAAGTCGTCGTGATCTCCTGCTGGGAATGCCGCACATTCTTCTATTACATCTTTTGCCCAGTTAGTGTCAGGATACCAAACCATGCCAGACTCGAACAATGGAGCACAGGCATTGACCCTTGCTACTTTGTCATTGCCTTTTGATGGTGTGTAGTTTTGTACAGGTATACCTACGTTCCGCAGTTCTTGGGTTAAAGGCATACCACTGGCTTTGCCTTCTATGATAACTACGTCAGGATCCCAGTGTTCGTACTGCTTGAAGGCTTGCCCTTTAAGTTCAGGGAAGTTGTACTTACCTTTGACTACATCTAATAATATGATATGTGGAGCATCGCCGTTGTAAATTTCTTCACCGCCTAGTCGACCTTCTGGATAAAACACACCCCATGTTGTGATAGCTGAGTAATCCGCAAGCTCTGATTTTAAAAACGCAGTATCGTAACTTTGTATAATGTAGTCAACTTCTGGTGGTTTTTCATTTGGCCATTCTTTCCACCACTCCCTCTTTATAAGTGCGCCTTCTTCTGATGAAGGGTTCTGCATATATTGTGCGTGCCACTTTGGTCCACCTCTTAATGAAGCTTTTACACTTTCCATTTCTTCTAGTGACCAGTACTCTGGCCATAGTGGATTACCGCTGGGTAAAATAGCAGGGAGCTCGATAAGTTCCCACTGGTCCGCTTTAGGATCGCGAGCTGCATCTTTGAGTAATCTACCTGTTAGATCGTTTACGTTCCATCGCGTCATAACTATAACGATGCTACCTCCAGGCTGAAGACGTTGTCTTGGTCCAGAAGTATACCACTCGTATACATCGTCCATGGACTTTGGGTTAAGAGCATCTTGCTCTGAGTGGGGGTCATCAATAATAAATAGATCCGCACCACGTCCAGCTAACGCACCGCCCACACCAGCTGCATAATATTCACCTTTAAGTTTAGGGTTACGTTTATCTTGTGTTTCCCATTTACCTGCTGCCTTGCTATCTGGATTAATAAGTACGTTGTCAAATATCTTTTCGTAATCTTCCATTAACATAAGGTCACGAATCTTTCTACCAAATTTTACAGCAAGGTCTGCGGTGTGAGTTGCTTGTAGTATTTTGAGCGACGGATTACGACCCACGAGATATGCAGGAAAGTAGTGAGACGCAAACTCAGACTTCGTGTGCCTTGGTGGCATGTTTATAATAAGTCTTTTTATTTTACCGTCGGCTATACGGTCAAAGGCATCTGCCATTTGTTTATGGTGAGCACCTTCCACGAACGATGGCCACTGGGTTTTGACAAAAGATAAAAACTTAGATTGCGCACCTTCTACTCTTTTGAGTTCTTGTAACCTTTCTGA
>Ga0209535_1003272_pt1 | contig 10364 bp, 15 predicted proteins | sample LinPmetageLP28_FD_184041 | JGI IMG/M metagenome (GOLD analysis project Ga0209535, IMG submission 184041) | Marine viral communities from the Pacific Ocean - LP-28 (SPAdes) (version 2) | ecosystem: Environmental > Aquatic > Marine > Oceanic | place: Pacific Ocean | collected 2009-08-22
CTGGTACATCATCAGATACATCCCTTACATCTGCAATGATACCTTCTTCTTCTACGATCAATAACTTACCATCTTCAAGGATATATTCACCTACTGGCATTGCTACTTTTTCATCATCGGTAACGATAAATACTTCGTTTCCTTTTTCTAATGATTCAGTTGTGATAACTGTACCATTTTCTAACTTCATTTCTTCAAGTTTTACCTCGATGTTTAGAAGTGTTTTAATGTCATTTAACATTTTGGTTGCTTTCATAATACTTATATAACGATTTTTAATTTATTTTTTGCGTTTTCAGTCTGTTCTTGTTATTACACCTATGCCTTGCGCTCTCATAGAACCATCACAACATTCAATAGAATACTTGTTAGTATCCCAGCATAAACAAGCACGTGATGAACCAGTAGGTGATGTTCTACTTGGTATAAAGGTTTTATTTTTGTTGTTTCTTGGCATTTATTTATGGTGTAAACCTTTCGAATTTAGCTTTTTGATCTTCAAATCTTTTTTCTAAATCTTCTAAATACTCTAAAGTTTGTTTGTGTTCATAAAAGTTTGGATATACTTCCTCTACATCTACCCCTAATTCTTCAGACCTTGTTTCTATTTCATTTAAAATTTCCATATCTCCAGCAACATCAGCTTCAGAAATAAACGCTTCTGATCCATTTATATAAACATCTTTTATAACTGAATAAGCATCAAAAAAAACATCAAATTTTTCATCAAACCATTCATCAACAGAATATGATAATCTACTAACTTCATCTTGTAAATATTGAAATTCATAGTTAATATTGTCTACCAACCCTAAAGCAACTTTATGTGCTTTTAAATCTACCTTTTTATTAGGCATTTTATCTAATACTTTTTCTAATCTACTTTTCATTTTTTTATTTATTTTTTATTGGTCAATATATTTATGATTTTATTTAATGTCTTTTCAGCACTTTTATCTTTTGAATACTCCTCTTTAATTTTGTCATTAGGTGCTTCCATTTTGTCTGCAAAATACCCCTCAATAGAAAAACCTTTAACTTTATTTGTCTTAACATACTCTTGCCATATTTCATCGTTATTAACTTTTACTGCACCCATCCAAGTACCTACTGGTACATTAAGTCCGTATTTTCTTGATTTGTCTTGTACTTCATCTTCTACTAACCAGCTTTCAACAAGTGTTAGTCCACTTAAAGTTTCTGCGTGTTCTAATGTACTATTGTTTTGATAGCCATTCTTTAAATACATTTGTGATGCTTTTTGTACTGTATCTTTAGAAAAGTAAATGTAATATTCACCCTCTGCACCATTTCTATAAATAGGTTTATTAGGTATTAACAAAGCACCCATTAAGATTTTTTTATCACCATCTACTTTAGCTAATTTTATTTCTTGGTCTTTTAAAGCTATAAAGTCTGATTCAATAGCTGGACTTTCTACAATAGATATTGCTTCTACTCCTGCATCTTCTTGATCTTCATCTAAAATAAGTTCTATTATTTTCATAATTATATAACGTTTTTAATTTTAAATTTTGCGTTTATCCTATACTTGCACCCTCAATTATATTGCGATCCATTTCTTGTGCAGTAGATACATCACTTGCAACTACGTATGCTTTTGTTGGTTGTTGCGTTTGCCCACCTATTGCATCTGCTAATTGATTTGTACCGCTTGCACCTACTATATTAAAAGCTGGTGGTATACTTTCAGTTGTTGGTGCTGAACCACCACCACCACCACCACCGCTTGGTATAGTTCCAGTATTACCCCTACCACTTGGATCAACTGATTTTATAGATGCTATGTTTTTTAATGCTGCTGCACCAGCTAAACCAGCTTGTATATATGGATATGCTGGGAATACAGTAGTAATTGGTGATTTGTTTGCAGTTGCAAAAGCATTCATAACTCCTAAAGTTCCACTTATTGTTGCACTTGCTAATGCCATAGCTTTACCAGTTTTACTATCTTTACCAGCAATATCAGCTAATAAATCAAAACCTTGTTTTGCCATATTAAGTTTTGCATTTAAAACTTTTCTATCTAATTCTTCATCTTGTGCAGCAGTTTTGTCTTTTACACCTTGCTTTAATAATTCATAATGTTCAACAATAGCTAATTTTTGTGCTTCGGTTGCATCTAACCTTTCTAATTCTGCTATTGTTTCTGACTGTTCTTTTTCAAGTTTTGCAATTTCACGTTCTTCATCAGTTAAAACCTTAAATTCATCTTGAATATCTTTTATACCTTGTAAACGTTCTAATTCTTTTTGTTCTGCTTGTAATCTATAAGTTTCATTTATAGCATCTTCTTCTGCTATTCTTTGTGCTTCAAGTTCAGCAGTATCAAGCCCAAATTGTTTAGCTTTTTCTATTAAACCAAAATATTTTTCACTAACTGCATTTAGTTCTTGTGTTTGTTTATCAAGTTGTTTTTGAAAATAAGCATCTTCAAGTTTAGCAATTTCTTCTATTGTTTTTGCTTTTTCTTCAATAGCTGGATCAACTTCTACTTTTTCTTCTTTTTTCTTTTTTTCTGGAGGATTGAGTAATAAATCAATATCTAATTCTTCAGATTTTAGTTTATTTAATTCAGTTTGTAAAACATTTATTTTCTTTTGTTCTTCTGTTGTAACTGATGCAGCTTTTAAAATTATTTCAGCAGACTTACCATAACCCCCTAATGCACCTGCAAAACCTGCTTGTATTTTATCCCAAAAACCAACTTCACGTGCTGCAGTTTGTTCTTGTAATAATTGTGTTTGTAATATTTTAATAGACCTTTTTAATATAGCATCTTTTGCTATTAGTATTTGTTTTTGTTGTTTAAGATTTTCTGTATTATCAATACCTCGTTGTTCGTTATATTTTTGTTCTTTTTGTAAAAGTCCTAATTGGCTATCTATTGATGTTAAAAGTTCATCATTTAATGCTTTTTGTCTTTCTAAATCTTTATTTATAAAACCTAATGCTTCACCTATTTCATCCCAATATTCAACAACCAAACCTAAAGCAACAACTAAAGCACCAATACCAGTTGATATTAATGCAGTTTTCATTGCCTTACCACTTAACTTTGCTGCTTTACCTACTGCAACTAATTTAGATGCTAAACCACCAGTATATCTGTCTAAACCTCTTACTGCTTCATTACCAATTTGCATACCAGCAGATAAATCTTTACCAGCTTTTCTTGCACTTCTACCCGTATCTTTAACTTTTTTATTTAAGTCATCAACATTTTTTTGTGCTTCTTTAGTATTTGCTTGTAATTGTAAATTTATTTTTTCCATACTTGTTTCATTAGTTTGTAGCTATTCTTTACTGATGTAGGTAAAGCATATTTACCTTGTGCAATACGTATGTTTTCCGTTTCCCCTTTTACTTCTTGTAATAAGTCTAATATATTTTTTATCATAAATCAGTATTTAATAATTCAAATTCTGTTTTACCAGTTGTTAGGTTTGTAGTCATTGAATTAATTTTATAAGTATTTTGCCCTATTTCTATTCTATCATTTAATTGTAAATTACTAAATATTTTATATGGTAGATATGCAGTAACTTTTGTTAATCTTCTTTTTTCTGTAAAAACTTCATTAATATAGGTGCTGTATTGTTTTTCAAATAATGTATCTGTAAAACCCTCTGAATTACTACCACTTTCATTTGCTAACCATTCTGATTGCTCAACATCAAAATGTAATGATGTTAATGATCCTGTAGGTTCTAATGTTTTGGTATTCATAGGTAGCCAATAGTTAGTAATTTTTTCTTTAAGTGCTAAAGATTCTTTTAAAGGAAAAGATGTTGCATTAATAGATTGATATTTATATCCATAAAATATTAAAGGTTTTCCATAATATGGTTCTTGGTTATCATCTGTAAAATAACCATACATTAAAGTTGTAGAAGCACCACCATCTTGATTATATAGTCTTTCATAAAGTACGTGTTCAAATGGTATTTTAATTTCATAATCTTTTTCTGGTGTATCAAATAAATCATTATTTAAAGAATAACTTGTACCCCCCCAAGTTCCATTTGTAAGCTGGTTAAACTGTTTAGCTAAAAAAGTATTAACACCCTCAAAACCAAACTTTATTTTTTTAAATGGTAATGCAATATTTACTTGTGATTTTTCAACATCAATATATTTATCTAAAGAAATTAAAGAACCAACACTATAATAACTATCTAATTTTTTAACTACAATAATATCATTTTCTACATATGCAGTCAAATTAAAGGTTTGAAATAAACCAGTTAGAAAATCTATAATTTTCATTTCTGGTATTTGTGCTGGTATATTAAATTGTATTGATGATGATGTTGTAAATGATATTGAATTAGAAAAATTTACTTCTGGTGTTCCTTGTCCAAGTGGTGCATCGTAATTATCAGCTTTATAATTCCAATCTATATTCCCAGCAGTAAAAGTTAAAGGTGTTTCAGATGAAATTGTTATATAATAACTTGAATTATTTGGTGCATAAGGTTCACCATATCCAAAGTCAATATTTTGTATTCCTTGCTCATTTACAAAACTTCTTATAATTCCATAACCTATTCTATATATATTTACGCTATAATCTTGCGTTAAGTTACTTGGTGTAAATGTTACCCTTATTCTTTGATTTGTCCATTGTGATGGATAAGATGTTGTTACATATCCTAAAACTTGTGATACTGGTGTTTCACCAAATAAATCATTAGTAAAAGTAGTGTTTAAATTATATACTTGTGTTTCTACTCTTTCAACTTGTGTTTCTTGTTCTACATTACCTTTTTTTCTATGTAACCACATATACAAATTATAAAAATCTGTTTCAGATGGGTTATTAAAAAAGTCATTAGAAAATTGTAAACCATAATCAGTTTCTATTGCATCTATTATAGCTTGTAAACGTAAAGCATACTTAAATTCTGTATATAAAACACCCCTATCATTTGCAGTACTTTGCCAATACATATTCCCATATTCATCTGATGCACTATCATAGGTTAAACGTTGACTATTTGTAATAAGTGGTACTATTAAATCTGAACCTGCTGCTGATTGTATACCATTTTTTATTGATGTATAATCATAATTTGTATTGTAACTATTTAAACTACCTAATGATGATAATTGTTGATCACCTAAAATATCTTTTAAATTAACTGTATTGCCATAAAAAGTTATCTTATATGTATGTGGTACGTTGTTTTTTAAATCAACTCCAGTTAATGCTATTTTGCCTTTTTTAAATGGTATATCGTTTAGTTCTAACGATGCGTTTACTTTTGTTCTTGCATCAAAACCATTTACAATATCATAGTTATAGTAATGGTCAAATATTTTATTATTTTTTTTTGAAGCTGGTAATGCAAAAGTTTTAGTAAATTCAGTAAAGATTTTTTTTATGTCTTTTACGTTCTGTATTGTTTGAGTAAAAGATACTGATTCATCTTTGAATTGGTCTACTCGTTCATCTTCTGTATAAACAGATACATTACCTATGTATAAAACTAACTTTTGTTGCATTATCTAATGTTGTTTATATAATCAAATGCTTCTTCAAAATCAATAGTGTATTCAATTAATCTATCATTAACAGATGTTTTAAATTGTATAGATGATTTTTTTACTTTTACCGGGATAACTTCATCAGCACCACTAATTTTATTTATTCGCTCATACCATACGTACTCACTTAATAAAAGTTCTTCAAAGAAATTATTAGCACCTTGTGGATAGTAACCACTACTTAAAGTAAATGTTTGTTTAGCAGTTGTGTTAAAAGTTCTGTTTGGTGCATCAGAAATAGAATAAGTAGCTGGGTTATTTGTACTTGGATATGTTAATACATTTGCTTTGTAACCCTCGTTTTGTCTTGCAAGTGTTTTAGTTTCTTTTAAGAAAAACCATAGATCTTGCTGCACCCCATACCGATTAATAAATATTATTTTTTTACCACTACCATATTTAGTACATTCTATTCGTTTTATAGTTGATGGATATGTACCACCTATTGCAGTTGATCCTTGTGCAAAACTAATTACTTGTATTGCACTACCAATAGTTTGTGGTACTTTACCAGTAAAAGCAGAAACAGCAGGAATACTTTTTGGATAGTATAATTGTACTTCGTTTGTATCTGGGTTTTTAGAAATTAAATAATTAGCAGTTGGTAGTGTTGGGTTTGTGTTTTCTTCATAATATCCGTAACCCTCAAAACCTTTATCTACAAATGTAGTTACTAAACCAACAACTGAACCAGTAGCATTTAAACCACTATAATTTGTTAGTGTTGTTGTTATTGCAATTTCTTGTGGTACGTATGTTGTATCGTAATATATACTTAAATAATCTCTTGCAAGTTCTGATATATCAAAATTTACTGTACTACTTTTTTTTACGTTTTTAACTAATATATATCTTGAAACGCTATCAATAGTAATTTCACATTCAGTTGAAGCTACACCACTAACTGGTATTTCTTTATATTTAAATTGTGGACTTCTTAAAGCTAATCTTGCCATATTTTATTTTTTTGCTGCTAATACTATTGCATATTCTACATCTAATAAAAATGCTTCTTGTAATTCTTGTGGTAACTTTTCAAAACCCATTTCAAATGATTTGCTAAAAAACATAGTTGCCTTAATTCCTTTTTTCTTTATACTATCAGCTAATATATAACCCATAGTTTTATATGATCCAAACCTACCCTTTTTATCTCTTGGTTGTAAACCTCTAAACTTTGCCCACTTTGAAAAAATACCAGTATGATATTCTAACCCTCTTAATTTACTGCTTGGCTTATAACTAAATGGACTGTTTTTATTTTCTATGTAATTACTATTAACACCCTTAACACCTCTATCTTGAAATTCCCCATAGTCTTGCATCATAAAATCAATGATAAAACCATCATCAGCTTTTACAAAATCATACTTTAATGAATTGTATAATTCGCTTGTGTAGTTTCTATCTTTTTTAGTTAGCCTTGTTTTTGACTGCTGAATCACATATTTTCCAAATGATTTTAATGCTTTTTCTGTATAGATAGTTTTCATCAGCAAATAGTTATATCATTGTATATTAATATTTCTATTCCACAAGACCACCCAGCTAACATATTTTCAAACCTATCATAAAAAGGTTCTAATGATGGGTTACCCTCAAGCTGGTACATATCAGTATGCAAAGTTCCTTTTCTTAAATTTTGAATCAGTTTGTTTAATACGCTTAACTGCGTGTTTAAAATATCTTGTTCATTGTTGTTACCTACGAATCTATCAAGTGTTTCTGTTTTGCTTTGATCCACAATATCACAAGCAATTACTGTAATGTTAAATCTTAATACTTGTTCTTCTGCTACTACGTTGTTTACTATGATATGACCTAAAGGGAATATATCTTGTTTGTTTAAATTCAAATTAGAAACATCACCAGTTGAAACAGTATTGATATTTGTATCTGCAAGTAGTTGTTCTTTTATTGTTTCGGTTAATTGATAAAAACCTCTTATACCTTGATTCATCTTTTGAATTTACTTTTAATTTGTTTTGATTCTATTTCGTTTTTTTCCTTTACAAATGATAACATCATAAAACATTTATGCACTTCTAATTTGGTGATATTTTCAAGTCTTGTAATATCCCCATTAGCGAGTGTGTATACTGACTGATACCATCCCCATTTTCTGCTAAAATTTGCTGATGCGTTAAGTTCGTTTCCACCCCCAGTTCCGAATAGTTCAGAATAGTTTTCGATAAGTCTATCCCTAAATTCCACAAAAAAAAAATTGATGACAAAACTGCATCCATTGGCATAGCTAATAAATTATCACTTGTATCAACATTGTATTCTTTTATTGAGTACCTATCTTTTAATTTGTTTTCTATTGGTCTGTATAATACGTTCATTGTCTTTTCCATATTTTCCCAATCTGCAATGTAAGTATCTACATCAATATATTCACCTAATGTTAATTCATCTAATTGTGGATGAAACCCATATTCAACACTATCAATTTTAAATCTTTGTACCAGCTTTGGTTTTTGCTCAAACAATAAATTGATCTTGTTTGTAATTTTATCAAAGTCTGACATCTTCAAACGCATTACGTTTTTAAGTTCAATATCACAAAATATTTCAATAGCTTTAGCATTTAAAAAATGTGATTCTTCTGTTTGCTTTTGGATATTTAGAAACCTTTTGTATTGCCCTAAAGTAATATCAGATAACTTTGTTGGTATTTCAATATTAATATTCATATCTATATAACGTATTTATTTAACTATTTTATAGTAGTAAATATAATAAAAAAAAAGCAGCCATTTCTGACTGCCCTTTCCTTTCATAAAAAAAACTAACTACTAAATCATACTTGCTTCAAAACAAGTTCCAGAACATACACCTTTATCGGTTTGCATTGCAGCACCACATTCGCTGCATTCATATTCTGTTTGTTCGTTTGGGTTTAAAAAATCATCCCAACTCATATTCCAAAAAGTACTGATGCAAGTGTTCTACCTACAAAGTAGCACAATGCGAATATTAAAAAATACTTTGTTAACTTCTTAAAAATCTTTGCTGCTTTTTCAGCATTACTTGGTTTGTCTGTTTTCATTTTGTTATGTTTTTAATTTGTACTATGTCTACCGTTCCATATTTTCTATGTACGTTTCTTAAATATACTTCAGCACAATCAATTTGTTCTTGATCATTAGAATATAAATAAGTTTTCAATTGCTCGTTTATTTCTGTTAGTTCTGTTTGCATAGGTGCAATATATAAAATATTATTTAATTAACAAAATTGTTAAGAAACATAATAAGTTCCCCTATTAGGGTTTTGTAATTGGTATGAAACACTATAACGGATGGCATCTATAATATGGTTAAATTTATCTTGTGGTGTTTTACTTTTCTTTTCTAACCAAGAATAGTTGTTTAGTTCTTTTATTAAGTTGATACTGTTTTCTTCTATTACTAAATCATAATCTTGTAATAAAGATATTCCATAGGTTATTGATCCAGCACCTTTAATTGATGCAACAACATTACACCCCTTAGCTTTTATTTCGTGAATCAATCTTGGTTCAGCACTATCTGCTACTATTAAATTGTTTCCAGCGTGTTTTAAGTTAAGTTCAGCTATTTGTGATGTAGTAAGTGCTTTTAAATAAAAACATTCCTTTAAATAGATTATTTTGTTTGTATTATCTATATTGGTTTCTACTAACGAATTTTCATCTGTAGAAAATCCATAGTCTTGTCCAAAGACTGAAACCCCTACTTTTTTAAATTCACCTATTGACCAATTAGTAAATATTACACCCTCAGCTTTTTCTAACCAACCCCCTAACATTTGATGCTTGTATTTATTTGGTCTACGTATTTTAATGCTCTCTATTTGCTCTAAATAACTTTTTGATAGGTTTTCTACATTATCTAAATAAGTAGTGTGTATGTACGTTGTATTGCCTTTTGTGTTGTTACTACCAGCTTGTACCCCTTTATCTTGAAAAAATCTATTGTATATCCAGTGTTCTTTTGTAACCGGGTTTAATATAAGTATAACCCTATTTTTGTTTTTTAGGTTTCTAACTGATAAGTCTATTTTGTCAAATATGTTTTCATCAACAAGTTCTTCTGCTTCATCCATTACCCACGTTGATATATTAGTAAGTGATTTTAGATTTGCAGTTTGATCCCCACTTGATGTTTTGATACCTTTAAATATTATCTTACTTCCAGATAACTTATTTATTATTTCGTTTTTAGTTATATAGAAATAGTCTTGTAGTTCAAGTGTTTCTATTTTGTCTATAAATTCTGGTATAATAGATATGTATGCAGATGATAATGTAAACCTTGTAAATAGAATTGTATGCCCAGCTTCAAATGTTAAAAGCAAAAGCAATAGGTTAATTGAATAAGACTTCCCAGAACCTCTACCACCAGTTACAATAAAATATCTTGCATCTGATGTTTTTATTGGTTCGTACTTTGGGTTTACTTCTATCACTTAAACCTTATAATATCTTTAAAGTTTATATTGAAACCCTCGCTTGAATTTATATCTACTGTTTCTTTTGGTTTACCATATCTGTAACCAAAGTATAAAGACATTGCACGAGAATCACCTTTGAATATTTGTTTACCTAATGTTTTGATCACCTCATCATTATCAATTAGATTATCTAATTTTTCTATTAGTTTTAGTTCATCAGCTTTCTTTGGTCTACCTGCACCCTCTCTTGCACCCCCATTGTTTTTTCTTTTATCCATATTGATAGTATTTTGTTTATTCAATTATATAACGTATTAAAAGTTAAGTTTTAAATTAATATTATTAATTCTTTCTTT
>Ga0209535_1003273_pt1 | contig 10363 bp, 15 predicted proteins | sample LinPmetageLP28_FD_184041 | JGI IMG/M metagenome (GOLD analysis project Ga0209535, IMG submission 184041) | Marine viral communities from the Pacific Ocean - LP-28 (SPAdes) (version 2) | ecosystem: Environmental > Aquatic > Marine > Oceanic | place: Pacific Ocean | collected 2009-08-22
ATACTTTTTATTTTTGTGACAGTTAGCAGTATGCACTAATTCACTGTCATAGCCTCTTTCAGTAAGAGCCTTCTGTAACATAATACCCTGTTTCCAGTTATTACCTGTATTTGAAGATGCAACAATCACATCGAGGATCTTCTTTTCTGCCATTGCAGTACTGCTTAGTCCTGCAAAAATTGTAAGTGCAACAACTACTGCACTTAGTCTTGTTAGTAAGGTCATATTTATTTCTCCGTTAATGTCCTAAGTTAAGTTAATAATATACAACAGTTCAGGTGTGTTGTCAACCGTCCATTTGGCTAGATTAACCAAAATGCAAATTATATAATACGTTCGAACTCATCAACAACTTGTCTTGCAGTATAAATGCAATTAGCAGTATTAGTGTTTCAGTTCTACGTAAAATATATCCTAGTGGTAATAGCAATGCCATTACCGTAAAGTGATACCACATGTCATACTGTGTAAAACCTGTGTACATTACAAGGCCAACAAGGATTATTCCTGTGCCATATATCATGTGTATCATATTCAATTTCTTTAATACGTTTACATACTTCACTGCCGGCCAACATAAGATGACTGCAACAATGTTTATAAACACAAACCAATATGTAAGACGTTCGAAAAAGTTTTGTTCAATACTTACTCTCCAGTTAATTACATAACTGTTCATTTCAATCAATGATATGAGAATAGTTTCACTTGGACTCATTGGAATACCAATAAGCATCAATGGTAATAACAATACCAGTGTACAACTGTTGTTGGCTGTTTCGGCACTTATAAGCGATTTCATGTGTCCGTCTTCTCGATAGTGTCCTTCTTTTATAGCACGTTTCTTCTCAACTGCATAACTGAAGTTACTAGCAATACCTGTGCCAATGTGCGGTACTAGGCCGACAAAAGCACCAAATATACTTCCACGAATACTTGCCCATTTATTATCCCACCAATGTTTAAAGTGTACCATTGGCGAGGCATTATCTGTATAGTCCATATCGTTTTCGTATTTGAAATCTTTAAACTGTTCTATTGTGTTCAACAGTGTTGGAAACACATACAATGCAACCACTACAGGAAACAATGGCAAGCCTTCGTAAAGACTTGGAAACGTGTCATAGGGCAAGTAGCCTTCACCAAAGATAAAGAATGGAACATTATGTTGTCCTATTAATCCTAAGCCAGCACCTAGTGTAAACACCAGTGCATTTTCTTTCCAACTTCTACCTAGTAAGAATACAACACTACAGGTTGCAATCCAAAGTATACCGAATTGTATTTCGGCACTGTAAAAGTTCATCAGTCCATGTACAACAAATGGAAGTATGGCAAAGATAACACAAACACTTATGAATGATCCAAACACACTTCCAATAGCTGCTCCACTTATTGCAAAGTTGCCTTGTCCTCTTTCAAATAGTCGTTTACCTTCTCGCACTGCTGGCAAACTACTGGATTCTCCAGGAATACCAAATACCGTTGCAATAACACTGCCACTAAACTGTGACACTGATGCAAGTCCAAGATAAAATACTAGCATTTGAAAAAGTGTAGATTCCATTAAGAATGGATAAAGCATAAACAACATTATTGTATTGCCAATGCCAGGAATTAATCCTGCTAAAAAACCTGCAAGGATACCGCCCATCACATGGATAAAGTCTATCCATTCAAACGAACCTGCAATATGTACAACGCCATCTTCAATCATACTCGTACCTTATGTCAATTAAGTTATAGCTATTAATATAACATCTATAATAATAATTGTCAATCGTTTTATATTAAATATCAACTTGGAAATAGAGCAGGGCGTCCGTTTAAGTAAAGAGCAAGATGCTCAAGCGTCCAGTGTTATGCTCGCGTCGTTGCCGGCGCTGTTGATGCGTTTATTTAGTGGTGGTGTAAGACGGGGTGTAATTTATATCGCTCTGCGTTTTATTTTAAATCGAGCTACTGAATTTTTGTCTAAACATTGAAACCACATTCCAGTATTGCGTGGTTCAAGTATTTGTATGTCATTGACGATACTTGGCGTTTCTTTCATGTACTTCACACACGCCGCCTTGCTATTAAAACTTTCTTGCATTGCTTTTATCTCTATACGGTCAGTATTGGGCATAGAGATAAAAGCAACTATAAACCATTCGAGCAATTATTTTGCACCATCACGTGTGAGTGCAAGTTTATAACAAACTCTTTTGCCTTTTACACTGTCGATAGTGATAGCAGGTATGCCTTCAGTTACAACTCTGCATTCTGGCAAGTTGTACCACTTAAAGCCTGCTTGTTTTTGTGCGTCAGCAGTTGACATAAAGTCGTTATTTCCTATTGAAAATAGTACTGCAAGTATAATTAATCCCATAACATTTCCTTTGTTTCTAACTGTTAATATACTTATAGTATACAATAGAAATCCCTATATGTCAAGTTGTTTTGTAATCAGCCTAGCAAAATCTTTGCTGTGAAAGTATTCTCGATTTGCACACAATCTACCATGAAACTCGCGATGTGTATCTAGTATCTGTTCTGGATATTGCATGAGATCATTTACAAATAAGAAAATTTTTTGCATACGTCGTCTTGGATTTGGTTCGTGGTCCCACTCTTTCCACGGCACATAATCGCTAAACATATCTAACCCTAGATCTTCAAGATATTGGTTGATATTGGGCTTGCCAATTATAATTGGTATTTGATATGCTGTAAATGCTTTTGTAGTTTTTTCAGTGACTAGATTAGGTTCGTCCACACTAGTCTCTGTTATGAGATTTATAGCACAACGATTATACACTGGTGTATTAACACTACTAGCACCATTGCTATAACCATAGTTTATTGTTTCTGGTTGTTCATAATCTAAATGAATAGGAAGTGTTACATCTAATAACTTGATGCGTTCTTTTTCAGTAAGATTATCAATAATTGCTTGATCTTTTATTCGATTGTTGATTGGCATTACAAAACTAAAATCACATTTGGATAACCAAGTAAATTTTTGCATTTCGTGTAGTAGAAAAAGGCGATGCCATTGTAGGTTTCTGTTTAAACACATCAATGGCTTGTTTTTTTCTAATTGAGCATTGTAAAATGTTTTTCCATTTTTATAGTATTGTTGAATTTTTTGTGTACTTTGTATCCAGAGATTGTAAGGAAAGAAAACAATATTTGGTTGTGGTTGATAATAATATGTCCAATCTTCAGTGACAATCACAGTCTTGCAGATACCAATAAAGGCCTTTTGCAATTTTATAGGGCTATGATTATCAAGATATGTAAAATTAAGATCCCAAGGCTCTCCAGTACAATCAAGTAGGATAATATCAATATTGTGCTTTTCAACAGCTTTTGTTACTTCAATAAAAAAATCTTTAAAACTTATTCCAGTGTGTCCGTTAACAATATATCCTAAATGAAGTATGTTTCCTTGGAAGTTTTTAAACTCACTAAAATGAAGATAACTCGGATCGTTGTGCTCGTGTAAGAAAGGATATATCATTGTTTAGAAATATTTATGTTACCAGTGTTCTGGCCAGGCGTAATGTCTGTTCAATGAACTGTATATTGATATGGCCTTTGTTGCTACTTCACTTCCAGTGCGTTTGTTTCTAAGTTCATCTGTCCATCTTACAAGTTGCTCTATTTCTTGTTTGGTACCACTGTGTCCAAGTCTGCCAATCCTTAGAGGTCTACCACGTTTACTGGCATAACCATAACTCCAAAGTTTGTTAATTTGATCATATCTATTTTTTACTTTTACACCGTCCACATAAAATCCTGCGTCTGCATTTAGCACAAGATTCATATCATAGTTAGTGTAGAAGTCCAGCACCTGATAACCTTCATCGTTCTCAATCACATTCCATCTTGCACTATTCCAACGGTTGCTAGTGCCCTCATTGAGTGCATCAATTTGTGTATCAGTTAGTATCTCTTGAGTAGTAACCTTAGACTGTCCAACAAACTGCATACCTTCTGCGTGTAAGATTACTGTGGGTATACCCAAATGTTTTGCACGTGCAAGAATTGTTTCTTTGTTTTGCAAACTGTGCTCTTGTGCAGTTTTTTGTACAGTAAATTGTTGCAGTTGTAAACCTGCTTGCTCTTCATTGAAGCCATGATAGTGTCGACCATTTTTTAGTCTGCTGGTGACTTTGGTATAGAGAGAAACGTCTTTGATCTGTAGGTGCATTAATCCACGCCTTTGTTGTTTTATTATAATTACATTATAACACGTTATCACAAAATGTCAACAGGTATTTGAATGTTATTAACAATAGGCGATAGTTTCACATATGGCACAGAATTAAGCAATACAGAGTCCGCATGGCCCTATCAATTGGCTATTCGACTTGGTATGAATTGTGTTAATCTAGCACAACCTGGTGCCAGCAATGACTTTATTGTGCGAACTGCGGTCAATGCTATTGAGGAATACGACCCACAGTTGATGATTGTTGCTTTCACAACACCTAACAGATTTGAACAAAACGGAGAACACTTTACTCCTACAAAAACTCCACAACAGTTTGTTGACTGGAACGATGCTTGGGCACTGGACAAGTTTCATGCACAGGTAAAGATGTTAGAAACCTACATCACTTGTAAGAGCTACGTGATAGGACCCTGGGACGTGGATATCAGTTACTGCAAAAGCTACATAGGCACACTGGTTGAAATGTGCGAAGGTTTTGACAAAGGTCCTGGCGGTCATCCACTTATACAAGGACATACTGCTATAGCAAGAACTATATCAGAAATTATTAGCAAGCCATGATTCTAAGTCACCTGTGAGATTGGCCATCATTGCTTCTTGCGAACCAAAGAAACTCAAACGTTTTTGTCCGTAGTAGTATGGAAATTGTAGTTTGCGATCAAGTCCTAGTATGATGCGTTTGTTCTTACGTGCAAAGTTATCTGGTAACTGAAAGTCCCAGTATTCAAACTTTAGTTTTTTCAGTATATTGAATCCAGTGCTTGTTAGACGCATACCGCCTTGTTCGCGTGTGTTGTACCACCATGAGTGCAATGCAGTTTTATACTCAGGACGATCTTCAACTAAAAGATCAATAACATGACGTGTAAGTTTGTTCTTATCCCGCATCTTTGTAAATAATTTGACCTTTACTGAGTAGTACCACAGTAAATTTGTCAGTCTTAAATTGTGTATTAAGTTTTTTTGCTAGGCTAATTGCATGCCCCGGGTTTGAGAAACTTACTTTCTTATACTTAGGTCCTGGGTACTGTACAAGCATGTTTGATGTTTTTAGATTGATTGGTTTTGCTTCAAAGTACACTGCCCAAATACCGTCACTGGCTAATACCTGCTCGGTTTTATAGGTTACCTTGTCTGTTACTTCAACTAATATTTGTGGTTTTGGTCTTGCCATGTTTATTATCTCCACAGTTATTTATGATAAACTGCGTAGATAATAGGTTAACTGCTTAGTTAATTACCAATTTCCGCCATCAACTTCAATTTCAGTTGGTTGTTCAGTGGCATTGTGTTTTTGAAGTAATTCGATGTCCAGCAACATCTTGGTTATGTCGCCATGCAGGTTTTTTGCATCTTGCATGCTCCAAACAAAGTCCTGTGCATTGGTTGCATCACATTGTGCAACCCTGTCAATAAACTTTCGTATATATAATCCACTCACTTGTAGTAGAATCCGTCTGGTTCTCTAACTGGTCCGACATACCCATATCTATCCAATATGATCAATTTTGGACAGTACATAACTTTGGTTTTTCTATTGATTGTTACCATGTAGTAACCAGCGGCATACCAACTTTTACTTTTCTTTTCTTGTGTATAGATTGGTAACCTTTGATTGATATCCCACACACCATTATATGGTTTGCAATCTGTTGGAAAGTTGTTTACTTGATTCTCTGGATACTTGATTCTTTCAGCATCTTCTTCAAAGTTTATCTTAGTTACATCACGTAGACTTTTAATAGTTTTAAAACGTGCATTACCTTGTTTTGTAGTAACAAAGTACCCTTGATTGTCTTTTTCGACTGAACCAATTTTTTCATCGTTTTGTTTTATGACCCAAAACCTACCATTGACAATTGGTTTTGCTATTGTATCATTCATGCTTTAATACTCCTTGGTATGTTTGGTTTAACCAACGTCCATACTGTTCTGCGTTCTCACTAAGTCTATTCAACTCGTATTTACCACAAAATTTCAGGAACTTTGATCCTACTTGTCCTACGTCTTTGTTGCTTACTTGATCACATATGAACCCGTCAACTCGTTGTTGTATATCTTCAGGTTGTTGTGTAAGATCTATCAACTGTTTGTTTCTGTTGTAGTCGTCTAACACTCTGTGTTCTTTGCCTTCATGATCTGTCCAACGTTGTAACATCATGTTGTTCCAAGCATATCCTTTGCTTTTGCGATCTTCAAATGCTTCTAGTAGACCAACTTTGTTCTTAGTGCCTTTCTTACGTACACCAGGATAAGCACTAAACACATTGTCACTGCTATCGCCTCTCATGCACTTTTCAAACAACAACCATTCAGGATTGGGAATTTCTTTAGGAAGTTTTGTTTTCTTATCAATCACTGGCTTGCCTTTAGGATCAAATACACCTTCAACAGTTATCAATTGATCTGTAATACCATTGAACTGTTTTACATTCTCAGTTAGTAACTGATAAAAGTCACTGTCTGAACTTATAATCGTGTGTTCATCATCTGGATGTAGATGTATCCAACGTGCTATAAGATCATCTGCTTCTGCCGCACCATCACGTAGGACACTACAATTAGTTTTTTCACGTAGGTATTGATTAAAGTCATCAAATGTATCCCAGAACAATTTTTCTTCTTCTTGCTCATGTTCTGTAAGTGCGGCTCTTGCTACTGTGCGATTTGCCTTGTATGGCTTGTAGTGATCTTTACGCCAACTACGTCCTTCTAAACAAAACACCACATGATCAGTGTCAAACTTCTTTGCTACCTTGTTAATAGCTGCCATGCTTATGTGCAATGCATATCCTACCTTCTCCCAAGGATCAGTTGCACGAAATGCAACGTGTCTAGCACGGAAAAACATATTAGCAGTGTCGATCAATAGATACTTCATACCATTCCTTTTGTATATAATGTACTAATTGTAACACTATCTGCTATAGTTGTCAACCAAATAGGGGTGTAAAACTTTACGTGTCCAGTCAAGATGTCCGTCTACAGTTGGGTGTAAATCGTCTGTATCAAGAAAGCCATTTCTTATGGCCCATTCATGTAAGTCAGTGATCCTGGTAAACATTTCTATAAAAGTGCGTTTTGGGTTTGTTGGCAAATACGTTGTGAGATCAAAATTGTTTGTACGTGATGGCCCATGTAAAAAGTTTAAAAATACAAATGTAAAACCTTTTGATTTAAGATAGTGATACATACTGTTTATAAGAAGATAGTTTTCAATTGCACGTGATTCTTTAGACTTTGGAACACTGTATTCTTTTAAATTGCCTTCATTCCATTTAGCACTTCCACCAGTAATGCCACTGACTACGTCTTTGCTGTAATTAAAATGAAACGGATAGGTTTTGTTGTCATTGGAGCTGGGCATGACATAATCATCTCTGTCGTTGCCACTCCACATAACAACTACTAAACTGTTCTTAGGATCTGGACAGTCATTTTCTATACACCATTGTAAACTATTTGCAATATGGTTATTGCCAGCACCTGGCATACTGCAATCATACACTTGATCAAAGCCGCCTATGTCTCTAAGGTAATAAGGCCAGGTGCAGGAGTGTTCTTCGCTATTATTGTGTGTAAAACTACATCCACTTACAATTAGGTCATTATATCCCAATGACTTTGCTACATCAAATGTTTTTTTAACAAGGCGTTTGTTAAACAAGTTTCTTCTCGACTATATATTTTGTTAAAAATTGTGCCCAAACTCTGTGGCCGTCTGACCCATAGTGATAGCTGGTAGGCGATACAGTGTAACATTGCTTGCTCACAATGCTATTAAACGTGCCCTTAGGATCGTACGGAAGTATATAACTTGCACCCCAGTCTTTCTTTTTCTTGATAGCACTAAAATCATTATTGCCATTGAAGAAGATATGCTTCACACCTAATGCTTCAAGTTCCAAATGAAACTTCCATATTTTATTATGTGCTTCAGTAGTTTTCTTTTTCCAATCAACGTTTGCTACATATTCTTTGTATTTTTGTTGATGGCTTTCAGGCACATCATCTATGCCACTAGCATTTATCTGATAATAATTACCATCTATCAGCCATTCTTCACGTTCCCAAGTACTCCATTGAATAACATAAAGTGTTCTATAGATGTCTTTTGCTTGTTGTTCAAGCCAGTTGCGTGTAGTCCTGATAATTCTCGTATTGGAACTTGCACTTTCTGCTTCACACTTGAATCCACAACTTAGTCTATTGCTTAATAACTTACCCCAACTGTGTGCTAGATTTTCAGGGTGTGCCACTCTGCCCATCATAAAATATTGTGGATCGTCTTCTGCAAATGCATGGTTATTAACACATTCGGCTGCGGCGGTGTGTGAATCTCCGTTTGTATAAAGTATCATATTAGTTTGTTTTCTTTTATGTAATTAATTAAATATTTTGCCCATACAGTATGACCATCAACTTTGTAGTGATACCATGCATCTGTACATAGACCCTTGCCTTTAAGATACCAATAATAACTGCAATCGTTGTTATATGGATCTATGTATTGATTGCTCCAGTTGTATGGTTCGTAAACAGTGTGTACAAAATTATACATACAATTAAAAAACAGATGCTTGATATTTTTTCTTTGTAGGTATATATGTAGGTCGAAGATATCTTGATGACATTTTTTTGATTTTGTTGTCAGTGTGTCTGTGTTTTGTGATTTTACCCAAGACTTATATCGTGCCTTTAAGTTATTAGGCAAAACATCATGTCCAGAGCTATTGACATTATAGTATTCATTATCAACATGCCACTCTTCACGTTCCCAGGTACTCCAACCAATTATTATAAAGTCTGGTTTAGTATTACTAAGGTATTCTTTTGAGCGTCGTATGATGCTGGCATTACTGCAACCACTTTGTGCTTGGTTTATTAAACTATAGTCAAACTCTCTTGCTACTAAACCAGCATAACTGTATTCTGGGGCAGTATGACTATCACCATTAACATACAATAACACTATTTTACTTCAGTATAACCGTCACCGAGATCTCTGCTTTGTGTATAACGTATATCAGGATCTGCTTGAGCTTGTTCATAGGTTTCTAATGCAACATTTCGACACACATTTTGAAACCATCTATCGATTATAACATGTTCTTCTTCGTTGGGCTTTGCTTGATAACCAGCACGTACAAGATTTGCAATAAACTTTTCATTCCAGTCTAGTTCAAATGCACCGTTGTTTATTTCTTCTGGATCAATATCCATACTGAGCACACTTACCCACGGTTCGCCAGCCGCAGTTGCTATTTCTTTGGGTGTCTTCTTAGACTTAGTCTTTGTCTTTTCTTTTACGATAGGCTTTTCTTTTATGCCCATTGCACGTTTAATTTTATCTAACATTGTTTTCCTTAATCTGAAAAGTATTTGTCTAACATTTCTAGTCTATCATCTGCTTCTGCTAGTTTGTTTAATTCTGCAATCACTGCTTCAGTAACATCTGAATGCTCGCCAATGCCTGCTGGCATTGTTTTATATACCTCAATATTAGCTCTATGTACAGCAACTTCGCCTTCGGCTTGTTTTCTTGCCGCTAGTATTATATGATCTCCCACTTTCATTACACATCTCCCAAGTTTTTTGTGAACACCGGAATTGGGTTCATCTTATGCAAATTACGACTTCTAATTATTTTATAAAGTTCTATGTTATCCATCTGTTGTTCTGTCATATCATCAATTGGTGTATCAACATGTTCCATACACCATTCGAGATCAGGATATGTCATGCCATGCAGTTGATCTGCGTCTTTTCTATTATCTTCCCACAAGCCATCTGTTGGCTCTGCATCTATTATACGTTGATCAATACCAAGTTCTTTGCCAAGATCCCATACTTCTGTTTTGTACAAGTCTGCTATAGGTGATATGTCTACTCCGCCATCTCCGTACTTTGTGTAAAAGCCAACGCCAAAGTCTTCTACTTTGTTTCCTGTACCAACGACTATGCCACCAAACGTCTGTGCTTTTTGATACAATGTCATCATGCGTAATCTTGCACGTGAGTTTGCAAGTGCTAGTTCATTCTTTGGAAACTGAAACAGGTCTTCAAACTTTTCAAATACTGGAGTGAGATCAATCATTTCAAAACTAGCATTCATATAGTGTTCGCCTAACCACAAGCAGT
>Ga0209535_1003274_pt1 | contig 10363 bp, 22 predicted proteins | sample LinPmetageLP28_FD_184041 | JGI IMG/M metagenome (GOLD analysis project Ga0209535, IMG submission 184041) | Marine viral communities from the Pacific Ocean - LP-28 (SPAdes) (version 2) | ecosystem: Environmental > Aquatic > Marine > Oceanic | place: Pacific Ocean | collected 2009-08-22
ATTGACGAAGATATGTGGAAAGCGTCCTACAAGAACAAGTACTATCAGATGATGGCGCATTGCTTCCCGGAAGATTGTGCTGGAGAGAAAGATTGTGAGTGAAGAAAAGAAAAAACCTGTTGAAGTAAATGTCGGGCAAAATAGCTTTGAGCTAGTGCTTCGTATCTTGGGTAATGAGTTTGTAGCTATTAAGATTGGTTCGACTAACTTCAGCGGCAAGCTAATAGCTGGTTCCATCTTGCTGCTTTTCTTTACCTTCATAATGCTTGAAGTGTTTGGATTGTCAAAAGTTCTAGGGGTTGAGTAATGGCTTCAAAATTAAATGAAGGTAGCGAATTTACCATCCCCTTAAAAAACCTGATAGGACTGATATTATTTACAGGTCTGTCAGTCTGGGGGTACTTCGGTATTATTGAACGGCTTGCTTTTCTGGAGCATGAGCAAGAAATGCATTGGGAAGAGATCCAAGAGAACGATGACTGGATAGATAACTGGAAGCCGCCTGTGGCAGTTGAAGCAAATATTCAAAGGGTGCGAGAGCTTGAGCTACGCATTACAAAAATTGAAACATTGATGAGGATGAAGTGATGTTACAGGCTCTCATAGGACCACTGGGAAACCTTGCATCAACTTGGCTTGAGGGGAAGGTTGAGACTAAGAAAGCCGAGGCGGGGGCAAAGGTTGCTAAAGCCAAGGCCGAAGCCGTTATAATGGAAAAGAAAGCCACTGGAGAGATCGACTGGGATCTTAAAATGGCTGATGCCTCTGCAAATTCTTGGAAGGACGAGTGGCTAACAATTTTGTTTTCGGTGCCCTTAATTTTAGCTTTTTGTGGAGAATGGGGAAGACAGGTAGTAACAGACGGTTTTACTGCTTTAGAAGCTATGCCGGAGTACTACAGGTACACTTTAGGTATTATTGTGAGCGCGAGTTTTGGAACTAGAGCCGCCTCCAAGTTTTTTGGAAAGAAATAGTTATGAACAAAGATCAGCTAAGAGTAGAACTTGCAGACGACGAGGGATGTAAGTATATGATTTATTTAGATCATTTAAATTTGCCAACTTTCGGCATAGGTCACTTGATTACCGAGGCCGACCCGGAGTTCGGTGAGTCTATTGGTACAGAGGTCTCTGAGGAGCGGGTACGTAAAGCATTCAACTTGGATGTAGCTGTAACCATCGACGAATGCAAAGTATTGTACGATGACTTCGATGATCTGCCTGAAGAAGCACAATTAGTCATCTGCAATATGATGTTTAATATGGGTCGGCCTCGCTTATCCAAGTTCAAAGGCATGAAAGCTGGAGTTGATGCTCGTGACTGGAATAAGGCCGCAGACGAAATGGTCGATTCAAGATGGCATGATCAAGTTCCAAATCGAGCTAAACGCTTAGTAAAACGAATGAGAGACCTTGCAAACCCCGCATAGTATGTTATAAGAAGACATAGGATTTAATGCGGAGATATGTGAGTGGATGAAATATATATAGCGGAGGCCGTTTTTCGTATTATTCGGGACCGCCGTCAGGGTGTTCAAGACCTTGTCCTTTATGATAACGTGTCGAACATGGAGCAGTATCGTGAGCTCATGGGTAATTTAAAAGCCTTAGATCACGTGGAACAGGAACTCAAGGGCCTGCTGGATAAACAGGAGCGAAGCAATGACTGATGCACAGAAAGTGGATCTAGAAGGCGCAATGGCGGGAGCGACTAATCTTGCCTCAGCGTACAAAGATGTTACAGACAAAATATTGGACCCCGAAGCAATCGGGGGTTCCCTCCTAGAAAGAATGCCAGAACCCACTGGGTGGCGTTTACTTATCTTACCTTATCGTGGCAAGGGGAAAACTGACGGGGGTATTTATTTACCCAACGCAGTGGTAGAAGAGCAAACGATATCTACGCAAGTCGGGTACGTCTTAAAAGTGGGCTCTTTAGCTTACAAAGATACAGAAAAGTTTCCTATGGGACCTTGGTGCGAGCAGGGTAATTGGGTAATGTTTGCCCGTTACGCAGGGTCTCGTTTTAAGATTGATGGCGGTGAGGTTCGTATTCTTAATGACGACGAAATCTTGGCTAAAATTCAAGAACCAGAAGACATTTTGCATTTCTAGGAGTTAAAAATGGCAAACGAAGACGAACAGATTGAACTAGAATTGGACGATACTACCGAAGTAGATGTTTCGGACGAAAAAGAAAAAGACGCTCCTGTTGCCACGCAAGCGGAGGAGGACGACAACTTTGACCGGGCGGAGAACGCAACGCAGAAGCGTATTGACCGTCTAACAAAGAAAATGCGTGAAGCTGAACGTCAGCGTGAAGAAGCTTTAAAATACGCGCAGAATGTACAAGCTGAGGCGCAGACGTTGAAGTCTCGTATGGATGCGTTAGATACCAGCTATGTTAACGAATACAGCAGCCGCGTAGAAACTCAAATGACTACTGCCGAAGAAAAACTTGCGCGGTCTATTGAGATTGGGGATACAGCCGGTGTGGTTGAAGCACAACGCGCAATCACAAAGCTAGCTATTGAAGATGACCGGGCTCAACAGGCTCGTTCTCAGCAAGAGCGCTATGCAAAACAGTCGGAGGCGCAACGGGAAACGCAGGTTCAGCAGCCCATGCCGCAGCAGCAGCCTCGCCGTCCTGATCCAAAAGCGGAAAAATGGGCGCAGCGAAACGATTGGTTTGGAAATGACGAAGCCATGACATATGCGGCTTTTGGTGTGCATAAAAGACTTGTTGAAGAAGAAGGGTTTGACCCGCAGTCAGAAGACTACTATACTGAATTAGATAATCGTATGCGGGAAGAGTTTCCGCATAAGTTAAACGGTGGAAGTAAACGGCCCGCTCAGACTGTTGCTTCTGTATCCCGCAGTTCTGGGCGCAGTAGTGGGAAAAAGGTTAGACTCACCCCTAGCCAAGTCGCGATAGCGAAGAAATTGGGTGTGCCGCTTGAAGAATACGCGAAATACGTGAAGGAGTAAGTTAAATGTCTGAAGAACAGAACGAAATGTTTGAAGGTACAGTAAAACGTACTGCTCGCGCTAACCAAACTAGGGAGAAGACGGCGCAGCGTAAGCCGTGGGCTCCCCCGTCTATGCTAGATGCACCGCCTGCACCGGATGGTTTTAAGCATCGTTGGATCCGGGCTGAAACCCGTGGTTACGACGATACGAAGAACGTAAGCGCTAAAATGCGTGAAGGATGGGAACTGGTCCGTAAGGATGAGTATCCTGACTTTGAGGCCCCGGTAGTCGAATCAGGTAAATACGAAGGTGTGTTCGGAGTAGGTGGACTTGTTCTTGCTCGTATACCTGTGGAAACAGTAGCCGAACGGACAGCATATTTCCGGCAACGGAATGCTGACCAAATGGAAGCTGTGGACCATGATTTGATGGGCGCGAACTCTCATTCAACCATGACGATTAACAAACCTGATCGTCAATCTCGTGTAACCTTTGGCGGCCCACAAAAATAAAGGGTCGCTCTGATTGGAGTAGAAAAAATGGCAAACCAAGAAACTGCCTACGGTCTACGTCCTATCGGGCTAGTTGGAAGTGGTGCAAATTCTACCGGTGTGACCGAGTATGAAATTGCTTCCAACAACACCAATGCCATTTTTCAATTCTCTATCGTAGTTCCTACTGCGAATGGCGTAATTGATCATGCTGGCGCTACAAGCGGCGGCACGACACCGGCACTGGGGGTCCTGATGGGCGTTCAATACCATGACTCAGTACAGAAAAAGCCTGTATGGCTTAACTACTGGCCGGGTTCTGGTTCAGTTAGCGTTGACACCAACTATCCTGTAAAGGCTATGGTTGCTGACAACCCAAATCAATTGTTCAAAGTCGCTGCTGACGCAACACTTACTGACCGTGCAACTGCACTGACAGGTGTGTTCGCCAACGCCTCCTTGGGCACATCAGCCCGCACAGGTTCTACCGCTACTGGTAGTTCTAACAGTGCACTTAGCGTGGCTTCAAAAAACACAACAGCTACTCTGCCTTTGCGTATCGTTGGGATCATGGATGATCCTGCTAATAGCGATTTCACAGCAGCAGGTATCCCGTTGATTGTTCGTTTGAACGCACACTTCAACGCAACCACAAGCCGTTTTGACTCGCAGACTACTGCGACCACAACCGGCGTTTAAGGGAGGGGATAGACAATGGCTATTTCTCGCGCACAATTAGCGAAAGAGCTTGAACCCGGCCTGAACGCCTTGTTCGGTCTTGAGTATGATCGCTACGAAAACGAGCACTCTGAGATCTTTGAAGAAGAGTCATCAGATAGGGCTTTTGAAGAAGAGGTAATGCTTGGTGGTTTCTCAACAGCACCAGTTAAGGGTGAGGGCACTGCCATCAACTTTGACGATGCTAAAGAGACCTACACAGCACGGTACACGCATGACACAATCGCTTTGGCATTTTCAATTACTGAAGAAGCCGTCGAGGACAACTTGTATGACCGTCTAGCTGGGCGTTACACAAAAGCTTTGGCCCGTTCAATGGCACAAACAAAGCAGATCAAAGCGGCTGCCGTCTTGAATAATGCGTTTAACGCTGCCAATGCAATTGGTGACGGTGCTGCGCTTTGTTCTAATGCTCACCCGTCACTTTCTGGCAATCAGCGAAACGTGCTGGCTGTCGCGGCAGATTTGAACGAGACCTCTCTTGAGCAAATGCTGATCGACGTTGCGGGTCTGACTGACGAGCGTGGTTTGAAAATCGCGGTTCGTGGAATGAAATTGATTATCCCGAAAGAACTGCAATTTATTGCAGAGCGGGTTCTTAATTCAAACCTCCGTCCCGGTACAGCCGACAATGACGCAAACGCAATGAAGAACATGGGTATGTTACCTGACGGGGCCGTGGTTAACCACTTCCTGACAGATACAGACGCCTTCTTCATTAAAACGGATGCGCCAAACGGTTTCAAATACTTCAACCGTTCTCCAATTAAAACTGCAATGGAAGGTGACTTTGACACCGGAAACATGCGGTTTAAGGCCCGTGAGCGTTATAGCTTCGGCGTCTCAGATTGGCGTTCAGTGTTCGGTACTCCGGGCGCATAAGGTCTAAATTATTTGACGAAAAGGGCGGCTTCACAGTCGCCCTTTTTTGTTGTAGTATGTTTTATCCCTGACAGCCGCATTGGGCGGTTGACACTAGCCACGACAGGAGAATTAAATGGCTTTATCTACTTTCTCGGGACCAGTCCGGTCCAACAATGGTTTTCAAATTCCAGTTGTAACCACTGCAAATTTACCAGCTTTTGGTAGCGTTGCTGTCGGAACTGCGTACATAGTTTCTGATAACGGTGCGGGTAACAACGAGTATTGCATTGTTATTAACACAGGTGCTGCTTGGGTAACTGCGGTAGGTGCTGCACTTAGCTAAAGGGGGCTGTTATGGCTAATACAACTTTTTCAGGCCCTATTAGGGCTGGTACAATTAAAAACACAACAGGAACTATTGTAGGCACAAACATTGCTAACATAGGTCAAGTTGTGATGTCTCAATCTATTATGATCTCTGCTGCGGTAGGTGTAGGAACGACTACTTACAATGTCGGTGTCATTCCAAATCAATCACAGCTACTCAGCGTCACAATAAGAGTGGCTGTGGTTAGCGATGCTGCGGGTAACGCGACTGTTTCCGTGGGCAAGACGGGCTCGGCTCAGTATTTAATTGCAAATACTAACGTCAAAGCTCTTGGCGAAACCTCGTCTATAGCAAATGGTGCTTTGGATGAAGCAGACCGATTTGATGCTGACACTCAGATTACAGCTACATTAATTTCTGCGGGGGGTACGGCTACCACGGGTCAGATTACTGTGACATTCACTTATATGCAGGCCAACGGCTTGTCAGATGCAACAGAAGCGTAGGAGGATAGAATGTCTGAGTCTGATGTAAGATCTAAGCGTGTTACAGCAACGGGTTCTCTTGCTGTAGGGCCTGCCCGCATTCGTCAGATACAGTTGAAAACAGGTACTGGCACACCTCGCCTTACTATCACTAACGGTAGTGGCGGAGCCACTGTGCTTGATTTGGATTTCAACGCATCTACAACGCATTCGGTCAACATTCCGTCAAACGGTATTCGTGTGGACGATATTTTTATATCGACGGCTACTAACCTGACCGCGATAACGGTGTTTTTTAATTGAGGTAGGTTATGGCTCCTCGTAAAGCTGCAATGCCGAAGAAAAACAAGAAAAATTTCCGCCCTACGGAAAAAGGGGCGGGAATGACTAAAGCGGGTGTTGCGGCGTACAGACGCGCAAACCCCGGTTCTAAGTTAAAAACGGCTGTCACAGGCACGGTAAAAAAGGGAAGTGCTGCGGCCAAACGCCGTTCTTCCTATTGCAGTAGGTCTAAAGGTCAAATGAAGATGCACAACATAAGTTGCAAAAAGACGCCTAAAAAGCGTATTTGTGCCGCACGAAAAAGGTGGAAGTGTTAATGAAAGCAGATGACGTCTTAAAACTTTTGGAAAAGCACGAGGAAGAGTGCAATGGCCGGTATGCTCAAATACAGAAACAGCTAGATAAGTTGGATCAAAGGCTTTGGGGTATAGCGGGTTTGATCATTGCTGCCGCAGTCGTGCAGAAGGTGTTTTAAATGACCAGTGCAGTTAGATTAGGGGCAGGGGCATGTCCTAGCCCTAAACGAGCTTCTAAAGGCGTTGTTCGCATGAAAAAAGGGGGTGAGGTAAAAAGTGGTGGTAAGATCTGTCCCAAAGGGAAAGCGTGGGCCAAGCGTACATTTGATACATACCCGTCAGCGTATGCAAACATGGCGGCCTCAAAGTACTGTAAGGACCCCAACTATGCTAAAAAATCAAAGGGCAAGTAATGGGACAGTTAAAGGAATGGGTGAAACAAGATTGGGTTAGGATTGGATCAGATGGCTCTATTAAAGGTAAATGCGGCACTTCAAAAGATAAGAGTAACCCTGATCGTTGCTTGCCTAGATCTAAAGCTAACAGCTTATCAAAGTCTGAACGAGCTTCTACAGCGCGTAAAAAGAAGCGTGAAGGCTCTAAAGGAAAGCAAGTTGTTTCAAACACTAAGGCTGCGAAAGTAAAAAAGATGGCTAACGGGGGCGTTGCGGGCTATGAAACTAGAGCAAAACGTCCTTTTCAGGGACGGAGTGCTCCGGGTACGGCAATAGCGCGAGGTTGCGGTGCGGTGTTATCTTCCCGTCGAAAACGTACTAGAGGGTCAGTGTCGCAAGCATGAATATGATGGCTTTTAACACGGGAAAAGAACAGCGGATTTGTGAGGAGCTAATCTCATGGACGGAGCACACACTTAGCAAACCAAACATTTTCTACAATGGTCTTCCCCCGTGTCCCTATGCACAAAAGGCTTGGACGGACAAAAAAATAGCACTGTTGTTTAAGTACGACGCTAACATGCAGGCTTTGTACAGCACCTTATCCCAGTGGGAAGACGCTTTAGACCTTGTTATTATTATTGATTTAAATTTTTCTGAGGATCCAGAAGACTTTCACGACTATTTACATGGCTTAAACGAAGCCATATCTATGGGAGTTTTTATAGATCGCGACATGTGGGTAATGGGTTTTCATCCAAGAGACGAGGCAAATGATTTTGTTGACGACCAAACTTTTATGCAGTTAGTGGAAGATGAATATGCCATGATTTTTGTACAGCGGCTTTCAAAAGTTCAAGAAGCAGCAGACAAACTGGCTAAAAAAGGTTATTATAACCATTATATGGAAGAATATAATGCAGAAGAGATCTTTGAAAAACGCGAAACTTTATATAGGAGATTAAAGTCATGGCTATGAAACCACGTAAGATGATGATGAAAAAAGGTGGCGCGGTCAAGAAGATGCGGGCTGGCGGCGCAGTCAAGAAGATGCGGGCTGGTGGCATGGTGAAGAAGATGCGGGCTGGCGGCATGGTGAAGAAGAAGAAGTAGTATGGCGCTTTCGGGGAGCAGAAATTTTGAGTTAGATGTTTCCGATTATATTGAGGAGGCGTTTGAGCGTTGTGGTCTTGAGGTTCGTACAGGTTACGACCTCAAAACTGCGAAGCGTTCACTAAACTTGATGTTAGCCGAGTGGGCTAACCGTGGCCTTAACCAGTGGACTATTGCCCAAAAGACACAAGCCCTGATCAAAGGGACCGGGGAATACGCGGTAGGAACGGATATTATCGACGTGCTTTCCGTGGTGGTTCGGCGCGATGGGACTGATTTTTCCTTGAGCAGGGTTAGTCGAGACGAGTATTTCTCAATACCCACAAAATCCACAGAAGGACGACCGACTCAATTTTTCTTAGACCGGCAGATTAGTCCAAATTTAAAATTGTGGCCTGTCCCAGAAAACAACACCGATGTAGTGCATTTTGATGCCTTAACCCGTATGGACGACGCGGACAAGCAGGTAGACACTATTGAGGTCCCTTTCCGTCTGTATCCCTGTCTAGCCGCAGGGTTAGCTTATTATATTTCAATTAAACGAGCCCCTAATCGGGCGCAACTTTTAAAAGTGATGTATGAAGAAGAGTTTGAACGAGCCATGTCGGAAGATAGAGACCGATCTTCTTTCAACGTAGTCCCTCAATATCAATATTTTAGGACGGGGTAATGTCAAAGTTTTCTTCAGGGAAAGACTCATACGCTATATCCGACCGGTCGGGATTTAGGTATCGTTACAGGGATATGCGTCGAGAGTGGAACGGTCTTTTAGTTGGGAAAGATGAGTTTGAACAGAAGCAACCACAACTAGAGCCCTTTCGTAAAGTTTTTGACGCACAAGCTTTAAAAGATGCTAGGCCGGACAGGGTCGAACCCGAAGTGGCTAGACTATTAAAGAGGAACCCTTTTTTGTCAGGGGCCATAGGTAGTTCTGTGGTCACCGTTAACGAAACAGAGCACGAGCGAAAAACTGGCGATGTAGTGAGGTTTAGAGATGTATTTGGGTTGGACGGGATTACTAAAACGGTTATTGAGCTATCTACGGGATATGCTATCACGGTCACGAACGAAAACGAATACACTTTTGTCGCGTCCTCCTTCGGAACCGCGATCTCCGGAAATACACGAGGTGGTGGTGAATTTGCGTCCGTGGGGCCGGTAACATTTTCTGATACTGGCGAGGAACCAAAAGCAGAGCTCGTTTCTCTGTTTATAATGACTGCAAATGGTGCAATTCTTTCAACATCGACCTTTGATTCGATAAATGTTACATTCGATTCGGCAAGCAAGACTTTTGACGAGGCTTAAATGGCAAAACAAGCAGTAGGAATTGGAACATCAGCAAATGATGGGACGGGTGATACCCTTCGCGCAGGCGCGGACAAGATAAACGACAATTTTAACGAGATCTACAGTGCGTTGGGAAATAGTTCCAATGTATTAACGGATATTATAGATGCTAATGGTCTTTTAGATGTTAGCTCGGGTGCTAACAAGATTGTTTTTTATTACGGCGCTTTGACTGATTTGCCCAGCGCATCAACATATCACGGCGCTGTTGCTCATGTTCACGCTACAGGTGGCCTCTATTTCGCTCATGGTGGTGTCTGGACAAGGTTGAATGATGAAGCCACAGGGCCGGTAACAAAGTACACTGCTGGTACTAACGGAAGCTCGGCGTACACATTCACTGGTCCGGGCGCTACTTCAGGTGATAACCCAAACTTCACCTTCTACAAAGGCCACACATACTTAATTGATAACACAGCCAATGTAGGTAGCCATCCTTTGCAGATCAGAACATCCAACGGCGGCTCTGCCTTTACAACAGGGGTGACAGACAACTACAATTCTACCACCGGGTTAACACAGTTTATTGTTCCGCATGAGCCAAGCGATACATCTTTGGTATATCAATGCACTAGCCATAGTAGTATGGTTGGGAATATAACTATAGTATAGTGAGCAAGTGAAATGTCATTTACATACACAGAGCTACAAGATGCAATAAAGAATTTTACAGAGAATGAAGAAACTTCTTTTGTAAGCAATTTGCCATTGTTCATTCGCGGCGCGGAAGATAGAATTTTTACTGTTGTTGATCTTGAGCTTTTCCGTAAGAACGTGACATCTTCTTTATCACAAAATGATCCATACTTGACTGTGCCTACCGATTATCTTGCTTCTTTTTCTTTGCAAATAACGACTGCAAATTATCAAGATTTTCTTTTAATAAAGGATGTTAATTTTGTTCAACAATACACCAATTCAGTAGGCTCAACTGGAACTCCAAAATATTATGGAATATTTGACGTTGATAACTTTATTGTAGGCCCGACACCAAATCAAGCGTATGCGGTAGAGCTTCATTATTATTACAGGCCAGCCAGCATTACGGCTGG
>Ga0209535_1003275_pt1 | contig 10360 bp, 9 predicted proteins | sample LinPmetageLP28_FD_184041 | JGI IMG/M metagenome (GOLD analysis project Ga0209535, IMG submission 184041) | Marine viral communities from the Pacific Ocean - LP-28 (SPAdes) (version 2) | ecosystem: Environmental > Aquatic > Marine > Oceanic | place: Pacific Ocean | collected 2009-08-22
CAAATAAACGAAATTACTGACTTTCCTAATAACACCTTTGGCTTTATTTACAGAATAATTCATACTCCAACAGGTAAATCTTATATAGGAAAAAAAGTATTATTCCATAACAGAAAAGTTAAATTAACTAAAAAACAATTAGCAGAGTATGAAGGTGTAGTAGGTAGAAGACCAGCTTATAAAATAGCAGTTAAAGAATCTGATTGGGGAACCTATTGGGGTTCAAATAAAGGATTAAAAGAATTATTAAAAACAGAATCAAAAGATAATTTTGAAAAATGTATTTTAAAATTTTCACCTACAAAAAAATTATTAACTTATTATGAGAATAAGTATCTCTTTGTTTATGAGGTTTTAGAAAATCCTGACAAATTCTTCAATGACAACATTCAGGGCCGCTTTTTCACAAAAGACTTTGATGTGTAAAAATAATTTTGTATATTCGGGGTTATGGTAAACGAACTATTAGTAAACTTAGTAGATTCTGTATTAGGTGTAGGTAAAAGGACAGCAAGAGGTAATTCAGCGTATCATTGCCCTTATTGTAACCATCACAAACCTAAACTAGAAATTAATTTTTCACAAGAAAAAAAAGGATTAAATCCTTGGCACTGTTGGGCTTGTGATAAACGAGGGGCTCGAGTATCTAATCTATTTAAAAAAATAAACCCCCCTCTTGAAAAATTTGAAGAATTAAAAAAATTAATAGGATCTGAAACTGAATATAAAGAAACAGTTAAATATGATGCTCTTAAGTTACCTGAAGAATATAAATCTTTAATAAATAATAATGATATTATAGCAAGACATGCTATGTCTTATCTTAAACATAGAAATATTACTGAAGATGATATATTAGAGTATAATATAGGATATTGCGATTCAGGTAGGTATGCTAAAATGGTTATAATTCCATCTTATGATGAAAATGGTAAATTAAATTATTTTACAGGTCGTTCATTTGAAAAAGAACCATTTGTTAAATATCGCAACCCAGAAACATCACGTGATGTAGTACCATTTGAATTGTTTATTAATTGGGAATTACCGTTAATACTGTGTGAAGGACCATTTGATGCCATAGCCATTAAACGCAATGCTATACCGCTATTAGGCAAGAATCTACAACAAAATTTGATGAAAAAAATTGTCACATCTACTGTAAAAAAAATATATATTGCATTAGATTTAGATGCTCGAAAACAAGCTTTATATTTTGCTGAAAAATTTATAAATGAAGGTAAAGAAGTCTATTTAGTAGAATTAGAGGGAAAAGATCCTAGTGAAATGGGTTTTTCTCAATTTACTAATCTAATTCAAAGAACATTTCCATTAACACAATATAATTTAATGGAAAAAAAATTACAATTAATTTAATTTTTACATGAGTAAAAGAAACATTAAACACTCCTACAACAGGATTTTAGAAATCTCTGAGGATGCGAAACAAATTACTATGCCCGATTCACGGTATTACCGTAGAAATGGAAAGTATTACCCATCAATTACTTATGTTTTGGGGTCATACCCAAAAGGTAAATTTTTTGAAGATTGGCTTAAAAAAGTTGGGTATTCATCTGAGTACATTGTTAAAAAAGCAGGTGAACAAGGTACTGAAACTCATGAAATGATTGAGGATTATTTAAATGGTAAAGAATTAAATTTCTTATCACCAACAGGCTACCCCCAATATGATCCACTAGTATGGCAAATGTTCTTACGTTTTGTTGATTTTTGGGAGGAATATAATCCTAAATTAATTGAAACTGAAGTACACCTATTTTCAGATGAAATTAAAGTAGCAGGTACCTGTGATATGGTATGTGAAATTGAAATTGATGGTAAAACAGAGCTTTGGATTATTGATTTTAAAACATCAAACCACCTCCAAACAACTTATGATTTGCAAACAGCCATTTATGGTAAATGTTATGAAGAATGTTATGGTAAAAAAGCAGATCGTTATGGTGTACTTTGGTTAAAATCTAATAAACGTAAAGCTGCAGCAGGTAAAATTCAAGGTAAAAATTGGGAAATGTATGAATCAAGTCGTACACAAGAGGAAAACATTGATATTTTTATGACTGTAAAACGATTATTTGATTTAGAAAACCCAAAACATTCACCGATATTTACTGAATTTAGGACGCAAGCTAAAAGAAAATTATAATATTTATAACAAAATATTTAGTTTATGATATCATTAATGCGACTATTAAGTGAAATAGAAGATAAACCTAAAGCTGTGATATTAGCAGGTGCACCTGGAGCTGGTAAGGGATATGTTTTAAAAGGTTTAGATTTAGGGGATTTAAAAGTATTAAATGTAGATAATACATTTATTAGCATGCTTAAAAAAGCCAATGTTACTTTAGATCTTAAAAATGCAACACCTGAAGAAAGAAGTGAGCAAGCTAAAGCAATGGCTGCTGCTAATAAAGAATTTAAAGGTGAAGTACAAGCTACTATTGAAGGTAAAGAATCATTTATATTAGATGGTACAGCCGCTTCATATAATAAAACAGCAGAATTAAAACAACAATTAGAAGAAGCAGGGTATAGTGTATTTATGCTTTATGTTTATACTGATTTAGAACGTTCTTTAAGCCAAAACCAAGATCGATATACAAAATCAGGAGGTGAAGACAGAAGTTTAGCACCTGCAATTGTAATGCGTACTTGGAAAAGTGTAACAGATAACTTACCTAAATATGCTGATTTATTCGGTAATAATTTTGTTGCTGTAGCTAATACATTAGATGATAGAATGAAGGATATAGATAAGATTATAGATAAATATCTTAAACCCTTTACACCTACAGGCACCAAACCAAAGACACCATCACAAATAGAAAAATCTAAAATACAAAATGCCCAAGATAAAAAAGAAATTCAAGCTATGTTGGATGATAATTTTGTATATGACGTAATCGAATACACTATGTCTAAAGACGAAGCACAAACACGAATAGCACAATTTTTACGTTCATAATGAATCAATTAACTAAATTCTTAGTAGACGGTATCCTCAATGAAGCTGAATCTGATGTAGTTACTGCCCTATTTGCAGGAGGATTCAAACCACCTACCAAAGGTCATTTAGAGGTAGTCTTAAAAGCTATCAAAGAAAACCCAGAAATAGACCAAATTTATATAGTTGTAGGTAGTGGGGTTAGAAATGGCATCTCCCAATCTCAATCCATAAAAATTTGGGAAAAATATAAAAAATTTATTCCTAAATCTACAGAAATTATAGAGTCAGGTTCCCCTATAGCTTGGGTAAAAGATTATTTAAAAGATCATACTGAAGATAAAACTTATGTTTTAATAGGAGCCCGAGAAGGAGATATTGAAGATGAAAAAGACGTAGAACAAAGATCTAATTTATTTCAAAAATATGGGGGTGAAATAAAACCTATTTATACTGTAGGAGGTATTAGTGGTACAAAAGCAAGAGCTGCTGCTAAACAGTCTAAAGAAGCATTCTACCAATTCCTTCCAGACCAACTATCAACCCAAGATAAGGAAGAAATTTATAACATAATCTTACCTACATTAAATGAAGTAGGAGAAGGCAGTTCTAAACCTTATAAATGGGAAGAAGATTTTGATGAGTATGTCTTTACAACAGATAACAATATTGGATATATAGTTTCTCTAAGTGAAATGTCTGAAGGGGGTAAAATGGGCATTGCTGTTGAATTCTTAGCTAAAACCCCAGAGATGGATGGGTATAGTTCTAAGATTGAGGTTGGTAAAGGAGAATTGTTTAGGGTAATGGCTACTATTATTGATATAATTAAATCTCACCTTAGTAAAGACCCTGAAATAGAATTTATTTTATATTCTCCTAGTAAAAAAACAGGTGAAGGAGATATAGGAAATCAAAGAGATAAATTATATAAAATTTTTCTCCAAAAACAAATCCCAGGAATTAGGATTAGAGATATAGGAACAAGTGCTGTAATTGCATATTTACCTAAAAGGGATGAGTTAAATTTAGAAATAAACAAACCCGAAGATAGATTAAATGAAAATGCTTCATTTAATTTAGATATTCCTAAATTTAATTATAAAAGAACTTTATCTGAAAGGTTATGGCATACTTTAAATGAAATTTCTTTATCTAAAGAAAATGCTGTTGAAATAAATGGAGATTTAACAGGAGGTAATTTTACTGTGGGTAATATAATTTATGAATATAGTATAAAAAATATATCTAATCCTTATAAAGATTTAGGATTGTTTTATAATATACAATTTACTCCTAAAGAAGAAATGACTTCAATCCCTCAAATGGGAAAAGAAAATTATATAAAAATACTATCTACTATGTATAAAATTATAGTAGATTTCATAGAAAAAGAAAAACCAGAGTATGTAGGAATATCATCATTAGATAATAATGGTAAAAACTACCATAAAGTTTATGCTAATTTAACAGACAATAAATCTAATAAAATACCCGGATATTTTAGAAAAGATTCTAATCTTAAATTTAATTCTCCTCAAGGTGAGGGAAGATTTATAGTTTTAAAACGTAAAAAAAATCTTAACGAAAATGCTACATACTCTAAAAATATAGATTATAAACAACAAATAAAAGATTTAACTAAATATATGTTAAATCAAAAAATGAATATTATTCCTTTACCTAAAGTAATATTCAAGCATGGTAATCAAGATAATGCTGAAAATTTCTTTGGTAAAACAGCGTATTATAACCCGGAAAGTCAAACAATAGTTCTATACACTGAAGGTAGACATCCCAAGGATATTGTACGTTCATTTGCGCATGAAATGATACATCATATCCAAAATTTAGAGGGTAGATTAGGTGTAATTACTACAACCAATACACAAGAAGACGATAACTTAAACGATATTGAAGCTGAAGCTAATTTAAAAGGCACAATGACATTCAGAAATTGGACTGACAGTTTAAATGAATCAAAACAAGTAGGATCTTTATACCATGTTACAAACCCCCAAGGGTTAAAAAACATTTTAAAAACTAATACTTTAAAGGGTAGCTCAATAAGTTGGGATGGGGGAGATACTGAATTTTTTGGAATTTCCACCACTAGAAATAAAAACTTTTTTTATGATGGTAATCAAATTCAAATAGTTTTAGATGGAGATAAAATTTCTAATAACTATAAAATTAAACCTTATGACTATTGGGGGAGAGATTATGACATCCCCAATCAACCTCAAATTAGGGATGAAGATGAAGAGATTATCATAGTAGGGGAAGAAGGATTAAAAAATATTAAAACCTATATATTAAAAATAAATAACACCAAAAACAAAAGTTTATCTGAATCCATCGTAGGTGAAAAAATCGTATGCGATAGTTGTAATTGGAGTTGGAAAATAGTAGATGGTGGGGATGATTTATTTGTATGTCATAAATGTGGGTATGATAATTCTCCATTAAATGAATACGGTAACTCAGGTCCTTCCACACCTAAAGTATATATTGTAAAAGATGATGGAACTTATAAAGAAGCACCAATTGAATTACTATCTAAAATATCAAACTTAACTTATGATATGGGTGGTGGTGAAACAAATTACTACCCTGAAAAAAATATTGTAATAGTAGATAATATTCCGGTAGAAGAATTTGCTAAAGAACCTGGCGATATTAAAGGTGAAAAAGTATATGTTGAGTATAACTTAAACAATCCTACTAGTTTACCTAAAGCAAATAAAATTATAGCTTCTCAATTAGTATACCATTTAGATAACCGTGAAGCATTTGCTCAAACAGTAGCAAATTCACTTAAAGATGGGGGTACATTTGAGTTTCAAAGTGATTTAATGAATAAAAAGGATAAAATGTTTTTACAACATTTATCTGATGAATATGGATTTGGTTTACCTACAAAGTTAAATCAATACAAACAAGAATCTTTACCATTAAAAAAAGGAGAATTTGTTGAACCCATTATATCTTACATCTATAAAATAACAGATAAAGATAATAAAACATCTACACTTTCAGTTACTAAAAAAGGTAAATGGTGGGAATATGAAAAAATCGATGGTGATTTAGATTTTAAAACAGGAAAATTTTCAACCCCACCAATCGATCCTGATCCTAACTTTAGAGATAAAAAATATACTTTAAGAACTTTCGATAAGTATTTATCCTTCTTTGGAGACTCTAATACTATTGTTGATTTTGAAGAATTAAATGAAGCAAATAAACCATATAAACATAAACATGGTTTTAATGATAAATTAGGTAATGATCCATTTGGTTTAAATCAATTTGCTAGAGAAATAGCTGAGGAAGTTATAAGCGAAGGTAGATACGATACATTAGCAAATAAATTATCATCAATCGCATTTGGAGCATTTAAAGACATTCATGATAGAGGTGATAAAAAAGGTAGCTTTAAATTTAGAGTAGACACCCCAGATGATGAACATGATATCCCATCTGAAGATTTTTACTTTGATTTTGAAGGTGTGGTAGAAATTACAGATGGTGAATATGGGGTAGATGGGGGAGCAAATGCTGGGTTTGATATAGATGGAAATGAAACAACCCCACTATTATCAGTTAAATTCAAAATACCTAAAAATCCATCAAATACATATCCAACTTGGCAAGATATATCATTTGATATTAAAGATGTTATTAGACATGAGCTTGAACATTTAACCCAAGATGGAGATAATGAAAAACCAGGTAAATACATAGAAGATGATCAATTAATAAGAGATTTAATCGATGCTAAACTATTACCAAAGGCTCAGTACTTTAAATTAGAAAAGGAAATTGATGCAATGCTCCAAGGTTTATACTTTAAAGCTAAAAAACTAAAACGTCCTTATAAAAAAGTAATAGATGACTACCTAGCAACCCAATCTATTACTCAAGAAGAAAAAAACGATATATTAAAAATTTGGAGAAGCCGAGCTAAGTCATTATCTTTACCGTTGTTCGAAAATGAAAGCATAAGTGACTTATATACTATTTATCTTGATTTAGATGGTGTTATTGCTGACTTTGATAAAAGATTTACGGAATTAGCTGGAATGGGTCCTAGAGAATATGAAGATTCTTTTGGTAGAGAAAAGTTTTGGGATTTCATTGATATAAAACATAAGATTAAATTCTTTTCTCAAATGGATTGGATGCCCGAAGGTAAAAAACTATATAACTTTATTAAACAATTTGACCATAAACTACTATCAGCACCCTCTAAAAATGATGCTTCTAAAATAGGTAAAAGAATTTGGACTAAAGAAAACACCCCTGAAACTCAATTAATACTATCCCCGGCATATAATAAAAAAAATTATGCCGATAAATCTAATATATTAATTGATGATAGAGAATCTAATATTCAACAATGGAGAGAAGCAGGGGGTATAGGGATTTTATTTAAATCTACAGATCAGGTTATTGATGAATTAAAAAAGATTATGAATCTATGAAAAAAGAAAATGTTTTAAAAAAAGAGTTTAACAAACGTGATGTAGAACGTATGCGTAACCTAGTAAAAGGAAACGCAGGGGATAGAACAACACAAAGTATAGGTTATTCAAAAAAACAAGAGTTTCATAAAGAGGGAGATGTATGGGAAGAAAATGATCGTACTTGGACTATTGAAAATGGTTTAAAACAAAATGTAACTAAATTAGATAAAGCTAAAAAAGCTCATCTATTTCCAATGTTTTGCCCTTCCTGCAAATCTAAAATGACACCTCATATAGATAAGCAATATTTTAAAATGCACAAAAAATGTTTAAATTGTGTTATTGATATGGAACATCAAATCCGTACTGAAGGAAAGTGGGATGAGTACGAAAAAGAAATAAAAAATAAAGAAATTGACGCTACTATAGAAGATTATAAAAAATGGATTAAAGATTTTCTTAAAGGTAATACTCAATCATACATTGCTGAAAATGGTGATATAGAAACTTGGAAAGAAAATAATAATAAGGAAGAATTAGTTAAACGATTAGAGGATGGTATTACTTTTCTTGAAAGTATGAAAATTTCTTAAAGCTAATATTTATATTTATAATATATGGGAATATTTGACAAATTAAAATACGGTAATACTTTTGGAAGAACAGTTTCAATTAAAGATACTGCAGTAAAACAATATCCAAAAGAAACTAAACAAGAGATAAAAGAAGAAAAATCTATTGAGGAAACCCCAATAATTGAAGATTTACCCAAACCTAAGACTAAAAAGAAAAAAATCATTAAAGATATAGATAATGGAGAAAAATCTTAATTTAAAACAAATACAAGAATTCTTTTCTAAACCTTTAGAAGAAAATACATTTAAAAAGGGTGATAAGGTAACCTACTTAGGACACCCAGCGGTAGTAACAGCTACTAAAGAATACAATGGTAGAAATTTTGTATCTGTATCTTATAATAAAGGTAAGGGTAAAACAAAAGCATCAGATATTTTAGCTACAAGTGGTGATGTTAAAGCTGTAAATAAATTCGATAAATTTGAATTAGATTCTGACTTAAATGAAACCAAATACAGAGTTGAATACACAACTCAAGATGGAGAAAAAGCTAAATCTCGAATGTATAATTCTGAAGAAGAGGCAGATAAAAAAGAAAAAAAATTAGTTGATAGTGGTGTTAGAAAAGCAAAAGTAGTTAAAGCTGCAGAATCAGTAGATGAAGCTAGTTTAAGTAGTACTAAGTCACAATCCTTAGCTAATGCTATCAATTCAGCTATGCTTCAAATTGATGATTCAATGTCCTACACAGATTTTGCGGATGCAGTTGCTAATATTCTTATTGATGAATATGGTACCCATAATTTTACTCCATTTATGGAAGTATTACACGCTCGATTAGGTATGAATGAATCTATGTTAAGTGAAGCTAAAAACACTTTACTAAAACAAGCTAAACTATCATCTGCTGAATATCAAAAAGCTAAAAAATTAAAAGACTTCAATAAAGATGATTATAAATGGAACCCAGGTGAAAGTTTATATATTAAATTAAATGAAACAGATGATAGAGAAGATGATGAATTATCACCAGAAGAATTAGCAAATAAATATGCTGGTTCTTCATTTTTTAAAGAAAATCTAGCTCAAACACTAGCCGAAACTATTAAATTAGGTGAAGGTGTAATTGAAGAAGAATTATGCCCTAAAGGTAAGGCATATATTAAAAGACGTAAGGCAGCAGGAGAAAAATCATCTGCTTATCTATCAGGTCGTGCAGTTAAAGTATGCAAAGGACAAATGTCTGGGAGAAAAAAGAAAAAATAATGACTAACGAAAGATTACAAGAAATAATTTCAGAATCTCTTCGTGATTGGTTTAAAAAAGAAGATTGGGTACGTATTAATACTTCCGGCAATATAGCTGGTAAGTGCGGTACTATGAAAAAAGATAAAGCAACTACTAGATGTTTACCTAGAAAAAAAGCTCAATCTTTAACAAAAGCAGAAAGAAAAGCTACAGTAGCTAAAAAAGTAAGAGGTAGTAAAAAAGGTAAACAGTTTGTTAAAAACACAAAACCTGCAAAATATAAAAAAGGAACGTATAGTTCAAAGAAATGACCATATTTATCAATAAAAAATTATAATGAAAAAATTAGAACTTAAAGAAATAATCAAATCCGCAATATTAGAAGAAGCTCAAGATTCTAAAAAAGGAAACAAGGAAGAGCAAGAACGTATGGAAGGCGCTATCCGTGATGACAGAGATCATATTAAAGATCTTGGAAATGATATTAAGGATAATGAAAAAAAATTAGCTAAGCTAAAAAAAGACTTCAAAGATGATGTCAATGAAGGTAATGCTAAGTATTATGAAGATAGTATGAAAAAAGACGAACCTACAGAAGTATTTACAGATGCCGAATTAGATATGGCTAGTGAGATGTTGATGGATATGTTTGATAAACTAGGTTTAGAAAACAATGTTGAAAAATCTGATGCTTTGGTTAAATACATCAATGCTTGGTTTGAAACCAATGATTTTGTAAATGAAGCAGAAGAAGAAGAAGCAGAAGAAGAAGTTGAAATAACAGACACTGAAGAAGAAGTTGAAGTAATAGACACCGAAAAAGAAGCTCCATCCCTTATAAGCCGCAATGATGAAAAAATTCTCAATAGCTTAGAAGCAGCATTATCAAGTGCTCAAGAATTAGGAGATGAAAAACTTACGAACCAAATAGGTAATACTATTACATTTTTTACACGTCAACATATTGTAAAAGAAGAAGATTTATTTGAAATTAAAAGAATGAAACGTTTAGCTGGGATTTTAAAATAAAATAAAATAAAATAAAATAAAATAAAATAAAATAAAATAAAATAAAATAAAATAAACTAAAAATAAACTA
>Ga0209535_1003276_pt1 | contig 10360 bp, 9 predicted proteins | sample LinPmetageLP28_FD_184041 | JGI IMG/M metagenome (GOLD analysis project Ga0209535, IMG submission 184041) | Marine viral communities from the Pacific Ocean - LP-28 (SPAdes) (version 2) | ecosystem: Environmental > Aquatic > Marine > Oceanic | place: Pacific Ocean | collected 2009-08-22
TTTCTTCTTCACCAAATCCTACACCAAATCTTTTTGTTCTACATAAACCAGACTGACATACTGCATTAATAGGTGCATCTTTACATCTATACTTGTCATAACCTTTTCTGTTTACTGATTTAATTAACTGTTGTACTTCATTATTACTTAACGCAGGATCCATATATTGTGAATTAGCTTTTACAATTTCGTCTTCCCAAGTATCTGGATGTGATTGCTTATAGTAAACTGCAATATTAAATAATGCATTATTTCTGGAACCCTCACCAAAACCAATTGAAGCTAACTTATTTAAGCAAGGGGGTCCTCCAGGAAATGCTTCTTCTATTTTTTTTTCTTCTGTTTTAATCGCTTCGACTTCTTCTTTGCTGCAACTGTAAACATCATAGAGCTTATAAAATTCCTCAAGTGTACAACCGGCGCCATTATCGTTGATAGCATAACGTAGTCCTTTCATTTGATTGTGGTAAGGTAAGTTTAAAAAGTTTCCAGTGTCACCACGTTCCACTAAAATTTCTGTTTGTTTAGGAAATATTTCTGAACCTTCATAACCTAAAACTTTTGCAAATGATTTTAATTTTGATTGCATCAATGATGCAGGTATATTTTCTTTAGTGAATAAAAAGACGTGAGCTCCGCCAGATTTACTACGACAAACTATGAGGGGAAATTTATAATTCCTAATAGTTTTAACGAGGCTAGCGTGATCAAAGTTATATTCGTCAATATCAATGCACCCCCACCTACAATCATTAGTATCCGTGATAGGGATAATTCCAAGGGCTGGACCTCTTCCTTCCAAATGATTGGACCAAAGCTCGTCGTTGACGTCTTTACGAACAATGAAGGCTTTACCTTGTTGTTTACTACCATTTTCTCCTCTGTCACCGGGTTGATATTGTCCATATGCTATAGTTAATCCGCTGAAAATTTGTTTGAATTTATCCATATATTACATTCTAATTTCTTTGTAAAGGGGATCTTGCGATCCCCTTCAAACTAAATTTAGTACGGAGTACTATCTTTAGCTTTCTCTTCTACATCAGCTTTTGTTTGCACGTTTCCTTTAGAGGCAGTACCACTAAAATCTTTAGCCGTAAGGTATAAAGATTTGTCGTCCTGTCCCATAATTCTGTTTTGTGTAACAGACCAACCATACCACGAACCTTTGTCGTTCTTTTGTAGTACAGATTGTAAGTTATACACAACCCCATGCATTGGAGGGATAGCCATGCCACCTTTTCCATCAGATATTTGTATGGTTTTCATCATAGAATTCCATTTTTTACTGACGTTAAGTTGTGTTGATTTCATAGTAATCAACGCTGGTGTCATCCCACCTGCTTTTGTTTCAACCAGTACATAATAAGAAGCTGTCTCTTCTAAATAGTTACCATTTGGTAATCTAATTTTAGATCCATCTCTCTTACCTGTTTGGATTACTGGACTGTGTGGTAGGTGAACTCCTACAGGAGCACCTGGACCATCACCTCTGTCAGACCATTCTGGATAATCCTTTTTGTAGTAACAAGGAATAACCTTGATACCTTTCTTACCATCGAAACACTCGCTGGTAACAGTATTATAGATCATGCCTGGTTTAGCACCTTCTATATACTTCGCATCACCTTCAGTTACCTGCGGTGATAGTTGTCCTAAGATTCTGACAAATGGTAACGCCATATCTTCTTGCGTCATATTTTCAAAACCTTTTTGCAGATCATCACCAAATAAGGCTACTGATCCGGTGTCTTTTTTCATTACTTCATTACTCATTACACATTCTCCATTAGTTATTTCCGGCTTATTTTAGTTTTATCTTTAATCCAAAGACTAAAGCTATCAGAAGGCATGTCCAGGCCGGCCTGTACACGCTCCTGATATAGAGCTGTTAATGTATTCCAAGCCACATCAGATTTCTGTTGCGGTTCAAAACCATTTTCAGCTGCAAGGTTAAGCAATTGCTCCGCCTTGTCATCTTCTCCTTTACCAAAAGACACAGTCACATTGTTTTTAATAATGTCACCTAATCCTTGGTCACGAAGCCATTGTAGAGCTTGTTCTCTTCTCAATTCATCTTTAGGAATTGTAGCTCTGAATTCTTTTTTTACAGATACTTTAGATCCATCAGCTAATTTAATTTCTGATAAACCTTGTTCAGCTAATAGTTCTGGTATTACTCTAGAACCTATATCATCTGCTTCTGCTTTTTTAGTTTTTAATTGTTCTTCTAATGCTGCAATTTCATCTTCTTTTTGTTTAAGCTTTACACACTCTGCAGCTATAGTTGTTATTTCTATGTTGTCTAAAAGATCACTTGAATCTTTTAACATCATGTCATTTACTTCACTCATATTTCTACTTTCTAGTTATAAAAGTCTACTTCTAATGGGTAGTATCTACTTTCGTTTCTCTCCCATTTAAGAACATTAAACTTTCCGTTTGTTACATCACTTATAACAATATTGCAAATCCCAATTATAATAGGATCTCCTATTGCTAATAAATAATCTTGTTGTCTAAAATCCTGTAAATTTTTTTTCATCTTTCTTACGAAAGGTTGTGTTGAATATATTGCTTGTGATTCTGGTCCACTATTAGGTAGACAAAAAACTAAATAACCAAAATCAGACGCACTTAAAATATTAATGTGTCTTGGTGGTTGTTGTGCAACATAAACAAATTTTTCATCAGGATTATTTTTATAAAAGTCTAAAAATTCTTTTAAAGAATCTGGTTTATATAATTCAAATATTTTATTTTTCATTTCTATTTCTAATTTCTCTTGACAGAAGATATAATAGTATTTATATAATTGTCAACTAGAAAGTAGAAATTAATTATGAATTATAAATTTAAGACTAAGCCTTACGCACATCAATTAACTGCGTTAGAAAAATCATGGGATAAAACTGAGTATGGTTATTTTATGGAAATGGGTACAGGTAAATCAAAAGTATTAGTTGATAATATGGCTATGCTTTATGACAAAGGTAGAATTAATGGGGCCGTTATTGTAGCACCAAAAGGTGTTTATAGAAACTGGTTTTCACAAGAAATTCCAAATCATTTAGCTAGTCACATACAACCCAAGATGGTATTGTGGACTGCTTTAACATCTAAAACAAAGGATAAAGAGTATCAAACATTATTCGAAACTGGACATGACCTTCACATCCTAATTATAAATGTTGAAGCGTTAAGTACTAAAAAAGGATTAGACTTTGCAGCTAAATTTATGCGTTGTCATAAAACAATGCTAGCAATTGATGAGTCTACTACAATCAAAAATCCAAGTGCAAAAAGAACTAAATCTATTTTAGCTTTAGGTAAAGAAGCTACATACAGACGGATTCTTACTGGTTCTCCTGTAACTAAATCACCTTTAGATTTATATACTCAATGTGGTTTTTTAAATTCTTATTTACTTGGTTATGATTCGTTTTATGCATTTAGAAATAGATATGCAAACATGATCGATAGAAATTTTGGAGGTCGAAGAGTACAATTAATAGGTAGTTATAAGAGACTAGATGAATTAGCTGATAAACTAAAAGGTTTTTCTTATCGTGTGCTTAAAGATGACTGTCTAGATTTACCTGATAAAGTCTATATTAGACGTGAAGTTGATCTTACAGATGAACAAAGCAAAGCTTATTCTACTATGAAATCCGCGGCCCTCGCTCAACTAAAAGGTAAGATGGCTACAGCGCCCCACGTACTTACACAAATGATGCGTTTGCACCAGATCACGTGTGGTCATTTACGAAATGATGATGGCACTATTACAGAAATTAAAAACAACAGACTAAAAGAATTAGTTAATTTACTAGAAGAGGTAGAAGGTAAAGTAATTATATGGGCTAACTATGTTTATGACATAGAGAATATAGTAAAAGTTATTAGTGATGAATTTGGAGAAGACTCTATAGTACAATATTATGGCGCTATTCCGGCAGAACAACGTCAAGAAAATATAAAAAAGTTTCAAGATCCAGATTCTAAAGCTAGATTTTTTATAGGTAATCCACAGACAGGTGGATATGGTATTACACTTACTTGTGCAAATACAGTTGTTTATTACTCTAATGGATATGACTTAGAAAAAAGACTACAGTCAGAAGACAGAGCACACAGAATAGGTCAAACGAAGTCGGTAACATATGTCGACTTTATAGCACCAAAAACTGTAGATGAAAAGATAGTAAAAGCATTGCGTAAGAAAATGAATATTGCTAATGAAATTATGGATGAGGATTGGAGAGAATGGATTTAATTATATTAAATGATGGTCTGTATCAATTGATACCTGTTACAAAAAAATTAATGGAAGGTATAGTTATAACTTCAGAAATAGATTGTTTTGATTTATGTGACATACTTAGAATAAAATTAACAGGATATGTCGACACTTTAAACTTACATATAATGAATGATGGCTCTGGTAATTTTATAGGCTGTATGTGTAGATAGGATTTTCTAAGACAAAAGTATTTTTGCTGAAAATTACAAATCCACTAATCCCGTTTCGCGATTCAAAAACTTGTATTCTATTTTCTTTGTATCAAAATCTTTTTTAATTTTGTTACAGATTTTCTCTACGTCAAACTCTCCACAACTATAAACATCAAACTGCATTAGTGCAGGATTAACTTCATCCCATATATGCATAGCGATGTGTGAAGTTTCAATAATTGCAACGGCTGTGATGCCACGGTTTCCAGGCATTGAACAGTACTTAACATAAGGACCCATAAATATTTTCATATTTATAGACTCAACAAATTCTTTCATCCATTCAGTAAGTTGTTCTTCATCCATAGGTGGACGTGAAACTTCTGCTCTAACAATTAAATGTTTGTGTACTAATAAACTGTTCTCCATTGGAGGTGTTTATACTAAATCTTTTGCTTTGCCAAGAATAGGTTTGTACTTTGTTTTACCTTCTGATTTATAAGCCCATAAAAAACTAGCTCTAGGTTGTTCCGCGATCCAGCTACAGTGTATCCATCCCGAGTTGGGTTCTCCAGGCGTATAGTACTCGACGATCAATTGATCATAACTAAGTTCTCTATGTATCCAGTCAGCAAGTTCTGCGTTGTCAACGCCTACACATTCGAAGTCTGCGGCCTCGGCTTTAGCATGCTGTGAATTTACAGAGCTGCCAATGGCTGTACATAATTCTGTCGAACGGTATCCGCTAGTTATTTTAACTCTGCCGAAATGGTCCCGCACTGGTTGTAAAATATTTTCACAAAGTAATTTTAATTTTTCTATTTGATCAGAATTAGGATTGTTATCAATACCTTTACGTATGGCTGTGTCTGATTTGATAAGTTCTTGAAGACTGAAGTTACGACTAAGTTGCATATTTCCTCCTATTTAAAAAATAAATCTATCACGAAGAGTGTAGTTGTGCCCGCAGCTACTAAGAGAACCCAATAGAACTTGTCTATCTTTCCGCCCAATTTCTCGACGTCTTCGTGAATATGTTTTAAGTCTTGCTTATTTTTAGCAATGTCTTTTTTAATTCCAGTCATATGTCCGTATAAAGATATGATGTGTTCTCTTGTTGTTTTTGGTTCTATAGCCATAGGGTTATCCGCCGAAGGTTATATCATCTTTAAAGATGCCTTGTCCTTTAGCAATTTTTTGTTGGTTAGTTTTTAGTTGATCAAAAGGTAGCTCTCCTGTGTTAGGAACTCTTACTCCCGCTAGTAAATCACCACCTGTTAGTTGTCCACCTATTGTATTTAAATTAGCTGCTGCACCTAAATCAACCGTAGGAGTTGTGGATCTAAATGGATTTTCTATATCAGGCAAAGCTTCTAATGATAATGGTGCTACTTCTATTAAAGATTGAATAGCTTCTATTACAGGTTCGGCTGCATTATATGGATTTGTTACACCAAGTCTTAATGCATTTTCTTCAAATTTATCTATAATATCTCTTGAAGGTTGATAAGGTCTAAACTCTCCATCTTCAATTGCAAATCTATCTCTTTTAGAAACACGATTCATTCTTTCATCAAGATCATTACCACTAATCCCTAAAGTTATTGCTGCGTCATAGTCTTTCATAAAATTACTTTTAGCTGCAAACAAAGCTCTGTTAGCATTTATATATGCATCTACAATTTCTTCTGGTGTAACTACTCCACCTTTTAGTGAAGGTCTTTTAAATAAATCTTTTGCAAGTCTTTCTCTTTTTTGTAGTTCAGAAATTTTGTAAGTTATTCCTTTAGCAGGATCTATATCAATTGCTCTCAAGCCAGCAATACCTGCAAGTTCATTACCTAATTCATATTCATTTCCTCTTTCATCAAATCTACCTTCATCATCAATAGGCTTAGATGCTAATCTCATTCTATTTAATTGTTTGTAATTAAAAGGTGCTTGTGATTCTACAAGGTGTCCTACCATAGAAGATACTTTACCACCTATCGTATCTTCAGGATTCCAAACTTGATAACCTTCTGGAGTTTTACCTCCTCTAATAGTAATATCTGTTAAAGCTTCTGTCCAAATAGATTCAGATATAAAAGGCATTCCTAATTCTTTTGTTGAATCAATTAAACCTAAAATAAAATCATCCACCATACCGTCATTATCAGTTTCACCTTGACCTACTCTATTTAAAACTGTTTGTAGTGGTCTTGTAATTGTATCGTATGCATTCATGTGAGAAAAATCTACGTATTTTAATTTACCAGTTTCTTCATCTCTTAATGGAATTAGTGTAGAATTTTTAGACCAATCTGCAACATATCTTCTCATTGCATCCATTTCATCTTCAGTAACATTATATAAAGCTTTAGCTCCTTCTACTGCTGCGTAAGGCACAGCTAATGTTGTAGCTGCCATTCCAGCTAATCTTGTATATCCAATATTAGCAAGTGGATTAATTGTAGTTCCGTCTGTAAGAGTTGCTGTATAACTAATTTCATCTAATGCACGTTTAACAATGTTAGTACTTGTTCTCATAATTTCTGCAGGAAAAGATACAAAGTTACCTACAGGCATTTTTCTTAAACCTTTTACAAAGTCTGATACATAAGAATAATTAGGTATATTATTTTTAACTATGTTAGCTGCTTCTTTTTCAAAATAATCTTGAGTTAATTTTACATTTTCACCAGCTGCATTTTTAAAAAAATTACCTCTTACTAAACCTTTTTTAGCAAAAGCATCTTCTAATCTTTTAGACTCTGTAGCCCATGATGCAATTTTCCAAAAGTCATCTTCAGCTGTATATAAATCTTGCGATGTTTTAAATCCTTTTTTAAATGGTTTTAATAATTTATCTAAACCATTGTATGAATTCATAGTTTCACCAAACTTAACATCTTCTAATAGTTTAGTTAGATCTCCTACTTGTACTTGTGAGTTTACAACACCCAGTCTTAATAGTTTTTGATATAGTTCATTCTGTTGTCTTGTGCCTTTTAATCCTGTTTGTAATGCACTATAAGCCTGTTTAATAGCTGCAGCATTAGGTATAACACCATTCGCGGTCGCAAATGCGCTGGCAGATAAAAAGTTTCTAACGTGAGTAATAGGAGATAGAATTGTTTTAGCTATCTGTGATGTAGCTTTAGGATATAAAATAAAGTTTTCATACATTTTACCAACCATGCCTTTAGCTCCTAAATCTTTAGAAGTAGTTTCAAGTGCATCTGCAATACCATTGATTGCATATTTACCATTTAAAGGATTAGTTATTCCTTGAGCTATTTGATCAGTTGCTCCATCTATAGATTTTAATCTTTTTAAATCAACACCACCTGCTGCTAATTTTAAACCCGGGTCCATATTAATTTCTCTAAAATCATCACCAAAATATTTAATAGCATCTTCTCTGGTGTTAACTAACATAGGTCTAGTTCCTGTTGCAGTACCCGCTGCAAGTTTAGCTGCTTGTTCATTAGAATCTATAACTAGATTGTCTAAAAATTGATTACGTCTTGTAATCATAGATAATTTGTTAGTGCCATTTAAAATCATTTGTAATGCACTTTTATCTTTACCTAATATTTCTCCAAACAATTGTTTAAATTCTGGTTTAAGTTCTTGCATGTTAGCAACTTTATTAAAATTAGAAGCATCATCTAACACTGTTTTTGCAACAAACTCTGGAAGATTAAAAGCTACATCCTGTCTGTAATTATTAAGTTGAAAACCAGCTGGAAGTTTTGCACTTTTATATACATCAGCTACTAAATTTTCTGCTTCAACAGAACCTAGTCCAGGTTTAGCATCCATAAATACTTGTTTAAGTTTATCTACTGCTTCTGTAGCAGGTTTATAATTTAATGCAGGTACTAAAGAATCATTTTGAAACAATCTATAGTTAGCACCAAGATAATCTTTCCATTTATCTTTCATTACACCTTTAAATTTATCTAAACTTGTAGGATCCATTCTTTGTCCTAAACCAGAAAACAATGTACCCCACGTTCCTCTAATTCTAGTTAGTTCTTCAAAAACTTCATCAACAGCTTCTGGAGCCATACCTTTAGCTAGTAATTTATTTCTTAAAGGACCTGCAACCGCATCATCCATCTTACCAAAAATAACCTGACCAGTTTCATTTACAATAGGATTACCAGATAATAATACGTCACCCATTTCTTCAGTTAATTTTGTTCTAGTTACATCGGGCATTTGATCTCCAACTCTTTTTATCTTTGGAAAAATTTTATCCATTTGTTTTTGAATTGTAAAACCAACGTTCTCTGCAATGTTAACATCTGCAGCTCTTTCACCTATAGATGCAGTTTCTGCATCAAAAAATTCTTGTGTCTTACCAGCTCTAGCTCTAAACTTAGAACCAAATTTATCTAACATTCTATTAAATTTACTATTACTAAATCTTAAATTTTTTCCTTCTGTTGCTAATCTTTTACCTGCAGTAAACAAACCACTTAAACCTGCTGTAAACAATGCACCTTCAGTTCCAAATTTTAATCTGTTTAATAATTCTGTTTGTGGGTTATCTGATTCTCTATCTATTGCAGTAATACCTCCTACTAGATCTCCAAGAGTTCCTGCTTCTTCTACGTCCGCTATAGCTATAGCATCTGCCACACCCGCTGCTCCTGCTTGTGCACCAAACTTTAAATACTTACCACCTTTTTTAGCGGCTAAAGCTGTATCAGCTAATCTGCCTGCTGTCTTTGCTGCTAGTCCTGCAGGCACCGCTAGGTTAACTAATAATTCTGATACTCTTCCTGCTGTAGTTTGTTGTGCGTATTCATCAAAAGGATTTATAGCAGCAAACATTTCTTCTACCTCTGTTGCTGTGTCGGTCCCCGCTCCTAAATCAATTAATGTTGCACCAAGGGATACTATACCTTCAGGTATTTTAAAAAAACCTGAACCAATACCGGCCATGAATGTACCAATATTACTAGGACTGTCATCAATTAAAGTTCCAAAAGTAGATTCTTCTTCAACATTTTTATTGTTGTTAAGTAGGTCATCGAAAGTTGCCATCTAACCTCCTATACGTTTTTGATCGTTTCTTGACTAACTTTGTTACCGTTTTCATCAATTACAATTATTGTAAATTTATCTGCTATATAATATTTACCTGGAGGTAGATTAGATGTGTCTGATTTAGATGTTACAATAGTAACATCAGGTTGATTTTCTTTAATATATTCTGCGTAGCCATCTACTTTTCCCAGTTTAGAAACTTTTTCTCCTAGTGTTTCTGGTTTAATTCCTGCTATTGCATTTGCAATTTGTTCTGGTGTGAAACCACCTGCTTTCATCGCAGCAATTCTTCTAGATGTGTCTGTAGTTTTAGCTGCACCAGTTGCAATTGCTTTTCTAATTGCTATGTCTTCTTCTAGTGCAAGTTTTCTAGAAGCTGTTTTAATATTTTGTATAGGGTCAAGTGCTTTGTTAGCTGCTCTAACTGCAGATCCTACACCTTCACCTTCGTATAATCTTGTACCACCTTCAATCATTGCATCAAAAATAGAATCTCTTTTAATACCTGCACCTAAAATTTCTTCATACTCTTTAGCTGCTTTATCTAATCTTTCTTTTTTAGTTAGAACTGGATCTCCTGTTTTATCATCAACAGTAATTTCTTTATTAGGATTTTCTTCTGCTGCTTCTAATGCTGGGTCTTTTGTAGTTTGATCTTCTATTATTTTTTTAAGAGTTCCATCAGGATTATATCCTCTGTCTTCATAAAATTTCTTTTTACCACCCCTTGGAAAAAAACCAGGTTTCTCACCTATCATATTTCCTTGAGCTATATAATCAAGATCTTGTCCAACATCTATATTAGTTTCATCAAAAGTCATTTGAGGACCACCCATTTCTTTTAATCTTCTGTATCCTTCAG
>Ga0209535_1003279_pt1 | contig 10355 bp, 20 predicted proteins | sample LinPmetageLP28_FD_184041 | JGI IMG/M metagenome (GOLD analysis project Ga0209535, IMG submission 184041) | Marine viral communities from the Pacific Ocean - LP-28 (SPAdes) (version 2) | ecosystem: Environmental > Aquatic > Marine > Oceanic | place: Pacific Ocean | collected 2009-08-22
TTAGTATTGATGTAGATTACAATAAAGACAAATTAGAAGTAGAAGGTGATCCTCTAGAGGTAGAACAGCCTGGCTCAGAAGAAATTATTACGGAATTTGTAGAAGATGAGCAAGGACAAATGCAACCCTTTACGGATGATGAAAATCCTGAAGAAGATTTTAATTCTAATTTAGCTTTATATTTATCTGATCAAGAATTAGATAACATTTCTATAGAGCTTATGTCTGCTATTAAAGACGATCAAACTTCAAGAGAAGATTGGGAAACACAATATACAAAAGGTTTAGACTTACTTGGTTTTAAGTATGAAGAAAGAACAAGACCTTTTAGAGGAGCTTCTTCTGTAACACATCCTGTGTTAGCTGAGGCTGCCGTTCAGTTTCAATCACAAGCTTACAAAGAATTACTCCCTGCTAATGGACCCGTTAAAACTCAGGTCATAGGTCAGTCAAATGAACAATTAGAAGAGCAGGCACAAAGAGTAAAAGATTATATGAATTATCAAATTACTCACGTCATGGAAGATTATGAAACAGAAACTGATCAGATGTTATTTTATCTTCCTCTTGCAGGCTCTACATTTAGAAAAGTTTTCTATGATACCACAGAAGAAAAAGCAAGATCACAGTTTGTACCTGCGGAAGATTTAGTTGTACCTTATGGTGCAAGTTATTTAGACGATGCGGAACGTGTTACTCATGTAATTAAAATGAATGAGATTGAATTAAAAAAGAAACAAATATTTGGTTTGTATAAAGATGTCGATCTACAACCTTTTAATGAGCCTGATCAAGTACAAGATCAATACAATAAAATTGAGGGTGTACAATCAAAAGGTTATGTTTCTGATTTGTATACTCTTTATGAATCTCATTGTTATTTAGATCTTCCAGGCTATGAAGATGAGGATGGCCAAAAGTTACCCTACATTGTCACCATTGATGAGAGTAGCAATAAAGTTTTATCTATTTACAGAAACTACGATGATGGGGATCCTTTAAGAAAAAAGAAAGCATACTTTGTTCATTACAAATTCCTTCCAGGACTAGGGTTCTATGGTTTTGGTTTAATTCACATGATTGGTGGTTTGTCAAAAACTGCTACATTAGCTTTGCGTCAGCTACTTGATGCGGGAACCCTAAGCAATTTACCTGCGGGATTTAAAGCAAGAGGCTTGAGAATTAGAGATGATGATCAACCTTTACAACCCGGTGAGTTTAGAGATGTCGATGCTCCCAGTGGCACGATTCAAGGATCATTAATTAATCTTCCCTACAAAGGACCCGATCAAACACTTTATAACCTTCTTGGTTTCTGTGTGGATGCAGCTAAGAGATTTGTATCTGTAGCAGATTCAAAAGTAGGTGAAGGTGCAATAAATCAAAACGCACCAGTAGGAACAACTGTAGCTCTCATGGAACGTGGAACAATGGTCATCAGTTCTATTCACAAAAGATTACATAATTCCCAAAAGCATGAATTTAAATTACTAGCAAAAACTTTTAAATTATACATGCCTGCTTATCCTTACAACGTAGGAGCCAATGTCAATCCAAATATTAAACAACAAGACTTTGATGATCGTGTAGACATTATTCCTGTTAGTGATCCTAGTATGTTTTCTATGTCACAAAGAATTGCTATGGCACAAACTCAATTACAAATGGCTCAATCTAATCCTGAGATACATAATGTTAGAGAAGCATACAGAAGAATGTATGTAGCTCTCAGAGTTCCAAACATAGAACAGATTTTACCAGAGCCACCTAAACCACAACCTATGGATCCTGGAAAAGAAAACGCAAATACTTTAAGAGGTCTTCCTGCTCTTACTTTCCCAGGTCAAGATCATCTAGCTCACATACAAGCACATCAACTTTTCATGAGTTCTAATTTAGTGAAGAATAATATGGCTGCTCTCATGGCACTACAGGCACATATACAAGATCATATATCTGCGATAGCTGAAGAAGAAGTTACACAAACAGTCCAAGCTCAAATGCAACAAGCTCAACAGACTGGAGTACAATTATCCCAAGAAGAAATGCAAGCAGTTCAAGCAGAAGGGCAAAAAACTATTGCAAAAAGAATTGTGGAGTTAACACAAAAGCTAGTAGAAGATGAAAAAACTATGATGCCAGACGTAGGACAAGATCCTTTAATAGATTTAAAAGAAGAAGAATTGAATATTAAAAAAGCTGATTTAATTAGAAGAACTCAAGGTGATCAAAACGCTCAAACACTTGATGTTGCAAGATTAGCACAAAAAGATCAAGTCGATAAAGAAAAGTTAGAAGTTTCTAGAGAGAGAAATGCTATTAACATAGCAAAAAACATGCTAGGATCTTAGTATGTCTATAAGAATACCTAGTATTAATGTAAAAAATAAGAAAACTACTGATACATCAGGAAAAACAAGAAGATATAATCCTCCAACAAAAGCAAAATTACTTAATAAGTTAAAAAAATTAAAAAAAAGGAATGTTGGCACTACTTTTGATGCAAAATTAAAGCCTGTTTTAATGAAAAATGTTTTAAGTAATAAAAAGGTTACTTAAAATGGACAAATTAACAAAATATATGAACGATTTACACGTATATTTACAAAGACCTTCCATCAATGAAGAAGATAGAATAATATTAGCTACTGCTATGCTTTATACAGCTAGAATTGTCTATGAAGAAAATTATGGAGCAGACATGGCGGTAAATTTAATTGACACTATAGGGGGCGGCAAGGTAGAATATCAAAAACCTACAGTGCATTAGGAGTTAAATAATGAAAAAAGAAAAAACAATAGATCCAGGTCAGTTTCAAATGACAGATAAGTCTAAGGTGCCATTTAAACTAGCACCAACTGATCCTGCAAAGTCTAAGACTCAAGGACAGTACGCTGTGCAGGTCAAGAAAGTTCCTTTTAAGGGGGTATTCTAATGGATATAATCAAAAAACTTTGGAACGATCATCCAAAAAAAAAATGGCTCGTTGTCGGCATAGTTGTCGGATGGGTTGCAGCTCAATTAATCTAATTAATGTTATCTAAATTATTAGGCGGATCTCTCGTAGACACTGTCGGTAAAGTTATCGACAGTGTTCACACTTCTGAAGAAGAAAAAGGTCAAATAAAGATAAAACTTCAACAACTAGAAAACGAAATTAATTCTAAACAAATGGACATCAACTTAGCTGATGCTAAGTCTACTGCTAAAGGCATTGGTGGTATCATGCAGCGGTCGTGGCGCCCCCTCATTGGGATGTCCTGTGCGCTAGCGATAATGTGGGAGTACGTATTAAAACAATTTATCATGTTTATACTTGCAGCGTTTAGTGTAGAACATGATCCTTTGCCTGCCCTTGATATGGCCGTTTTGATGCCACTTGTGCTTTCATTATTAGGAATGGCCGGCATACGCAGCTTCGATAAATTAAAAAAAACTAACTCCGATAAATGATAAAATGTGAAAAGTGTGGTTGTGCCTGTCATTGTGCAAGTAACGAGATGTTTGTAAAATCTTGTGAAGAGTGTGGTTGTGTAGGATGTCAGCATGAAAAAGCATAGAGAGGGAAATGCTGTTGAACATGTTGTCAAAAAAACTACTATAGGAAATGGAAGAATAAGTACTTCCTCTATGAATAAACATAAAAGAAGAAGTTTTAAAAAATACAGAGGACAAGGTAAACGAAGATGACAAAAAAAACCAAAAGTAAAAGCACTGTAAACAAAGCAGGTAATTATACAAAACCCACTATGAGAAAAGCTTTATTCAACAGAATTAAAGCAGGTGCAAAAGGTGGAGATCCTGGACAGTGGAGTGCGAGGAAGGCACAAATGCTAGCCTCCCAATATAAGAAAAAAGGAGGGGGATATAAAAGCTAATGGCAATATCAAGATCTCAAATGGCACAACAAGTTTCTAAACCTGGTATGAAGAAAGTAAAAAAAGTAATTAAGGGTTTGAAAAAAGCATCTAAGACACATGCAAAACAAGCAAAAACATTAAAGAAAGCGATAGGTAAAAAATAATGACAATACTAGAAAACGAACTACCTGATAATCTATTAGGAAGCACATCAACTATAAAATTTACTTTAGATGACACAGGATATGTAAAAATTGAAAAAGATTTTACTACAGGTGGATGGGATGTAGATGTTACAGGAACAATCACTGATCCAGACGGAACAACTTGGCAAATGGAAGTAAAAACTTCCGCAGGTTCTGATCACAACAAATCAGGGGTAGCGACAGGACAATCAGAAGAATTCACACTTAAAACTAACTTTGATAAAACAACTGTAACTTTAAAACTTTGGGCTGAAAATGGTGATGCTTCTGCAGGAGCTGTGGGGCATATAAGTTTAAAATATTAATGGCTCTTAAGAAATCACAAAAAAGTCTTAAGGATTGGGGCAAACAAAAATGGCGTACTAAGTCAGGTAAGCCCTCTGCTAAAACGGGAGAAAGATATTTACCCGAAGCTGCTATCAAATCATTGACACCTGCTGAGTATGCAGCTACAACTAAAGCTAAGAGAAAAGGTAAAAAGAGAGGCAAACAATTTGTAAAACAGCCTAAAACTATTGCAAAAAAAACTGCTAGATTTAGATAAGTCTAGCCTATAACCATGAGGAGAGAGAACATTGGGAAAAATGATTGAAATTACAAAAAATTTAAGAGATAGAGTTAAATCACACGAAGGGTGTGTTTTAGAGCCCTATGATGACAGCCTAGGAAAACTTACAGTTGGGATCGGCCACCTTGTCCAGGCACATGAAAGAAAAAGATTTCAACTTGGAGTAAAAATTACACAAGAAGAAGCAGACGAATTATTTGATATTGATCTTAATAGAGCTGCTGCAGGAGCTGATGAATTAATAATAAAGAACATTGGTGATCATGATGATTTACCACAGGTAATACAAGAGGTGTTGGTCGAAATGGTCTTTCAACTGGGAAAAACAGGTGTCAAACAGTTCCGCAACATGTGGACAAGCTTAAAAGAAAAAGATTGGCCTATGGCAGCAATGCACATGAAAGATTCTAGATGGAGAAAACAAACTAAAAAAAGGTGCGAACATTTATCTAAAATGGTAGAAATGGCTTAATGGACATAATTAAGTTTTGTGATCATCTTAAAAAAATCTTGAAAGTTAAACAAAACGACATTAGTTTATACTTAAGTTCAGGAGTAAAAGATTGGGAAGAATATAAACTCATGGTGGGAAAGCACCATGCCTACAACGAAATAAATAATGAACTTATTTTGTTGCTAAAAAGAATGGAGCATAACGATGAAGGAGTCGATAATTGACAAACTTCCTAAGCCTACAGGTTGGAGAATATTAGTTCTACCTTATAAAAGGAAAGAGAAGACAAAAGGCGGTATAATTCTTACCGATCAATCTTTAGAAGAATCACAAATAGCAAGTAGTATTGGTTTAGTTTTAAAAGTTGGACCAGATGCTTATAACGATAAAGATCGTTTTCCAAACGGTGCTTGGTGTAAAGAAAAAGATTGGATTATTTTTGGAAAATACGCAGGTTCAAGAATAAAAATAGAAGAGGGAGAGGTGCGATTAATGAATGATGATGAAGTCTTAGGGGTTATTGATGATCCTGAGGATTTCCTAAACATGTAAGGAGATAAAACATGCAAGAAGATAAAACAGTGCCTATTGATACCTCAGGTGAATCTTTAGAGGTAACTCTTGATGAGGATAATGTAAAAAAAGTAGAAACTCCTGTAGTAGAAGAAGCCTTAGAAGTAGAAACTCAAACAGAAAAACCTAAAGAAGACGAAACTGTTGAGTACTCTCAATCTGTCAAAAAAAGAATTGATAAACTTACAAAAAGATTAAGAGAAGCTGAAAGAAGAGAAGAAGCTGCAGTTATTTATGCTCAAGGTGTACAAAAGGAATCTAAAGATATCAAAAATAAATATGAAACTTTAGATAAAAATTATATTGATGAGTTTGGAACAAGAGTAGAAAATCAAATTGATTTAGCTAAAAATAAATTAAAAAATGCTATTGCTAACAGAGATGTGGAAAGTCAAATTGAAGCAAATCAAGAAATCGCAAAACTTACGATTGACTCTGAAAGAATTAAGTATTCAAAACAAATAGCAGAACAAGAAAAACCTAAACAAGAAGAAGTTGTACAAAATCAACAAGAAACATATCAACCTAGACCTAAAGCAGATCCAAAAGCAGTTGAATGGGCAGAAAAAAATGATTGGTTTGGAGAAGATGAAGTTATGACTGAGGCTGCTAGATCAATTCATAAGAGTCTTGTGTTAAATGAAAAGGTTGATCCGAAGACTGATTTATACTATGATCAACTAGATAAAAGACTTCGTGATTACTTCCCCAATAAGTTTGGGGCAAGTCCAGAAGCTACAAAAGTCGCTCAACCTGTAGCCTCTGCAACACGCACAAAAACAACTGGGCGTAGAATTGTCAAATTGAGTCCCTCGCAAGTCGCAATGGCTAGAAAACTCGGGGTGACGCCAGAACAATATGCTAAACACGTGAAGGAGGCATAAATGACAGATACTAAAACAAATAAGACTTCGCGCTCGAAAGAAACCCGTGAAAATACAGTTCGTAAAAGAGGTTGGGTCCCTCCATCATCACTTCAGGCACCAGAGCCACCCGAAGGTTTTCATCATCGGTGGGTTCGAGCTGAAATTAGAGGTGTTGCCGATGATAAAAATGTCATGGGCAGACTTCGATCAGGATATGAATTTGTTAGGGCAGATACATATCCCGACAGAATGGATTTACCTAAATATGAAGAGGGTAAATATAAAGGTGTAATAGGAGTTGGTGGACTAATACTGATGAGGTGTCCGATAGAAGTTAAGGAAGATCGTGACGAATACTTCCGAAGCCAAACACAAGGACAAAGCGAATCAGTTGAAAATGATTTATTCAAAGACGAACACCCTAGTATGCCTATCACAGCTGATAGGCAAAGTAAGGTGACTTTCGGAGGCGGCAAAAAGTAGTTTCCTTAAGTCGTTTATTAACAACTTAGACATAAGGAGTCAAACATGACTAATATAAATAGTGTCTTTGGTTTTAGACCTGTTAAGCAAGTAGGCGCAGGATATAATGCAGGTGCCTCAAACGAATACGTAATTGCTAACAATGAAACCAATGCAATATTCCAAGGGGATCCAGTTGTATTAAATGCAAATGGTTCTATTTCCCGAGGAAATACTAAAGGTGCTGAGTTGATAGGGATTTTCAACGGTTGTTTTTACGATGATCCAACGACAAAAAAACCAACCTTCTCAAATTTCTATCCAGGTGGCGTAGCCGCCGACAGCATGAAAGCTTTTGTATTCGATGATCCCGATGCTTTATTTGAAGTAAAGATCAACGATACAAATGGTGGACAGGCCCAAGTAGGTATAAATGCAAACATTGCAACCTACGCAGCGGGTTCAACAAACAGTGGCGTATCAGGCGTTTCACTTGACGGTGCATCATTTGCAACCGCAGCAGGTGCAAACTTCAGAGTAGTAAGTTTATCTACTGATCCAGATAATGATGATTACACAGCAGCTAATGCCTCAATTATCGTTAAGATCAACTTACATTCATTAACTGATACCACAGGTGTATAAGGAGCATAAATAATGGCAATTTCAAGACAACAACTCGTTAAAGAGTTAGAGCCAGGACTAAATGCTTTATTTGGCCTGGAGTACGATAAGTACGAAAACGAACATGCAGAAATCTTTGATACAGAATCATCTGAAAGAGCTTTTGAAGAAGAGGTAATGTTAGTTGGTTTCGGTAATGCAAGAACAAAAGCAGAGGGAGCAGCGGTCACTTTTGATCAAGCTCAAGAAAGCTTTACATCTCGCTATACACACGAAACTATAGCACTAGCATTTGCTATCACTGAAGAAGCTGTAGAAGATAATCTATATGATAGACTATCTGCTCGATACACAAGAGCATTAGCAAGATCAATGGCTTATACAAAGCAGATCAAAGCAGCAGATGTTCTTAACACTGCATTTGCAGCCTCAGGTGCATCAGGAACTAATCCTGGTGGTGATGGCGTTTCACTTATAAACGCAGCTCACCCAACAGCACTTGGTGGAACTTTCTCCAATAGAAACTCAACAGACGCTGATCTTAATGAAACTTCATTAGAGCAGGGACTGATTGATGTATCTCAGTATATTGATGAAAGAGGCTTATTAATCGCAACAAGAGCAAGAAAATTAATTATTCCTGTTCAATTACAATTTGTTGCAGATAGAGTCCTAAACACCCCTGGTCGTGTAGGCACAGCTGACAATGACATTAATGCATTAAGAAACATGAGCATGATACCTGAAAGTTATACTGTTAATCACTATTTAACAGATAACGATGCGTATTTCCTCAAAACTGATGCACCTAATGGATTTAAGCAATTTGTTAGAACACCATTATCAACAGCTATGGAAGGTGACTTCGATACAGGTAATGTAAGATACAAAGCAAGAGAAAGATATAGCTTCGGCTTTTCTGATCCTCGTTGTGTATATGGTTCACAAGGTTCTTAATTGAACAAATAGATCATATCTATTTCCTCCTCTATTAAGGGCGGTTGTCTTTGACTCCGCCCTTTTTTTATGTCATATTTTAATTTCTAGTATTTAAAATTACACAAACTGAGCTAGACAGACGATATAGAGATTGTGTAATTAAGGTCTATATAACCAAGGAGGTTTAACATGGCTAACACTACATTTGACGGACCAGTCAGATCCAAAAATGGATTTCAATCAATTGGTCCAGGAGCTGTTCCTGCTTTAACAGCAGCAACAAATCTAACTGTCGCTGATCACGCAGGAAGATTATTAACATTCGATCCTATAGGGACACCTACAGCTATTACAATACCTGCAATTATTGCACAAGCAGATGGTGCTTCATCAGGTCCAGGCAGCGATCCAAACAACCCAAGCACAATCGGAACTACTTTTGAAATTCTTTTCATAGATGATTTCACAGGTACAATTAAAACTGCAAGCACAGACGATAAGTTTGTTGGAATGGTAACACTTGGAATTGATGCTTCCGTATCAGGTAAACAATTTGTACCCGCTACAGCAAACAATGAAATGAATCTTAATGGTGAAGCAGGTGCATCAGTAGCAACTACTGGTGGATTAAAAGGCACATACGTTAAATTCACAGCAGTAGCAGCAAATCTTTATTATGTTGAAGGTTTACTTAACTCAACAGGATCTATTGCTACACCGTTTGATACTCAGTAAGGGGTAATTTATGTTTGGATATAAAACAGCTAAAAGAACATCTAATGGTAATATGACTGATGGCCCTGCTAGAGTCATAGCAGTTCATGCTGTTTGTGCAGGTTCTGCAGGAACCATTTTACTGAAAGATGGAACAGGTGGTGAAACCAGATTTGATATTGATACACCTGGAAGTGCTACTGCGATGGTTGAAACATATATTGGAGATGCGGGTATAAGGTTTACAGATAAAGTTCACTGTAATCTTACTAATATTACCTCAATCTCAATTATATATTCAGGCTAATGGCAGATAAGCAACCACCTAAAACTAAAAAATATTTCCGCTCCACCAAAAGTGGGGCGGGAATGACTAAAGCAGGGGTAAAGAAATACAGAGCAGACAACCCTGGTTCTAAATTAAAAACTGCTGTTACTGGTAAGGTAAAACCAGGTAGTAAAGATGCTAAAAGAAGAAAATCTTTCTGTGCTAGAAGTGCAGGACAAATGAAAAAATTCCCTAAAGCTGCTAAAGATCCTAATTCTAGGTTAAGGCAAGCACGAAAGAGATGGAGATGCTAAAAATTATAATAATTACATCTACTTTTGGAGCACTATGGTTTTTAACAAATCTAATACAACAACTATCTTTAAGGTTAATATTATGAAACAACTTGCGATTATATTACTCATATTCACAACTGTAGCTATCGTTACAGATTCTTCAGCAAATACCAATACAGTGTCCTCAACAGTTTTAAACAACGCACCTGCAACAGCGAATGCACCGACCGTCCTCAACTCAAATTCTGATATTTGCAAAATCGGAATTGGCGGAAGTGTGCAAAATAATATTTTAGGTGTAGCTACAGGTTACGTCATCACAGATGAGTTTTGTGAGCGTGTTCGCACAAGTAGGGCACTTTATTCCTACGGCATGAAAGTTGCGGCGGTGAGTTTATTGTGTCAGGACCATCGTGTCTGGACGAGTATGAAAAATGCCGGGACCCCGTGCCCAGTTGACGGTCTCATCGGCGCGGAAGCCGCTGCTTATTGGGAAGAAAATCCTGAAAAAATTCCAGATGGTT